>Ga0209012_1000706_pt1 | contig 42571 bp, 42 predicted proteins | sample RS3BMetagenome_FD_184735 | JGI IMG/M metagenome (GOLD analysis project Ga0209012, IMG submission 184735) | Ferric oxide microbial mat and aquatic microbial communities from Rainbow Spring, Yellowstone National Park, USA - RS3B (SPAdes) (version 3) ...
TTAATATCCAAGTCCAGCTGATCCACCGCCGGCTTGGTCGAACCGCTATAAACCCTTGAGGCCTTGTCGAAAGTGACGGTCGCCATGATTCCCCTCTCGTTCGCTACTGGCTCCGACCAGCTACCACGAACTATATACCACACAACAACCCCACCCCGCGTTCGCACATTAACTCACAAACACCAACACCGCGGAAGCGGACAGCCAGCCGAACGGCCGTGTCAGTGCATCTTCGGGCTGACGGCCGGCCGGGACTCGACGTCGGGGCGCCGGCCGACTCCGGGAGACAGGACGCTCAGCCTCGCGAAAAGTGCCTGCAGGCCGAGCAGCTCCGCCGGGTTGTACTGCAACGTCCGGGTGAACTTTTCGATCTCCCGAAGGGCGCCTAGGGCGCCTCGCGCGTTTAGGGACCGGCGTGGCGCTCGCTTGCCCTCCACGGATTCCACCAACCGGTCACGGTAGGCTGCCTCAAGCACAGCCAGCCCCTCTTTCAGCTCGTCGGACCGGTAGCGGCGGAGCTCCCGTCGGTGTCTCTCTTCAAGTTCGCCGGCGCCGGGGACCGACCTTCCCTTGGAGGCCTTGGTCCCACGCGCAGACTTGGAACGTTTGGCGTTCCCGGTAACCTCAGATGCCCGCCGATTCGCCTCGGCGAGCCTCTCGACTTCCTCCGTCTGCCTCGCCACGAGCACAGAGGCGCCAGCGTCGAGCGCCGCGACTATTTCGTCAGCGAGGGCGGCTGCGGTGGAGTTGGTGCCGTCGAGACGCAGCGGGATCGAGTACCACGACTCGCGACGCTGCTCGGCTCGCGGGTCAAGGGCCAGGTCTCTGGCACGGTCCAGCCGGCCGGAGGACAACCCGGCTATGAGATCGGCCCGGGGGCGCTCGACGCCGGAGGCGACCAACGCCTCGGCTATCTGCTTGACCGACAGAGCTTCGAAGGTCACCTCGACGCACCGGCTGGCTATGGTGACCAGTTCGGGCGGCAGGTAATCGGCTAGGACCACGAAAACCGTCGTCGCTGGTGGCTCCTCCAAAGTCTTCAGCAGCGCCGGACCTGTGTCGCGAACCAGGTGGAAGTCGTGTAGGACGATCACCTTGCGCTTGGCTTCGAGCGGGCTGCTGTGAGCGGAGCGCACGGTTTCTTTGGCGACGGGCATCCCTATGAAAGCTCCTTCGCGTTCGACCGACACCACGTCGGGGTGCATCCCGCTGAGCGCCCGCCGGCAGCTTTCACACGGCTGCGCTGAGAGGTGCTCTCCCGCCGTCGGGCATACCAGGGCGGCGGCGAAGCTTGCTGCTGCGGCGCTTTTCCCGCTACCCGGCGGGCCGACGAAGAGGTACGCGTGCACCGGGCGGAGCGCGGCGCGCCTGAGAAGCTTCAGAGCTTCGCCTTGGCCTACGACGTCTGCGTAAAGTTCGGTCATCTCAAGGGGATTCTCTCAGGTGCCCTGGCCTGCGGCTGTCCCATGGCCGCCACCCTCACCCTGCGTTCCACCTCGTCGGGGTCGCCTGTGGCGTCGACGATCCTCCAGCGGATTGGATCCAAGCCCGCGAGGGCTACAAAGCCGGCTTCTACCCGCTCAAAGAACGTCTCCTCCTCGGACTCGATGCGGTCGGCCCGGCGGTCCGTCAGGCGCGCCCGCGCTTCGCTGCGCGGAACCACCAGGAGGATCACCCGGTCGGGCATGATACCCCCAGAAGCCCAGTGCGAGATCTGGGAGAGCTGCTCAGGGTCGAGCCCGCGCCCGTAACCCTGGTAGGCGATAGTGCTGGCAGAAAAACGGTCGCAGACCACGTCGCGGCCCGCCGCGAGAGCCGGGGCTATCACGTCTTGGACGTGCTGGGCTCTCGCTGCCATCATCAGCAATGCCTCGGCACGCGCCGAAATCCCCGGTCCGGTTGGGTCAAGCAGCAGTGACCGGACTCTCTCCCCCAGTGGAGTTCCACCGGGTTCCCTTGTCAGGACGGCTTGGATAGCTTGGGCAAGGCGGGCCGCCTGAGTCGACTTGCCGCTCGCCTCGCCACCTTCGAGGACTATGAAACGCGCCACCGCAAGCCCTCAACCACCGGCCTTTTTAGTTTTGACCTCTGCGGCCTTCTTGGCTGTCGCTTTCCCCTTCACTGTGGGAACCCTCTTCGTCGCTGCGGAAGACTTCGACGCGGACGCCGCCTTCTTCGCTGGAGCCGCCTTCTTTGCCGATCCGGCCTTCTTGCGTCCACCAGCGGACCTACCCGGACGTGGTGGTGCGCTGCGCCGGTCGGAGAGGAGCTCCGCGGCGCGTTCGGTGGTTATCCCGTCGACAGTGTCACCTTTGCGAAGTGACGCGTTCGTCGTCCCGTCGGTTACGTAGGGACCGAAACGGCCGTCTTTAACCAAAATCGTAGCGCCGGAAGCCGGATCAGGACCGAGCTCGCGCAGAGGGGCTGACGCCGCGGCCCTGCCCCGGCGTTCCTTGGGACGGGAGAAGACCTCCAAAGCCTCTTCCAAGGTGACCGTGAAAAGCTTCTCCTCCGAGTCGAGCGAGCGGGAATCAGCTCCCCTTTTCAAGTAGGGGCCGTAGCGCCCGTTGGTCGCCTCGATCGGCTCGCCAGTGCCCGGATTAGATCCGACGAGACGCGGAAGGCTGAGCAGGCGAACCGCTTCGTCCAACGTGACGGTCTGGGGGTCCATAGCCCGAAGGAGCGACGCTGTGCGCGGTTTGGGGCCCGACGCTTTCTTCGACGTCGGTTCGTCGGACGCTTCACCCTCTTGGACGTAGGGACCGAAACGGCCGGCCTTGACGTACACCGCTAAGCCGGTCTGCGGGTTGACTCCCAGCTCGCGATCAGACGATCCCGCTTCGAGCAGTTCGAGCGCCTTGGCCACCGTCAACTCGTCGGGGGCGAGGTCCTCGGGCAGCGGAGCTCGCTGTCCTGGGTTCTGCGGCTGGGCAGCGGACAGCTCGGGGAGCGCAGCAGGGTCCGCTTCGGTTCCCTCCGGGAGGACTTCGCGCTGGATGTAGGGGCCGTAGCGCCCAACCCTCACGACTATCCCGGAGTCCGGCCCCCCTACTGGAATGGAGTTCACCTCGCGAGCGTCTATCTCACCCAGGTTCTCCAGAACAAGCCTTTTCAGACCCGGCTCGGGGTCGTCTGGCGTTGCGCTGCCAGCGGAGTCTTGGAGGCTCCCGAAGTAGAACCTGGTCAGCCACGGGATGGCATCTCGCGCGCCGTTGGCTATCTCGTCGAGGTCCTCCTCCATCGACGCCGTGAAGCCGTAGTCGACGAGCCCGGAGAAATGGCGCTCTAGCAGGCCGACTACTGCGAACGCCGTCCAGGAAGGAACCAGCGCAGAGCCCTTCTTCCACACGTACCCACGGTTCTGGATGGTCTCTAGGATGGAGGCGTACGTGGACGGGCGCCCGACCCCCATGTCTTCGAGCGCCTTCACCAGAGACGCCTCGCTGTAGCGGGCCGGAGGCGACGTCTGATGTTCCTCCTCCCCCAGAGATTCGAGGTCCACATGGTCACCGACACCAAGCGCGGGAAGTCGAACCTCGCGATCCTCCAGTTCAGAGTCAGGGTCGTCCGACCCTTCGACGTAGGCCCGAAGGAAGCCCGGGAAGGTGATGACCCTGCCCGAAGTGGCGAACACGGCGTCCTCTCCGCCGCTCGACCTAGCGCCTAGGCGAACTGACACGCTCCTTCCGACTGCGTCAGCCATCTGGGACGCCACCGTACGCATCCAGATGAGCTCGTAGAGGCGTCGGGCGTCGCCGCTCAGTCCCGTCTGCTCCGGCGTCTTGAAGGTCTCCCCCGCCGGACGGATCGCTTCGTGGGCTTCCTGTGCGTTCTTAACCTTCTTGTCGTAGCGGCGCGGGGCTGCGGGCACGTAAGCGTCGCCGTAGAGGGCCCGGGCCTGAGAGCGAGCCGCCTCAAGAGCCTCCGACGACAAGGTGGTGGAGTCGGTCCGCATGTAGGTGATGTGGCCCGACTCGTAGAGCTCCTGAGCCACTCGCATCGTACGAGATGCCGGAAAGCGAAGCTTGCGACCGGCCTCCTGTTGGAGCGTGGAGGTCATGAAAGGGGCGTGCGGGCTTCGCCGCCATGGCTTCTCCTCCACCGACCGGACGTCGAAAGACGCGTCACGCAGTCGGATGGCCAGTCCACCGGCTCGTTCCGAGTCGAGCAGGACCACGTCCGAGCGCGTCAATCGCCCGGATTCGTCGAAGTCTCGGCCGGTAGCGAGCCGCTTGCCGTCGAGCTCTAGCAGCGAAGCGGTAAAAGGCTCCGGCGGCGTTCCACCCCGGAAGGCGCCGGAAAGGTCCCAGTACGACGCCGAGCTGAACCGCATCCGGGCTCTCTCGCGTTCCACCACCAAGCGGGTAGCCACCGACTGCACCCGGCCGGCGGACAGGGACGGCATGATCTTCTTCCACAGGACCGGACTGACCTCGTAACCGTAGAGTCGGTCGAGTATCCGCCGAGTCTCCTGGGCGTCGACGAGACGGCGGTCAAGCTCCCTCCAGTCGCGAACCGCCCGCTGGATGGCAGGCTGGGTGATCTCGTGGAACACCATCCGCTTCACCGGAACGGTCGGGGCCAGCACTTCCAGGAGGTGCCATGCGATCGATTCGCCCTCACGGTCCTCGTCGGTCGCGAGGTATAGCTCGCTGGCGTCTTTGACCATCGCCTTGAGCTTGCGAACCTGGTCTCGCCGCTCGGGTGACACCACGTAGAGCGGCTTGAAGTCGTTGTCCACGTCGACGCCCAGACGCGCCCAAGGCTCCGACTTGTACGCAGCGGGTATGTCGGCTGCGCTTCTTGGGAGGTCCCTGATGTGGCCGATCGAGGACTCCACGTCGAAGTCGGGACCGAGAAAGCGCGAGATCGTACGCGCTTTCGCCGGGGACTCCACTATCACAAGGGGTTTAGGCATATGAGCGCTCGCTGGCTCCAAGAACTTTCAATGAGATTGGGAAGAGGTCGGCGCGCTTTCACCTGGCGCCCTAGGCGCTCAGGCTAACGCGACAGCAAGCCCGAATGGGCGACGGCCGGGTCACCCGTAGGAGACCCGGCCGTCATAGTTGCACCGCGACCCGCTTGGAAGGGTCGTTGTTATGCCTGGTTCGCCGGCTGAGGCGTCGAGGAGGCCGCGGGCGGCCCGCTGTCCAGCGATGCCATCTTGCGCTTGGAGAAAAGAACCCCGGCGAGGATGACAGCGCCCGCTGCGACTGCGATCACCGTGCGCAGAGCCGTGTCTGACTGCAAGCTGATTATCGCCGGCAAGACGAGCAAGCTCACCAGGTTCATGACCTTGATAAGCGGGTTGATGGCCGGGCCTGCAGTGTCTTTGAAAGGATCCCCGACCGTGTCACCGATCACCGCGGCCTTGTGGGACTCGGAACCTTTTCCACCTTCGTGCCCGTCTTCGATGTACTTCTTGGCGTTGTCCCAGGCGCCGCCCGAGTTGTTCAAGAAGTTGGCCATCAACTGCCCCGTCAGGATCGTCCCGGCGAGGAACGCTCCCAGAGCCTCGTAGCCGATACCGAACCCGACCACCACCGGCGACAGCACGGCTAGCAGCGCTGGAGTAGCGAGCTCACGTTGGGCGGCGGCGGTGCAGATGTCGATCACCCGCCCGTACTCGGGACGCTCCGTGCGGTCCATGATTCCCGGGTGCTCGCGGAACTGGCGACGAACTTCCTCGACCACAGTACCGGCAGAACGTCCGACGGCCCGGATGGCTAGGGATGAGAACAGGAATGCGATAGAACCACCGATCAGCAATCCGAGGAACGTCTTAGGGTTGGCGACGTTGATGATCGACTGCGAAACGGAGGTGAACAGGGCATTCGCCGCCTTTCCGGTCAGCTGAGGTACACCCTTCGCGTTCTCGGCGATCGTCTGGATGTAGCTAGCGAACAGTGCGACGGCAGCAATTACAGCAGATCCGATGGCGAAGCCCTTGGTGATCGCCTTGGTGGTGTTTCCGACGGCATCCAGGCTGACCATGATCCGCTCCGGCTCCCCGTGGAACTCGCCGCTCATCTCCGCTATGCCCGCAGCGTTGTCCGATATCGGGCCGAAAGTGTCCTCCGACACCACGATCCCGGCGTTAGAGAGGAGCCCGAGCCCGACGAGCGACACCAGGTACAGCTCGTACTGGATGTCACCCTTGCCAAGCGCAATGGCTACCACGATCGCCAGGACGATCGCGATGATCGCCGGAGTCGACGACTCGAGCCCGGTGCTGATGCCCGACAGGATCGCCGTCGCAGGGCCTGTCCGAGTGGACTCGGCAATGTCGCGCACGGGACTCGTCTCGGTCGAGGTGTAGTACTCGGTGATCCTGCTGGCGACTTGTCCGAGCACTACTCCGGTCGTCACGGCGAAGAAGACCCGGTAGCTGTGGACGTACCAGGCTGAGACCGCAAGCGTCCCCAGGATTGTGAGAACCGCCGACACGAGGAGGCCCCTGTTGATTGGCGCCATGGCCGACTTGTCCTTCGAAGTCGCCTTGACCGCGAAGATCCCGATCACCGAGGCGAGGATGCCGATGGCGGGCACTATTAGCGAGAACGCGAGGCCCACCTGCCCCCGACCGGGGAAGGCGGCGTTGGCAAGTATGAGGGTGGCTACCAAGATGACGACGTAGGACTCGAAAAGGTCGGCGCCCATGCCTGCGCAGTCGCCGACGTTGTCGCCGACGTTGTCGGCTATGGTCGCAGCGTTGCGAGGGTCGTCTTCGGGTATGCCAGCCTCTACCTTGCCTACCAGGTCGGCTCCCACGTCGGCCGCCTTGGTGAAGATTCCTCCGCCGACCCGCATGAACAGCGCTAGGAGCGAACACCCGAAGCCGAACCCGACAAGGACTGCAGTCGCTGTGTTCTGGGCGAGCATGACTATGCCGGTGGCTCCTAGAAGCCCGAGCCCGACCACCATCAGGCCGGTCACTGCTCCCGTGCGGAACGCAATCTTCAACGCTCCCTGGAGCGAGCCGTCCCGGGCGGCCGCCGCGGTACGGACGTTCCCTCGAACGGCGGTGCTCATACCGATGAAGCCAGCGAGACCCGAAAGCGACGCCCCGACCAAGAACGCTAGCGCCCTGAACAGACCGGAAAGCCCGTAGGACAAAACTGTGTGCTTGGTGGTGACACCGTTGACGGTGGACGTCTCCGTTACCCGGCTCGCGGTTACGAAGACCAGGACTGCCAGCGGGACGACGATGATTCCGATCGCCTTGAACTGGCGGACGAGGTAGGCCTGAGCCCCCTCTTGGACAGCCTTGGCTATTTCTATCATCGACGGGGTCCCCTGGTCAGATGCGAGCATCCCTCGCATGAGCACCAGGCCTGTGCCGATTGCTATCAGCCCGCAGGCCGCGGCAAAGACGAGCCACGCCCATTCGGTACTGTGAAGGTGGAAGGGCTGATAGCCGCCCTCAGCGACGAATCGCATCTCCAGACGGGTCCTTTCTCTTGGTTTCGGATTGTCGGGTAAAACTCGCCTCGCCAGTGACGGATCGGGTCGTTACCGACCCCTGGGGGAGGGTTGTGGCTCCGGTGAGCTGTTCTTGCACTCGGTGCACGAGGATCAAACGGGCGAGGTTCTCGCCCAGAATCCGCTCGTGCCCTTCGACGGAGACGATCATAGGACCACCAAAGGGTTGCTTGTCGAGGATCCTCAGCTCGACACCCGGCCTCACGCCGAGATCTTCGAGGAATTTTGCAACTTCGGCGTCGGTCGAACCGGGAAGGGCGACTACGGCGCTGTCACCCGGTTCTAGGTCGTAGAGGGGCGGCATCGTCGGAAGGTCATCCGTACCGCTACCAGGTATAGCGAAGCCGTGCGGGCACGTCGAGGGCCGGTCCAAGGCCAAGAAGAGCCGGTCCTCCACCTCCCGGGGCAGGGAGTGTTCGAAAGCCACGGCAAGGCGGTCAGCTTCAGCCCAGGTGTAACCGAGAAAGTCCGCGAGGAACCGCTCGACGATCCTGTGACGTCGCACGACCGCTATGGCGAGACGCCTTCCGTCGTCGGTGAGGCCTACCCCGTGGTAGGGGGTGTGCACGACCAGCTGTCGATCTGCGAGCTTCTTGACGGTCGCCGTCATCGCCCCAGGAGTGACGTTTAGCGACGCAGCTAAGTCCCCCGTGCGCGCCCCTGCAGGCTCCGAGGCGACGTCGCCTGGGAGTTGGGAGGTGATACGCCAGATCGCTTTTAGCGTCTCGCGTTCGGACTTCGTGAGGGCTGCATCCATAATTTCGCAGCCGGAACACTAGATTTTACTTAGTTGAATGTCAACTGCCTCGCCTGGGAAACTTCCGGTGACTGCCTGCGGGACCAGATGTCGGAGCACTCCTCGCACAGCTCCGCGGGGACAAGGCCGACCTTCATACCCAAAGCGAACAGCTTGCAACCAAGGCAGAGCCCGAGTCCAGCTTCCAAGCCGGCGGCGACGCTGAGCGCGCCCAAGGCCAGCTTCGCCTGCCTTGGCTTGCCCATTCGGTAGTGCAAGACCACAGCGGTCAGCGATACCGCAAGTCCGATGGCCTGAGCGAAGCGCTTCGGTGGGCCCGGAGAGAACCTGTGGTCGGCACCAAGTCGCGGTGTCACCACGCGGGTGGCGAACAATCCGAGAGGACTCAGCTTCGGCCCGCACGCGACGCGTGACGCGAACCCGTAAGCCAGAGGGAACATCACCCACGGCTGATCAGCAACCACCACCGTCGCAGCCATCGCCACGACCCCACCCGCAACCACCCGGGCGGAAGTCTCGTTGACCTGCTCGGGAAAGCCGATTAACTTGATCACTCAAATACTTTATCAGCTATGTCAGGTTTTCGCCTCCGCTGTTCGGTCAGTCCCGGTCGACGACGGTCCTGACGATCTCGGTCGTCTGGTCTCCCGAGTCGGGGCCACCGAACATGGTCATCCAAACCTTGGTCCCTTGGGGTGTCGACTCGAAGCGAAGGTCATCCACCAGCGACCGGATCAGCGGTATTCCAAGGCCACGTTCGAAGTTGAGCCGTTCCGGATCGTTCGCCTGCGGATGAGCTCGTAGCGCTGCCGGCTCGAAGCCGGTCCCGGAGTCCGCTATGCAGACTTCGAGTCGTTCGGGCGCCTCCCAGCAGCTCGCTATGACCGCCGCGTCCGACCCGGCGTTCCGGTTCGCTTCGATGGCGTTGGTGCACGCCTCCGAAACCGCCAGTTTGAGATCGTCGATGCGATCTGCAGCAAGATTGCGCGTCCCTGCGGCGAGCGAGGCGACCACCAGGCGGACGACAGCGACGTACTCCGAACGGCTCGGCACCGATAGCTCTACGGACATGGTCCCAGCTGCCGTCGATGCCACCTGTCAGCCTTCCATAGCGTCTTCGAGGGTGGAGGTGATACGGAACACGCCTGTCAGACCCGTTATATCGAAAACTTTCAGGACCCGTGCCTGAGTGCACACCAAGGCGAGGTCCCCGTCGTTACTTCTAAGGCGCTTCAGGCCGCCGACTAGGACGCCGAGCCCGGTGGAGTCCAGGAAGTCCACTGCTTCGAGATCGGCTATCAGCTGTCGGTGGCCTTCGCTAACAAGCTCGATCAGTGCCTCACGCAACCTGGGAGCGCTGTACACGTCGAGCTCACCTCGGACTGCGATAATCGCGTAGGGGGGATGACTTGTATCAACATGCAGGTCGAGCTCCACAGACCAACCCTAGTTTGCCTGAAACCTACAGACCAGCGTCCCCGACCAGCAGCGTTTCGAGCGACGTCGCCGCACCTGCGGCCTGGACGACTTGGCCCTGGGAAACGGCGATCCCGGCGTCCAGGAAACCTTGGAGGACCGTCTCCCCTTCGAGCCAGTCGGCGCGCACGTCGCGGCCGACGAGCGTCAGAGTTCGACGGATCGACGAGTCCGACACTTCGTCGGAAACGATTCTGTGCCGTTCGTAAGCTACCGCCAGGCGCGGGATCAGCACCCTGTAAGTGCAGACCAGGCGCGCAACCGTCGACTCCAACGCCTCCGCGAAGTCGAACGCCCGAACCAGTGGAGCGCCCTGAGCGTCGACGAGCTGCGTCCTGTCCACGTCAGCGAGCACGGGGAGCCTGTCATTCCACTGCTTAGCCCGCCACGAGTGGTGAAGGCTGTGACGGTCGAAGAGCAACTTCGGCTCCGGCTCGGGAGTTGACGTCACCCACGACCCGACGAGCGAGAACATTCGGGTCTCGACCCACTGGTGGCGAGCCGCCCAGCGCCCGGACTCGTCCAGTGTCACCATTAACGTCTTGCCTCGCCCGGGTTCACTTCGTTCGCGTCGATCGCGTGTCGGTACCGGACCGTCCCACCCCAGAGCTGCCGCGACCCGGGACACAAGTCCCCTCGACGCGGTGCGCCCCTTGGGGGAACCCGTCGTTGCGGGCTGAGATCCCCCGATAGAGAAGTTGGAACATCCCCTCGAAGACGTCCTCGGGAGAGCCGAATGGGAACTCCGGCTTGCAGATGAGCAGCGACACCATGCCGTGCACCACCATCCACAGCAGTTCGCTAACGCCCAGAACGTCGCCCGCAGGGGCGAAACGTCCTGCCTCGACCCCCAAGGACAGGTCCGACGCAACGGCCTGGAGGCCTGCCATTCCCGCTAGACGCTCGTCCGTGAAGCGCTCAGGGGTGGCGTCGGAGTGGCTCATCATTAGGATCCGGTAGTGCTCGGGGTTGGCCAGACCCCACTCCAGGTACGCGCGGCCCCTGCGACGAAGTCTTTCCCAAGGGTCGCTGATCCCTGCTGCGGCAGCCTCCATCGCCTTCTCTATGTGCTCGCCTTGGCGCTCGCAAACGGCGAACAGCAACTCGTTTCGGTCAGAGAAGTGCAGATAAATCGACGGTGGTGTCACGCCCACGGCGTTGGCTATCGCCCTTATCGAGAGCGAGGACTGGTCGTTGGTTGCGATGAGCATCTTCTCAGCCGCTTCGAGAATGTCCTCGCGAAGCTTGTCGCCTTCGCCTCGGCGCGACCGAACCCGCCTCGGCGCGGCTACTACCTCGAGGTTGCTCACCTTCCTACTCTAGCGACCGCGGTCGCAGCACAGCTGACGACTGCCCGGACGCAAGCTCGCCCGGCAGCGGCCGTGAGGTCACCTGTATCCGTTGGTTATCGGCACCCGCCGGTCCCTGCCGAAAGCTTTCGCAGTGATCCGGATCCCTGGCGGGGTCTGGCGGCGCTTGTACTCCGCCAAGTCGACGAGCCTCACGACTTTCGACACCAAAGCCTCGTCGAAACCTGCTTCGACGAGGTCCGATGCGGTCATGTCCTCCTCGACGTACGCCTGTAGGAGCGGGTCGAGAACTTCGTAGGCGGGCAACGACTGGTCGTCGCGTTGGTCGGGCCTCAACTCCGCAGAAGGAGGTTTGGTCATCACCTCGGGAGGCAGCAACGGGTGTGGCCCTGAGCTGTCCCTCCAGGCGCAGAGCTGGTACACGGTGGTCTTTGCAACGTCTTTTATGACGGCGAAGCCGCCGGCTGTGTCCCCGTAAAGCGTCGAGTAGCCGACCGCGGCCTCGCTCTTGTTCCCCGTGGTGAGGACCAACCATCCCAGCTTGTTGGAGAGCGCCATCAGCAAAAGACCGCGGATCCTGCTCTGCAGGTTCTCCTCGGCAAGCCCGGGCTCGTCGGCGCTGAGGGTACCCGCAAGCACCGCCAGGAACGCCCGGTGGGGCTCCTCGATGCCGACAACGCGGAAATCGATACCGAGGTTGGTCGCAAGGCTGCGAGCGTCATCGACAGAACCCTGACTCGAATAACGAGACGGCATAGCCACCCCGTGCACATGGCCGGCTCCTACCGCGTCGACGGCTATCAGCGCTACCAGCGACGAGTCGATCCCCCCGGAAAGGCCGATGACGACATCGCTGAAGCCGTTCTTAGACACGTAGTCCCTGGTTCCGAGCACGAGGGCCCGGTACATCTCCTCGGAAGGTGCGAGCCGTTCCTGGATGCGCGCACCAAGGCTGCCCGCAACGGCCCCGCCCTTCGCGTGACGTTCCGATCCCGTGACGCTGCGGGACCCGCTCGTCTGCCAGACCGGGACGACCGGCAAAGGATCGGTGATCGTCCTCCCGCGAGGGTCGATGAGACGCTTACGGAACACGGGGCGCACGTCCAAGTCGAGGATTGACAGCGCCTCTTCGAACTGGGGAAGAGAAGCGACCAGCTCGCCTCGCTCGTCGAAGACCATAGACGCCCCGTCGAAGACGAGCTCGTCCTGACCCCCGACGCAATTGACATACACCAAAGCGCAACTAGAGTCGGCCGCCCGGGTTGCGAGCATGCGCTCTCTGTCAGCCACCCGCCCGACGGAGTACGGGGACGCGTTAATGTTGACCATGAGCTCCGCCCCGGCGGCAGCCTGCGCAGAGATAGGACCGGACGGGGTCCACGCGTCCTCGCAGATCGAAACTCCAACCCGGACGCCGCAGATACCGAAGAGCTGGTCCGCTCCAGCCCCTGGCGCGAAATACCGCTGCTCGTCGAAAACGCCGTAGTTGGGGAGAACCTGCTTGTGGTACACACCGCGGACTTCGCCTCCGGCGCAGACGGCTGCAGCGTTGTAGAGGTCAGTTTGCGCGTCGACGAAACCGACCACGGCCACCAAGCCGCTCGCTGCCTTCGCTATGCGTTCCAGCGCTCGCATGTTGTCGGCGACGAAACCAGGCTTCAAGAGCAGATCCTCGGGCGGGTAGCCGGTAACAGCAAGCTCGGGGAACACCGCTATGTCGGCTCCAGAGGCCTCGGCTTGGCCCAGAAGCTGGACTACCTTGCCTGTGTTGGCTTCGATGTCGCCTACGACAGGGTTGAGCTGGGCGAGTGCTAGACGCAGTCGTGACACGGTCAGAGCGTAGTCACCTCGCCCGCTAACCCACGAACGACGTCTAGCGTGCCCGCTGGCGCCGGCGGGAGACGCGCCAGCGGTTCAGACCGGCTGGACCTCGGCGGTGCAGAACCGGCAACGGGTAGCGGCCTTGGGGATGTCGCTCAGGCACTCGGGGCATGCCCGGTCGGTGCTCTCCGGGTCCGGGTTGGCCTGGCGGCGTGCGAGCAGCGTTCGGACGGGTCGGACAACCAAGAAGAACACCACCGCCGCTACGACGACGAAGGTTATGGCGTCTTGGATCAGCTGGCCGTAGTGGAACACGCCGTGACCGATGGTAAAAGACAGAGTCGAGAAAGACTGGGACGTCTTTCCCGGTATGGCCAGCAGCGAGAGTATGAGCCCGACCACGTCCTTGACAACAGCCCCGAAGAATGTAGCGACGATGACAGCGACGGCGAGGTCGACGACGTTGCCCTGCATCACAAAGTCTTTGAACTCCGATATTGCCTTAGGCTTGTCAGCCACCGTGCCGCGTCCTTTCTGTTGCGTACTACTCTGTTGCGTACTACCCAGTTGTGCTACTCCATGCCACGACTTTTTGTCGAACCCTTCGCCATCTCAGGCGAGATAATACATGACTTACACCACGCCGAGGGCTACCAGCGCGGCGAGGGCTATGACCATGGCCGCGGCGACGATGAGCGCCTTCGCCACGAGCGGGAGGTGACCTGGCCTCGACTTTTCGCCTCGTCGCTGCGGGCCGCCGCGACGCTGCGGGCTGCCGCGTCGCCGACGCCGCACCGTCGGTTCACGACGACCCTGGGAGGGAACGCGGCCGGCTGTGTCCGCCCGGCTTGCGACGGGTAGGGTTCCCCGGGCGCCAGAAGCCCGACCCCACCGTGCGCCGACCCCGAGGTAACGGGCGGCCGGCCCTGGCAGGTCGACGCTGTCCCCATCGACCTGCGAGATCCCATCTGCCTGAATCGGGGATTCCGGGATCTTCGCAAGGGCCGGGTTCGGGTCCTTCAGGTGTTCCAGGGGGTCGAGGGGTTCGTCGGGGGCTCTAAGCGGTAGCTGGGGTTGACCTCTCAAAGCCGCCGGGAAATGCTCGGTTCTGCTGGTGTCGGCGAGCGGACGTTCCAGCGCCCTCCTGGAGCCTCGAATCCGGGGTGGTCCGTCTGCGCTGCGATCCTCGACTGACAGCGTCGCGTCGGCGCCCGAGGAACTCCCTTCGCCGGTCACCGCAGCGGTCTGTGTCCCCGTGGCAGCGTTCTCACTTCCCCCGCTGATGCCCAATGGACCGTCCTTGGTTCTCGGCACCCGCAGGCCCTCCGGGTGCCAACCGTGACACTGGCGAATCCCGTCCAAAGCAGCGGAACATTCCGCGGAGCTAGCAGGCCGCTCTGACGGACGTTTGGCGAGCAACGAACCGACCAGTTCCCTCAGATCCTCAGGTATCCCCGCGCGAAGAGGAGGTGCAGGTTCGGCAAGGACACGCAGGGCGAAAGCGGCGGCAGACTCCCCGGGGAGAACCTCGAAAGGGGCAAGTCCGCTCAGCATCTTGTAGATCACCGATCCGAGGGAGTACACATCGGCGGGAAGCCCGGCAGCCAAGCCTTCGAGCACTTCTGGGGCCGCGTGACGAACCAACTCGGTGCCTTCGCTAAAAGGCGCGAGGCGGATTCCACCCGTCACGAGGCTGGCGAACCCGGCGATCTCGACATCGCCGCCGGCGGCCAACAGAATGTTCTCGGGGCACAACGCCAGGTGTGACAAGCCGGCGCCTTCCAACGCAGCCAGAGCGCTTGCCAAGCCGAGACCAACGTTGACTGCCTGGGCTGGAGTCGCAGGCCCCCCCTGGGAGATAGCGTCCGCCAGACTCCAACTCCGGTAGGCAACGACGAGACCCAAGCGGCCATCCGGAAGCTCCAGGAGGTTTCGGACCGGGCAGATGTGGGGATGGACGCTCAGCTCGATCAGCTGACGGGCGCGGTTCAATACCTGACGGCGATGCGACCTCGTGGCACCGCTGGATTCGATCAGCTCGATCTCCACCCGGCTGCGGGTCGCTGGATCGAGCGCCTCGTAGCTGTTGCGGGCGCCGGGATGCGCACGAGCGACGAGCGGTACGTACACTGCGAGATCGGGAAGCGCGTCGTCTGCTGTGAGCGCTCCCCTCTCCTTCCCAGGAAAGCGCTGAGCACTGGGGTCGAACCTACGACCGGCTCTTCTACGCACGCCCACTGCGCTTCGGCCTCCCGATGGCAACCATAGCGGCCTTAGACCGGATGCGACGGACGCGAAGCCTGACCTGCTGGCGAAGTTCCACTTTGATGGCCGCGCGCACGTCGCTTTCCGCCTGCCAAAGCCCTTCGATGTCATCCTGGCTGAGCGGGGCGGACGGGTTGAACACGACCCTTTCTGCAAGCAGAGCGACCTGACCTGCAGGTTCGAGGATAGCCGGCCCGTAGACCCCGGCCAGTTCCACTGCCACCTCTGCGTTGGTCGAAGCTTCGGGCAGTTGCATGCCGAGCCTCTCCGCTCGCTCCAGGATCTCATTCCAGGCTCCGACGACTTGGCTAGGAGCATCGGCGACGACACGTCTGCGGCGGCGAGCCCTGCGCTTCAGCGACGGCAACAGCCCAGCAGCGACTGCCACCACGAGGAGACCAATCAGCCCAGACACGACCCAGCCCGACGGGCCTCTCCCAGAGATCGCCGGCGTGGCGGCGGGCGGCGCCACTGCGTGCTGCTCGCCCGATGCCGGGCTTGGCGCCGCTACAGCGCCTGGAGACGCGACTGTCGTAGGTACAGTCTGAGCGGGTTCCGGCGGCGGGCTTCCCGCTGCTGTCGCCGTCGTCGGTGTCGGGTCTGCGAGCATCCATCCACTTCCAACGACTGGGATCTCAACCCACGTCCATAGCTCGGCGCTGGTTAGCTTGTAGATGGTTGAGCTCGAACCTTGCGCAGGTCCTGAGCCGCCGAGGCGTATCCCCGTCACGACCCTCGACGGCACTCCTAGCAGTCTCGCTGCGACAGCGAAGAACGTAGCGAACTGTTCCGGTGTAGCCGCCCGGTCTACTGTTACAGCGTTTATCACCTGAGACAGGGCGGTTCCCCCCAACGGCGGCGACGGGGAAAGCGAAGGGTCTATCCACTTGTCGTCGGAGCGCAGCGCGCGCAGGGAAGCCTCCAGGAACGCGACGGTCGCTGTCGGCTTCATCCCGGTCAGGTAGGCCAGGAAACCGACTGTTGCACCCAGGTACGACTGGGCTCCGTCGGGAAGCTCGATGTTGGTTGCATCGCCGGCCTGCAGGTCGATTCGAGAGTCCGAAGGCAGCTGGGCGAACGTAAGCACGCCAGTCCTCGAGCTCACCGCGTAACGGGCGGTGGAACCCCCACCGGCCTTCAAGATCATGCCAGTCGCGCCGTCAGCGTCTACTGGCACTCCAGATGTCTGCGAAGGACGTCCGACGGCCGGGAGCAGTGGGATCGGCCAGGAAGCAGCCAGGTCGAATTTCTGCCCGACAACACGCGTCCTTGTGCCCGCGGGAGACGGGTCCGGGATGCGGCCGCCGGTCGGCACGAAGGTCGCCTTGAACGACCAGATCCCTCCCGTGTAGTCGTCGAGGACAGCCGCCTGCAGATAGCGGGCATACGGACCGGAAATGGTCACCGAACCCAGCGACACGGGGCGGGCACCGTGGCCGTCACGCAGTTGCGCAAGTTCGTCGACCGGGTCGTCTATCACTGGTGTGAGGACCTGAGCCTGGAGATGTAACGCAACGGGCTTGGCGGAGCCGCTCAGGCTTCCCGGCACCACGAAGGCCAACACCGACGCTGCTAACACGGCGGCGACTGTCGCCCGAGCGACCGGACCGACCCGTGAAGCGAGGCCTGCGCCAGCATGTTCGCCGGACGGAGCCAGCTCGATCATGTACGGTTCGGCGCGCTCGGACGACTCTGTCGAGTTCACGTCGCGGCCAACCAATCCCGGCGAAACGAGCACCTTCGACTTGCCCAGCTCGTGCAGCAGGGCTGCGGCCGTCGCTATAGCTACGAGAAGTTCCGGGCCGCTCTCCCGGCTTTGGGAGGGTAGCGCCGAGGCTGCCGAGAAGCACCCGAGGTAGACGGCTAACGGTATTGACAGCGCGATGACACCACGACGGGACTCAATGGAGGTGACTGTGCTCGACGGCGACGCTTCTGCCCATCCAGACGCAAAGTCCACAACCGGCAGTGTCCTTGCGACTATTTCAGCACTGAATGCGGCCGACATCCACTCGACGACAAGGAGGGGAAGCAGGGTGCTCGGACCTCCCGCTAGGGGCAGGGTCTCGGTGAGCAAGTTCCGCGGTCCACTGTCGAACGAGTGCCACAGTGTCACCACGTCGCCCCGGCAGATCGCTAACGCCGCTGCAGCCAACACTGCGACGCTCAACGCCAGGCTCGGCACTGAGCCGATCCGGTAGCGCCGGGAGGAGATAAACGCTATAGCTACCGCTGCCGGTGCCGCGCCCCACAGCACCGCCGGCGTCCACGCTATACGATACGCCCGCGCGAGCGGGGTGACGGCCAAGACGCAGCTGATCGCAACTGATGCTGGCAGACCGAAAGTCCCGAGAGCCCGGACTTTCACGAAAGTCCCGTTCCAGTGCGCCACCTTCGGGCTACTTCGTCAGCGTCGCGGCACTGCAGCACCGATACTCCGGGATGTGAGCTGCGCCTCACGGGTTCGTCGACGATCGACACGACGATGATCCGATTGAAGCGACGGCGCAGCGCCGCCAGGGCCGCCATAACGTCGCTCGATACGCTGCCTGCGACGACCACGAGGCTAGTGCCTCCCTTGGTACGGCGGAGCAGCAAGAGCTGCCCTAGCACCGAGCCAGAGCCGTCTGGTGTTACATCGGTGAGGTAGTCGTCGATAGCGTGCACATCTGCGAGCGAGGTGCTTCCCAGGACGACCCCGGAGGTGCTTCGAAGTTCGACCGGCGCCCGACCGCTTGACATCCCGGCTACGACCGACGCAGCGACGTCGACAGCCTGTTCGAAGCCTCCTTCGCCGTAACTGGAGAAGTCGAGATCCAGTACTACGACCGTTCGTGCCTGTGCAGTGTCTACGTTCTGGCGCACCACCAGGCGCCCGAGGTGAGCGCTCGACGGCCAGTGAACGAGGCGGAGGTCGTCCCCGATGACGTATTCACGCAACCGGTGGAATGTGATGTTCCCCTGCGGGGAGGCGTCGCTGGAGGGTCCCTCAACGATCGTGGATACCCCGACGTCGAGGGGCGCCAACCTTACTTTCCTGGGACGTACGCGGATGACGTCAGTGGAGCCTAGGATTTGTACGCTCCTCCACATACCGAACGGGTCTGAGCGCGGTAGATCGATCGGACCTACCCGGAAGGTTCCTCTCGAGTCTGTCGGAAGCCGGTATGCGCGCATGGCGGACTGACCGGCGGCGAGGCGGGGCAGGGAGGAAGCGATACGTCGATCGCCGATGTTCTGCTCGATGCTCAAAGAGGTCACGGCGCGACGCGATTGATTTGTCGCTTCGATGAGCGCCACCGCCGGGCTGCCTTTCTCCACGTAGTGAGGCTCGATGCTGCGCAGCAGGGAAATTCTGGGGCGGCGCATCACGTAGGAGAGCGAGCCTGCGTCGAGGACGACAAGGCCAGCTCCTAGCACCGTCACCGGCTCCCAGCGAGCTACGAGCCCTATGAGAGTCACTGCCAGCCCTACCAGGGCGCTAACCGCACCGAAAGCGCTGGCGCCGACAGACCTCACGGCTTGAGGCGCCGAGGTACCGGGACGGCGGCGAGTGCCTTTTCGACGATGTCGTAGGCGCTCACACCGCGAAGCTCAGCTTCGGGTCTCATGATTATGCGGTGAGCGAGAGTCGGGCCCGCCATAGCCTTCACGTCGTCGGGGCTCGCGTAACTCCTACCTTCGGCGGCGGCTACTACGCGTGCCGCTCGCAGGAGTGCTATGCCTCCACGAGGTGACACACCGAGACGTACGTCGGGGCGATTGCGGGTCTCGCCGCATATGGCGACTATGTAATCCTCTAACGAGCCGGAGACCTCGACGTTGCACTTCACCACTTCCACCAGATCCAGTAGCTCGTCGCCAGTCATGACAGGCGCGAGGCTTGCCACCACCGGTTCGTCCTTCTCGGCTCGCAGGACCAGAGCCTCCTGTTGCGGGCTTGGATAGCCGATCTCGATCCTCATGAGAAACCGGTCGAGTTGGGCCTCCGGAAGGGCATAGGTACCCTCCAGGTCGATCGGGTTCTGGGTAGCGACGACGACGAACGGGCGAGGGACCCGGTACACGGTGGCGTCGGTCGTGACGGTTCGTTCCTGCATCACCTCGAGAAGCGCTGACTGCGTCTTGGGGGACGCACGGTTTATCTCGTCTCCTAGCACAATGTTCGCGAACACCGGACCGGGGCGAAAGCTAAACGTCGAGGTCGCCTGGTCGAAGACCGAGATACCGGTTACGTCACTCGGGAGCAGATCGGGGGTGAACTGGATCCGATTCCACGTAAGAGCGACCGATGCCGCTATCGAGCGCGCCAATGACGTCTTGCCGACGCCAGGAACGTCTTCGATCAGAAGATGGCCCTCTGCGAGGACGCAGCCGACCGCCTGCCTGACCACTTCGTCCTTGCCCCGAACCACCCGGCAGACGTTGGAGACGAGACGGTCGAAACGCTGGACAAAAGCGCGCATTCCCGGGTTGACGCTCAAAGTTGTCCTCTCAAGGTACCTCCGCCGGCCTGGGGTTCGTGGTCGTAGTGGTTGAAGTCGACGTAGTGGTCGAAGTCGACGTAGTGGTCGAAGTCGACGTAGTGGTCGAAGTCGACGTAGTGGTCGAAGTGGGCCCTTGGGCCGGCAGATTCGTGGGCGTCCCCGCGTCGACTTGCACTTGACGACCCAGGTAGCGGTAGCTCACGGTGACGGTGACACCCTTGACGCTCACACAAGAAGACGGCAGGGTGATCGCCACTGGGAACGTCGGCGTTTGCAGGCTCTGGGAGCTGGCGCAGGGGTCATTCGCGCCAGCTGGAGGCGCCCCAGCCTTGGAGCCGGCGCCCGGCGGCGGCTGGCTCGACGGGCTTCCTGGCGCGGACGTTGATACCATCCAGTCGCCACCTGCACTGGGAACTGCACCGTTGCTTGCCACTACCAGCTGCCATGGCGAGCCGGTGGACGGACCGCACGATCCCGCTGCCAGGCAGGTGCCAGCAAGCGTCACCCCAAAAGAGTAGTCGGGTTGAGCGCCGACCTGGAATGCCGCCGACAGAAGCGGCGAGGCCACACCGAACGGGTCAGGCGTAGCGGTGTCTTGCAGCTCGAACGATATCGTGCAGCTACCTCCCAGGTCTACGAGGTCCACAGGGAACTCGACCCGGCCCTGGCTCAGCGCAGTAGACGGCTCGTCGACCGACGTGTCCGAACAGCTCAGCACGCCAGCGACAGCATCCAGGGGTACGCTCGGCAGGTCCGCAGGCAAGCCAACCGACAGCGTCCCGTGGTTTGGGTTGGAATCCACCTCGGCCTTAACCGCAATGCCGGACTCCAGGTCCGACGGCCAGGGTAAGTTCACCTGGAAGGGGGTTCCGCTGACGGTCACGGAGGAGTCAGGATGGCCCTGGGGATACTCGGTGACGGTTGCCACGTAGGATTGCCCGGGTGACAGCCCGGGCACCGACACTGTGGTGGCGTTCGTGGGCCCGACAGTGTCGCCCCCAACCTTGTAGACGAACTGCGCCTCGGCGGCCGCTGTCCCGAACGCGGTGGTCGGGTCGCCTCTCACGTCTACCTGAAGCTCTGCGCTTAGCGAGGACCCTACGATTGATCCGGCGCTCGTGAGGGTGATATCTGAGGCCGCAGGTTCAGCCCATGAACGCGTGCAGGAAGAGTCACTCGTCGACCCACCGGCAAGGCCACTTGCGAGACTCCCCTGGACGCTGAACGAAAATGCGTCGCCCAAAAAGCCCAGCTGGCGACCTGGAATCGTCACCGAGTCGACGGTACCTGAGACCTCGACACTTGGCGGCGACGTGACGACGCTTCCGTCGCAAGCCGACGCTATGACAGTCCAGTCGTAGGCGGGGACCACGCAGTCAGGGTTCTCGGCCTCGGTGCACGGAACCCATGACACAATCCAGTCCCCACTCGAGTCGGAGGTCGTGGTGACCGCCACAGGGGCGTCCGGTCCGCGTGCAGGCGTCGTGAACTCCACCGAGTTGGACTGCGTCGACAACGTGTTGATATATGCTGTGACCGACACGACGTAGCTTGTAGCGGGCCTGAGCCCGCTGAAAAGGTACCGCTGCTCTCCGGTAACCCGCTGTAGCGCCGGGTCCGGTTGCGTTGCTCCGTCAAGCGCCTCGACGTGGACAGTCCACGTCTGTGGCTCGCAGTCGGTCTCTTGGAGAAGCTGGTAGGACCACGAGACGACCACGGCCTGCGGCGATGGCGACACGGAAGTGATCGTCGGTACGTGGGGCTGCTGGAACGTCGTGGCGCAAACGACCTTGGCACTAAGCGGGTTCAGCACCGGCAGCGGCGGCGGAGCCGGCCGTGTTGCAGGCACAGTGGTAGGCGCCGCCGAGTTCGGGTTGTTCGGTTTCGTCGTGTGCTGCGAGTTCCCCGAGTGCTGACCGGCATTCGACTTGGGGTGGGAAGAAGCAGATGATGGCGACGCAGTGAGAACAGCCGGACCTTGCGCGCTGACAGTTACCGCATCGGCTTTGTCGACTAGCACTGGCGGCCGGGACTTATCGGTGAAGACCACGACAGCTTCCAAGTTCTGAGGATTGTTGAAGACAACTGTGGGCCCGTCACCTACCACCTCCGCGTCGGTGAAAGTGTTCTTGGCTTCGGCACCGCTGTAGAGGGGATAGCCGTCTGTGCCTGTCACCGGGTTCATCGCTGCATCAGAGGTGCCGATCTGCCACAGGGTCGGACGGCCGATCTGGCTTCTGTCCATCGTATAGATGTAACCGCCTGACAGGACCGGGGTAGCCGGGTCGGCCCCGACATGAAAGCCGCTCAGAGGCTCCGGGCCGGCGAGGGTTCCAGACCCGGCGATTCCGTACAGAGCCCACCCTGAGCCGTTCCCGGCCAAGAACCATACCTCATCGACTGCCCCGGTCACAGCGACCGTTCTTGTCACCGAATCAGTGAAAGAAGTCCGGATCATCCTTGGCGGTTGCCCGGACGCCGACGCCTTCCCCCCGAGCGCCGAGATAGCCTTGGTCGGCGTAGCGGACCCTGACGGGCCGGCCACCGGCACGTCGATGCCGGGTTTGGGAGCCGGGCCTAGGACGGTCACCCATCCTGGGCTGGCGACTGCGACGAAGTTCGCGGCCGACTCGACGGACATGCCGCTGCAGCCCTCGTCGTGGAACGTCGCTCTCACATGCACCGCTAACCCTGCGGGTGCTGAGCTGTCGGGCACCATCTGATAAACCCGACACGCCCGTCCGGATGCGACCAGTTGCCACAAGTCTGCACCCTGAACCGCTCTCGCAGCGGACGACAGCACCGCCCGGCCGAAGAGGGTTGCGAACCCTTTCGGGCTGACACGCGTGTGCGGGGTCGCCACCTTGGACTGGGCTGCAGCTGCAGCTGTAACCGTCTGGCTCCCGACAAGCGACACCGTGCTGGTCGGTGCGGAACGGATTATGTATGCGTCAGGTCCGGCGGCGATGCCAGCAGCCCCGGTTGCCTGGCTGAGAGCACCGAGACTGACGCCGGGCGCGTGCGGGTCAGTCACGTAGTCGTCGGCACCCAAAAAGTTGAAGCTGCCGGTCAGCTTGTTAACGAGCACCGTGCCGCCTTGCACTCCTACCGGTTGCACCGCCGCGTAGTCGGACGCCCCGACTAGGGCGTCGACCCCCTCGAGGCGCACCGCCACGGTCGCCGTCGTGACATCGATCACCGACAGAGGCCTCACGTCGCTTAGGACCAGCGAACCACCGAAGACACTCGGACGCCGGGCGGCAAGAGGAGAGGCGCCCAGCACGGACCATACAAGACTGCCCAGAACGGCCAGGACGGTTCCGAACGCGAAAAGCACTCCTCCCAGCCCCAGCGGTGGCGTTGGACGACGTCCAAGCGCTCCCCGGTCAGGCTGGGAGGCCGCACGGAGGCCCACTACCAGACCATCCGACACCGGCCGAGGCCAGAAGCCAGAAGCCATGCTGCAACCTTAGCTCCCGTCGGACAACGGGCGGGGCCCGCGCTTGGCTTGACTACCTTCCGTGGTCGTTGGTGTTATGGTGGGATCGGCGAGCCGGGAAGTCTGGTCGGCATTGAAGGTGTACGAGTAGACCTACCCTGCTGACCTAGGAGTGCATTTGCCTGACCCGGTATCTTTTGGCGTCGTCGTAGCCGTGCTCGGCGTAGCGGTCCTTGGGATTTTGGTAGGTGGGAGGCTGTCGGAAAGGTTGGGTGTACCCCTACCGCTGGTCGTCCTCGGCGCGACAGCGCTCGGCGCAAAGGTCGCTAACTTGGCTCCCCTCGGGGAGGTCGCCGTCTCTCGTATCGTCACAGTCGCGTTGATCGCCGTGCTGTTCTCCGGTGGCATGCACCTCGGTCGCCGCCGTGTCACCCGCTCCGCGCGGGTAGTACTCACCTTAGGAGGGGCCGGAACCTTGGGGACCGCCGCTCTGGGCGCTTTGTTCGCCCACTTCGCCCTGGGACTCGCGTGGTACCCGGCGCTGCTGGTCGCTACGGCCGTAGCCCCGACCGATCCGACGATCGTGTTCGGGCTCCTCGGCCGGAACCCAGTTGGCGGGACGGTAGCTACCGTGCTCGAAGGGGAGTCGGGTGCCAACGACCCGGTTGGCATCTCGCTAATGACCGCCCTCCTCGGAGCGGGAGGTATCACCCTTTCGGGCTTGGCGGACGCCAGCAGAACCTTCGGTCTGCAGGTATGCGTGGGGGCTGTCGTCGGAGTTGCCGGCGGTCAAGCCCTAGTCTGGCTGATCAGGCGCCCCTCCCTGGGCGGCGCGGGCCAACGCCCGATCGCCTCGGCGGCGGCTGCTGTGGCCATCTATGGGATTGCGGCGGCTGCGGACGGCTCGGGATTCCTAGCGGTGTTCATCGCAGGGATCTCTCTGGGCGACGAGCCTTTCCCTTATAAGATCCAAGTCGAGCGCTTCCACTCCTCCTTGGCATCCCTCGGAGAGATCGCGGCTTTCATCAGCCTCGGCCTGACCTTGGACCTACACGTCTTAGCTCAAGCGTCCACCTGGGCACCAGGCCTGGCCCTGGGAGCCGTGGTCGCGTTCGTGGCTAGGCCGCTCGTGGCACTCGGATGCCTTTCCGGGTCGGGGATGTCGAACCCCGAGAGAGCGTTCGTGGCCTTTGCCGGGCTGAAAGGAGCCGTGCCGATCCTGCTCGGAACGTACCTGCTGGGCTCTGCCACCGGCCAGGGGGCTCGCCTGTTCGGGATCGTGGTAGTAGTCGCCGTCGCCTCGGTCGCCGTTCAGGGGTCGCTTGTACGGCCGGCGTCAGCCAAACTCAACAGGGTCGAACTCAAGCGATCGAAGCGATATTCGACACCAACAGAACACCCACGAGAACCATGACCACCGCGTAGACGAACGTCATGCCCCACCGCCAGGCGTGCCAGGCCAGCCAGAACCTCCGAAGCGCCTTCACGTCGAAGAAAAGTGCGACGACGCTGAGGATTATCTCGACGACCGGCCCGACATTGCTCAATGTGCCGAGAAATGGCAGTGCGATAGGAACAGCAAGGTAGCTGATCAGGCATCGGATCGCCGAGACGGCTATGGAGGTCCGAAAGAGACTCTGCGCTTGAGCACCCGTGGCTGTCGGGCGGCCGAGCGGCACCTTGAGAAGAGTGGCTACCGCCCGGTCTGCCCTACCGAAGCCGCTTCCGTCGGCAGACTGGCGGGGCCTCGAAAGGTCAGCCCCCGACAAGTCAGGTACCGGTTCGGCTGCGGGGAACATCACCTCCAACGCTACCGTCTCTTGGCAGCGAAAGACAACGCGGGCACCGGGCCGGGCGACGCCCGGGAGTCCCGGGCGTCGCCAGCTACGGCCAGTTTCACCGACGCGACCTGACGCGCTAGGAGATCATGCCAGTGCGGAGCAGCACGTGCTGACGATCAGCCTGGTCACCAAGTAGGGGTCCATGTTGGCGTTCGGTCGGCGGTCCTCCAAGTAGCCCTTCTGTTCCCGCTCCACCTGCCAGGGGATCCGCACTGACGCTCCCCGGTCGGAAACCCCGTAGCTAAATTCGCTGTAGTGGGCGGTCTCGTGGTGCCCAGTGAGGCGGTCCTCGATTCCGTGCCCGTAGGCTGCGACGTGCTCCTCGGCGTTCTCCCCAAGGGCTTCCGCTGCGGTGATGACAGCCTCATAGGAGTCACGCATCGCGTTGGTGGAAAAGTTGGTGTGACACCCAGCGCCGTTCCAGTCGCCGCGCACCGGCTTGGGGTCCAAGGTCACCGAGATCCCGAGGTCCTCTCCGATGCGGTGTAGCAGCCAACGTGCCACCCAGAGCTGGTCGGAAACTTCTAACGGTCCCAGAGGGCCGACTTGGAACTCCCACTGACCCGGCATTACCTCTGCGTTGATGCCCGATATCGCCAGCCCGGCCTTGATGCAAGCGTCGAGGTGGGCCTCGACGAGCGGGCGACCGTAGATGTCGTCGGCGCCGACACCGCAATAGTAGGGTCCTTGGGGAGCAGGGTAGCCGTTGTGCTCAGGGAAGCCGAGTGGACGGCTCCCCTTGAAGAGTGTGTACTCCTGTTCGATTCCAAACAGCGGCTCCTGCGAGGCGTACTTCTCCGAGACGGGAACCAACTGGGCTCGGGTGTTGGTCTTGTGCGGCGTGAAGTCGGTTAGCAGGACCTCGCAGAGAACTATTAGGTCTTCACCGCCGCGTATCGGGTCGGGGCAGGTGAACACCGGTTTGAGCACGCAGTCTGACGCTTTGCCGGGAGCCTGGTTGGTGCTGGAACCGTCGAAACCCCATATAGGCATCTCCGTGGTGCCTGACGGGAGGATCTTGGTCTTCGAACGGAGGAGGGGCGTCGGCTCCGTTCCGTCGATCCAGAGGTACTCGGCTTTTATCGTCACTCCTGGCGCTCCTTGGGTGCGGTCTAGATGGATGGGAAGGCCGGGGACGTTAGCTTGCTCCGACCGTCGCATTCTCATTGTGCCATCAACGCTGAGCCCGTCGGGTCAAAGCTGTGTTAATGCTGTGTGACATCACCGTCGACGGTCGGCTCCTGGCAGCGCAAGGTTCGCCACGCGGTTAGCTTCTCTGGCGTGGAACAACACGTCGACTATGTCATGCGCACCGTCGAGGAGCGCAGCGTGCGCTTCGTGCAGCTGTGGTTCTCGGATGTGCTCGGAACAGCCAAGTCGTTCCAGATCACCGCGGCTGAGCTGGAGAACGCCTTAGAAGAAGGCATGACCTTCGACGGATCGGCCATCGACGGCTTCAGCCGTGTCCAAGAAAGTGACGTCCTCGCTCTTCCAGACGCCAAAACCTTCCAGCTGTTGCCCCATCCCGGCGACGGGTGCCCGGTGGCGCGGATGGTCTGCGACGTCGTGAACTTGGACGGGACACCCTTCGAGGGTGACCCTCGACACGTCCTGCGCAGGGTGATGGACAAGGCGCATGGCCTCGGCTACAGCTTCTACGTAGCGCCCGAGCTCGAGTACTTCTACTTCAAGCAAGGGGGTGTAGTAGGCGGAGCAATGACAGTTCCTCCCGAACCGCTCGACCGAGGGTCCTACTTCGACCTGTCGACCCACGACGTCCCGAGCGAGGTGCGCCGAGAGACGGTCCTCACACTCGAAGAGATGGGGATACCGGTCGAGTACAGCCAGCACGAAGACGCTCCGAGCCAGCACGAGATCGACCTGCGCTACACCGACGCCATGACCATGGCAGACACGGTGATGACTGTACGAATGGTGGTCAAAGAGGTAGCCGCCCGACATGGGATAGCGGCTACCTTCATGCCCAAACCACTGACCGGCGTCCAAGGCTCGGGCATGCACACGCACCTGTCGCTTTTCAGTGGGGGGCTGAACGCCTTTTACGATAGCGACGACGAATACCACCTATCGGTGACGGCCCGCCGCTTCATCGCCGGCCTGCTCGTGCACGCCCGAGAAATGACCGCTGTGACAAACCAGTGGGTCAACTCATACAAGCGCCTGATAGTCGGCTACGAAGCGCCCGTATACATCTCCTGGGCGCAGAACAACCGGTCCGCCTTGGTTAGGGTGCCTCCGACCAAGGCCGGCAAGACCGAGTCGACGCGCATCGAGTACCGGGCGCCGGACCCAGCCGCTAACCCCTACCTAGCTTTCGCCGTGCTCCTCGCTGCGGGTCTCGCGGGTATCGAGGCCGGATACGAACTGCCCGACGAAGCTGCGTCGAACCTCTACGAGCTATCCTCCCAACAAAGGCTTGCCCTGGGAATTCGGGCTCTGCCCGGGTCCCTGTCCGAGGCCCTTGACGCTATGGAAGGCTCCGAGGTGATCGCTGACGTCCTTGGCGACCACGTCTTCGAGTGGTTCGTGAGGAATAAGAGGTCCGAGTGGTCCGACTACAAAGCCGAGGTGAGCGAGTTCGAGTGGCGCCGATACCTCACGGCGCTTTAGGAGGCTCCGATCACCTTGGAGGAGCTCCTCGTATATCCCGACCCTCCGCCTTCGGGAGTCGTCAGCGCCCTCGAAACGGGAGCTTACAAATGGCGGCCGGTGGGTTCGGTACGTCATGCCGAGCGCACGGAACCAGAGGACGGCTGGTCAGGAGCTTTGATCTGCGCTGACGTCGACGCCGAAACGGCGTTCTCTTTATGCAGAGCCGTGAGAAAGCGCGAAACGCCACTTTCGCCTCTCTTGCTGGTCGTAGCAGAACCGCAGTTGCGTGAACTCGAGCTTCGCGAAGACCTCTTCGACGATTTCTGTGTCGGTTCATCGAACGTCAAAGAGCTGGCCGCGCGCCTCGACCACCTTTTCTGGAGGACCGGGCGTGGCAACCGACCAGAGGTGGTCGAACACGGAGGGCTCGTGCTCAACCTCGAGACCTACCAGGCGAGCCTCTCGGGTCGCCCGTTGGATCTCACCTACATGGAGTACGAACTTCTGAAGTTCCTGGCGACCCACCCCGGGAGGGTCTTCACCCGAGAGACCCTCCTGTCGAGGGTGTGGGGCTACGAATACTACGGGGGCGCTCGGACGGTAGACGTCCACGTCAGAAGGTTGCGAGCCAAGCTCGGCGAGGAGCAGGCTCACCTAATTTCTACGGTTCGTTCCGTCGGGTACCGATTCGGACAGACCCGCTGGGACTCGTGAACGTGTCGGATCAGGGACCCAGGTAGGCCCAAGCCTCGATCTCGATTCGAGCCCCTAAGGGCAGTCCTGCTACGCCGACAGCCGACCGGGCTGGGCGGTGTTGTCCGAACACCTCGGCGTACACGGCGTTCATTTCGGCGAAGTCGGCCATGTCCGCCATAAACACGGTCGTCTTCGCCACGTTTGACATGGACGCCCCGTTAGCAGAAAGCAGCGCTTGGAGGTTCGTCAAGCACTGCCTCGTCTGAGCTGCGGCGCTGCCGTCGACGAGCTTGCCGTCGAGCAGGGGGATCTGTCCGCTGCACACCAGCCAGTCCCCTACCCGCACAGCCGGGCTGTATGGGCCTACTGGGACTGCGGGTGAGCTCATGACGACCGGCCGATCGGTCGTAAGGAGCAAAAGGTGCTCAAATCAGCTGAAGGAGTTTCCGCAGCCGCAGGTGCGAGTGGCGTTGGGATTGTTGACGGAAAACCCGGCCCCGGTCAGACCATCTTTGAAGTCCAAAGTGGCCCCCACCAGCAGGTCCGCGCTCGCAGGGTCTACGACGACACGCACCGAACCGTACGCATAGGACACGTCGTCGGCCGCAACGTCGGCGTCGAAGAACATCTCGTAGCTGAAACCTGAGCACCCTCCGGGTCTAACCGCGACTCTCAACGCTAGCGCAGGATTGCCCTCAGCCTCGATGAGCTCAGCGACTTTGGCTATCGCAGGGTCTGTGAGCGTTATAGGGGGCTGGATCTGTGTTTCGGTGCTGGTCACCGGTTCCTCCTCGACTACGGCTGGGCCGACCGGGGCCGGCCGCTGGATGCTTAGGGCTTTCGAAACCACACTCTACCCTCATCGACGCCGGTAGTGCCCGCCGGTTGGTTATGTTCTGATCGCGCGACGCCCTGGGCCGCTGGCCAAAGTGACCCGCGGGATAACCCGAGTCGCTGGATAACCTGAGAATATGGATAACCCGAGCCGCTGGATAACTTGAGTTGACAGAGTCGAGTTCCAAGTCCGAAGACCGTGGGGCGTTCCCGGTCGTTTCTGAGCCAGCCGTGACGTCTGCCCTACGCTCGGTGATCGACCCCGAGCTGGGAGCGGACATTGTGGAGCTGGGCATGTACCGGGGCTTCAGTTTCGACAGTGGCGTCTTGGAGGTGGAGGTCGCTTTGACGACCGCCGCCTGCCCGTTGCGGTCGCAGATCAGCCGGGACGTAACCGAGCGCCTCGGAGGTCTGCCCGGAGTCGGACGCGTGCTGGTGAAGACGACCGAGATGAGCCCGGAGCACAAGCGCCGGTTGATGGACCGTGCCCGGGCACGCGCCGCCGCCAACCCGGCGGTCACCCACATCCCCGGCCGCACACGGGTCCTCGCCATCTCCTCCGGCAAGGGGGGTGTCGGAAAGTCCTCCGTAACTGTCAACCTCGCCACCGGGCTTGCCGCACGGGGACTGACCGTCGGCGTGCTCGACGCTGACATCGCAGGATTCTCCGTCCCACGGATGCTCGGCATGCAGGGTGATCTCGGTGCCCGACGCTCCGATGAGGACGGGAAGATCTTGATCCAGCCGCTCATAAAAGCCGTTGGAACGGGTCAGCTCAGAGTCGTCTCCATGGGTTTCCTGTCCCCGGAGGACGAGTCGGTCATGTGGCGTGGGCTCATGCTGAACAGGGCGGTGCAGCACTTCTTGGAGGAGGTCGAGTGGGGAGACCTCGACTACCTGCTGGTAGACATGCCCCCGGGAACTGGTGACATTCAGATGGGTCTGGCACGGATGCTTCCAAGGGCGGAGATCGTTATCGTCACGACGCCAGCCCTCGCAGCTCAAAAAGTTGCGGCGCGAGCGGCGGACATGGCGAGGAAGGGCTTCCTGCGTGTGGCCGGTGTAGTCGAAAACATGAGCGGCTTCGTCTGCTCTCACGGCGAGCTTTACGAGCTATTCGGCTCGGGCGGCGGTGAGCGACTCGCTTCCGAGATCGGTTCCCGCCTTCTCGGCCGGATCCCTCTGGAGCCGGCGGTTTCCGCTGGCGGGGACAGCGGCACTCCCGCGGCATTAGGCGACGGGGCCGCCGCCGCTGCGTTCAGAGCCTTGGCAGACGCCGTGCTGGCCCTCGAGCCTGTAACCGAGATGTCAAGCTGCTCGACGCGGATACTCGAAACCGTCCGAGCCGCTTTGGCCTCGAAGGCCTGAACAGGATCCTTCGTGACCCTGCCCGCCGCCGACTAGCCCTGCGACGGCGACCAGGTCGCGTCGATGTCGTCGGGTTCGGGGCTTGTAGCAAGACCGTCTCCTAACAGCTTGCGCAGGTGCGCCCACACCGAATAGCGGGCTACGGGGTGAAGAGCCGACGGCACGTCGGTGTAGATCCGCTCTACGAGGGCGCCGACGCTGACACCGTCAGGTCCGGCCTCCGCTAAACAGGCCGCCACCTGAGCCTCCCGCTGCCGGCGATGGCGGAGGTAGCCGTCCAGGACGGCACCGGGGTCGTCGATCATCGCCCCGTGACCAGGTCCGATCCTTCGGAGGGCCCGCCGGCGCACCTTCTCCAAGGAGTCGAAGTAAGCCGACATGTCACCGTCCGGAGGAGCTATCACCACGGTAGAACCGGACATCACGTGGTCACCGGAGAACAGCAGTCCCGTGCCCGCAAGCTCGAAGCAAAGGTGGTTCGACGTGTGACCGGGAGTCCACACGGCATCGAGCGCGAAATCGCCGACATCGAAGCGTTCCCCGTCCGACATGCGACGGTCAGGCGCGAAACCCTGGTCGTGACCGTCGAAATGGTGGCCTCCGGCACCGTGGAGACTTGCTTGTGGGGCTGGACCAAAGCCGACTACGGTCGCTCCGGTTGCCTCAGACAGGCGGCGAGCCAGGGGTGAATGGTCGAGATGCGAATGGGTCACCAGCAAAGCTCGGATGCGGTCACCGTAGAGTTCGAGGAGCCTGTCGTAGTGGCGGTCGTCGTCGGGGCCCGGGTCTATCAGCACCACCGACGAGGTCCCGACCGCGTACGTGTTGGTGCCCGGTCCGGTCATCACGCCGGGGTTGGGTGCGACGACACGCGTCACGCCGTCCGCCACCACCGTGGTCACCCCCGGTGCCAGATCGTCCGGCCAAAGCGGCATGTCTGTCACACCCTGCACCTTAGGACCCCGGCACCGGTGTCAGCCAGCTCCTTCGCTCCCGGCCCCAACTACAGGTTTGCCGGCGCTAGCCGCTATCTTCGAGGCAGGAGGGAGAAAGTCCGATGAGCGTCGCCGAGATAGTGGTTTTCGCAGCTTGCTGGCTGGTGGTTGCCACCCTGCTCCTATGGGGTGTGTTCAGCGAAACCTCCCGGTCCAAGGCGCGTTCCGCGTCACGGAAGCCGCTTCGCTCGGCACCGGTTAGCTGGAACCGCCGCGAGGCCCGCAACCGATCCGAATGGCATCCCTCCGGTCAAGGTCCCGTGCTCGACACCGACTGGGTGGTTGTCGAGTCCGCGCCCGGGTCGTCACCGGGGGTTCTAGCAGAGGCAAAGCTCGTGGCCGCTGCTTTGCTGGCTTCTCGCGGGCTTGACATGACTTCGATGCCACCGAGCGACATCCGCATCGAGGTGACCGCCAGCGGGGACGGAGAAGGAACGACCCGTGTGCTGGTAAGGGCTGGGGCTATGCATGCGAGCAGGCGGCGCAGGTAACAAACTGGCTCCGGGCAACGCCTGCTACGAAGACTTGCCGCTCCCAGCCGAGCTGGAAGCCTTAAGGCACGTCGACGTAGACATCGTCCCCGTCAACCCTGACCGGGAATGTCCTCAGACCGGACCTACGCCCGGCGGTGCTAATACGATCACCAGAGTCGACGTCGTAGCGCCATCCGTGCCACGGGCAGGTGAGAACGGTCCCGGAGACCAAGCCGTCATCGATAGGGTTTCCGACGTGCAAGCACCGGTTCTCCAGGGCCCTGAACCCCACGGGAGTGTCGAACACCGCCAGGTACACTTCGCCGAAACGCACTGGCCATCCACGGCCGACCGGTATGTCCTGGCGCCGACAGGCACGATGCCACGTCACCGCCGTGCCCTCGGACGGTGGGCCGCTAGCAGGGAACCGTCATCCCGGTTCGAGCGGACGGCGCTCCACTTCGGTCAGCCCACCCCAGATGCCGTGCTGCTCCTTGGAGCGGATGGCGTACTCGAGGCAAGGCTTGCGGACGTCGCAACCGGAACAGATCGCCTTAGCCTTGGACTCGCGGGTCTCCCTGTCGTCTTTTCGCTCGAAATGCGAAGGCGGAAAGAATAAGGCAGTGTTCGGGCCGCGACAAGCCGCTTTCGCCTGCCACATCTCTTCAGCATGTAGAACGCTCATAACTATCCCCCATTGCCTCCGCAGAACGGTAGCGCCTCATCCACCCCTACGACAAGAGGGACCCACAGAATTTTGACCACTTTGAGCAGCACTTTGTCTCCCGGAGACTCGTCGGGGGATCCGCCGCGCTTTCGTGCCCCCGCTCGGGTGCTGATCGTGGCAGGGAAGGGAGGCGTGGGCAAGACCACCGTCTCGGCCGCTGTCGCCTATCTAGGCGCCGCTTCAGGCCTCGACGTTCTCATTGTGGAAGTCGAAGGCAAGAGCGGACTTCCCGAACTTTTCGGTCATGCCGACGGCCTCGGCTACGAGGAGGTCGTGCTCCTCGAAGCAGGCGAAGCAGGCCTTGGATCAGGTACGGTGAGAGCACGGACGCTGACCCCAGACGATGCTCTCGTCGAGTATCTGGACGGTCGGGGACTAGGCAAGATCAGCCGGCGGCTCCGATCAACAGGAACCTTGGACGTGATCGCGACTGCTGTTCCAGGGATCAAGGACATCCTGGTGCTCGGGAAGGTGAAGCAACTGGAGGTAGCGGCCGCCACCGCCGGCTCTCCCGATCTGATAGTCGTCGACGCCCCAGCCGCCGGCCATGCTGTGACTTTCCTGTCGAGCGCGTACGGCCTGGTCGAGGCCGCAGCAGTTGGACCCATCCGCGCCCAGGCCTTGGAGGTGTCCGAGATGCTTTCCGACCCTGCGCGCTGTCAGGTTATGGTCGTAACGCTGCCTGAGGAGACCCCTGTAAACGAGGCCGCTGACACTGCGTTCCACCTCGAGGACCGGGCGTCGGTGAAGTTGACTCCGATCGTCGTCAACGGCGTCTGGCCTCGCGTCACCGTGCAAGGTCGCCTCGAACCCGAGCGGTACGGGCTCAGTCAGCAAGACGCGGCCAGAGTGGAGGCAGCTGTCGAGTTCCGCCTTGCCCGCCAGGACCTCCAGGCGCAGCAGCTGTCGCGTCTGGCCTCACTCCTGCCGCTGGAGCAACTCCGGCTCCCATACCTGTTCAGCGTTGACTTGGACCTCGAAGCTACTCGGACGCTCGCTTTCGAACTCGGACGCCAACTTGAAGGACCGCAGCGATGACACAGCGCTCGAACCTGGACGCCATGATCTCCGGGCGCGAGGTCGTGATCTGCGCCGGACCCGGCGGTGTCGGCAAGACGACGTGCGCTGCGGCGATAGCCCTGCATGGGGCTCGCCTCGGCCTCAGATCATGCGTGGTGACCATAGACCCGGCTAAGCGTCTCGGCGATGCCCTGGGGGTTGCGTCCCTGACCAACGAAGCGCACCGCGTCGACCTCGATCCTCCGGCTGCGCCCGGAGGTGGCCTGTGGGCGCTGATGCTGGACACGAAGTCCACGTTCGACGAGGTGGTAACCCGGTACTCCGCTTCCCCCGAGCAAGCCCAGGCGATACTTTCGAACCGCCTGTACCGCAACATCTCGGGGGTTCTCGGGGGCACCCAGGAGTACATGGCGATGGAGAAGCTCTACGCGCTTCATAGTTCCGGGCTTTACGACCTCATCGTCGTCGATACGCCGCCAACCCGTCATGCCCTCGACTTCGTAGACGCGCCCGCCAGGCTGATGCGCTTCTTGGACAACAGGGTGTTCCGTCTGCTGATGTCGCCTACCAAGGTTGGGCTGCGGGCCATAGGCGCAGCCACCAACCTCCTGCTTCGTGCGGTATCGAAAGTCGTCGGAGGGGCGGTGGTCAACGACGCCGTCGCGTTCTTCACCGCCTTTGAAGGCATGGAGCAGGGTTTCCGCGACCGCGCCGCAAACGTCTCAGCGCTGCTCAGCGACCCGCGTACCGGCTTCGTCGTCGTCACGACACCTCGCCGGGAAGCCGTTGACGAAGCGATCTTCTTCGCGGATCGCCTCTCAGGCTCATCGGACCGAGTAGACGCGCTCATAGCAAACCGTATGTTCCCGTCCTTCGGTACCGTGCCACCCGGCATGGTCGCTGCTATGGATGACGACCGTGACGTCGCCGGCAAGGATCGGCCGTCCTCCAACCTCGTCTATCACGACGTCGAGGCACGGATGAGGATTCTCATGGATTTCGAGCGGATCTCGTCCAGGGAAGAAGGTCACATATCCGAACTCGCCCAGCGTCTGCCAGGTACGGCGATCGTAAGAGTTCCGTTCCTCTCCGCGGATGTCCACGATTTGGGCGGGCTCGACGAGGTGCAGAGGTTGCTTTTCGCTGCAAGCCCGACCAGTGAACCCTGAAGCTAATTAGGAACCAAGCACTTCGGAGGCATCCTGGGGATCCACTGCAGTTCGTAGGGCAGACTTCGCCTGTTCGACGTTGTCGGTAACGTTAACTATGCGGTCGAAGCCCGTCGTCTTGAGCAGACGCACCAGGGTCGGCCTATCGCATGCGACTGCGACGTCACCCCCCAGCTCCCTGGTCCGGCGGATGCCCCCGATCAGCGCACCTAGGCCTGCGCTGTCGATAAAAGGAACGCCGGAGAGGTCGATCACGAGCTTCTTGGCTGATGCCAACTCAGCCAAGATCTGGCGGAACTGCGCGACGGTGAACGCGTCCAACTCCCCTGCCGGACGGCAGATGCTGAAACCGTCGCCAGTTTCCTCGGTTCCTATCGTGAGCACCAAACCTCCTCGGCCTCGTCGGACCTACGATAATCGTACCCCCAGGGACACCACGCTAACCTCATAGTCGTGACGGAAATCCTCGTAGCAGCCGACGACTCAAGCGTGTTCGACGACGTGCGGTCTGTCCTCGCAGACGACTCCACAACGCTTCGCTGGGTACGACGCGGGGAGGACGTGCGCGAGGCGATCGACTACAGACCGGCGGACCTGGTGATCGCCGACATGCAGATCGGGACCATGGGTGGTATCGCTGTCGCTTTGGACCTCGAGCTCGAAGCCGATGCTGGAAGGCTGGAGCCCCAGCCGATCCTGCTTCTCCTTGACCGCAGGGCCGACGTGTTCATGGCCCGTCGCAGCGGGGTCCGAGGCTGGCTGGTCAGACCCTTCGACCCAATCCGCCTGCGTCGGGCGGCGACCGCGCTCCTGGCCGGTGGCACGTGGCACGACGACAGCTACCTGCCTACGCCCGTGGCTGTCCCGGTCAACTAAGCTAATAGCTACGGGAAGTAGCGCAGCTTGGTTAGCGCGCAGCGTTCGGGACGCTGAGGCCGCGGGTTCGAATCCCGCCTTCCCGACGAAAGAAAGTGCAGGTCAGAGCGTTACGGGCGGGTTCGATGGACTGGCGGAAGGAGCTTGCATCGCGCGTTTATCGCGCGGAGCGTTGAGTTGGCATGAATCTGGAGGCCAGCCCGTCGGCGGCTTCGAGGTCCCCGGCAGCCGTCGATTGGGCGTACACAGCCAGGGTCAAACGGGGGTCCGAGTGCCCCAGCCTGCTCTGTGCGGTCTTCAGGTCCACCTTGTCGGCCACCATCCCTGTGGCGTTCGCTCTGCGCAGGTCGTGGAACGTCAGCCCACCCTGTTCGGCTCGGACACACGCCGGCTGCCACACCCGCTGACGCCAGTGGGAGTAGTTCAGGGGCCTGCCACCCTTGCCCACGAACAGCAGGGCGTCGGTATCAGCCCCGGTCAGGCCACGGTGCGCCATGTGCTCCGACAGCAGCGCGCCGAGCCCGTCAGGAATCGCCATGGTGCGACGACCGGCGGCAGACTTGGGTTCGGCGGTCTCGCCGTCGTCGCCGAGGTCCCTGGTCCTCTGCTCAGTCACGCTCAGCTCGCCCCGAAGTAGATCGACCGAGCCGACCCGCAACCCTGCGACCTCGCCCCAGCGAAGCCCGAGCAGCACCCCGACCCACAACATGGGGCCATAGTCGCCGAGCTGGTCGGCCACGGCAGCGAGGCCCACCGCGTCGGGCAGCGTGCGCCGTAGTGGTACAACCTCGGGGAGGTTGATCGTCCTGCAAGGACTCCGGGTCAACAGATCGGTGTTGAGGGCGTAGGCGAACATGGCTCGCAGCACGCCGTACTGGCGCCGTACGGTGCGTGGAGACGCCAGCTGGCACCACGCGTTGACCATCCGCTGCACGTCGGGCTGTCTCACCGAGGCTATCGATCGTGCCCCCAAGGTCGGGCTGATGTGGCGACGGACAATGCTGCCGTCGCGAGCCTTGGTGCCACTGCGCTTGGCCGGGTTTGCTGCGAGCCAGTCGGCCGCCAGCTCTTCGACTGTCATGTCGCCGGCGCGCGGGTCGGTCCAGAGCCCCCGCCGGAGGGCTACGCGCTGGGCATCCTGGAACGCCTCCGCCTCCCTCTTGGTCAAGAAGGTGCGGTTGTAGACCTTGCCCTGCGGGTCGCGGAGCCTTACGTCGTAGACGCGTCTCCCGTCCCGTTTGCGGGTCCTGGCCTTGATCACTATCCCTCCTTCGACCGAGGTAGTAGCCGCCCCTGAACGTTCATCGCTTCGGGGCCCTCGAGCGAGGATTCTAAGCTCCGCCGCCAGTTGATTAGTCCGATGAGAGAGTCCCATCGCTCGTGAGATACTTTGCGGCTCAGCGTACGCGCCAACGGAGTGCTGAGTAACACGTTGTACCGCTGAGCACCCTTGAGCAGTAGTTGAGCACGACGGTCAGCCACGGCCGCGCCGGTTGGCCGCGCTGCTCTAGTGGACCAGGATGTCGAACTCGGTGTGGTCGGCCTGCCAGACGCCGTAGGACCGGTCAGCTTGCCCGGCCTGTAATCCCTCCAGGAAGTCGTTGCGACCCCAAGAACCCAAACCGACGAGGCCTCGAGGGCCTGTAGGGATGTCTGTGTAAGAGGGTCCACCACTTGATCCGGGAGATCTAGGAGTATTTCCCGGGATGAAAGGAGATCCGTTGTCTTTAACCCTGATCATTCACGGCGCCATTTGACCTGATCAGCGCGCGTCCGCGGAAAGCCCTCCCAGAAGGGGAAACTGTTGTTGTCGAGACAGCAGCACTCCCACAAAGAAGGGCACTTCCAAGGTGAACGGTACCAGCACTCGTCGCGTGAAGGTGGAATCCGGTGGGACCGGGGTCGTGACTCACGTCGGCTTGCACGCTCTTGGGTCCTTCGCCGACCGGTTGGGGCTCGGTGACGCGCTGTCCGCTCGCATTGCCTGGGCGGGAGTCGGTGTTCCGCTCCACGACCGGGGCAAGGTGTTGGTCCAGGCCGCACTGATGTTGGCCGGTGGTGGCGAGGCATGCTCGGACATCGAACACCTGCGTCTCGGTGAGAACCTGTTCGGTGCGGTGCCTTCGGACACCACGGTGTTCCGGACGTTCCACGAGATCACCTCGTCGACCCGCACCGGGATCGCGGACGCGATGGCTGAGATGCGTGGTGAGGTCTGGCGTCGGTCGTCTCTGACAACAGGGACCGGCCCGGTCGTCTTGGATATCGATGCATCCTTGGTCGAGATCCACTCCGAGAACAACGAGCAGAGTGCCGCCACGTTCAAGGGTGGATTCGGATTTCACCCGATGTTGTTCTTCGCGGACGATACCGGTGAGACGCGCGCCGCGCTCCTTCGTGGCGGCAACGCCGGTTCCAATACGGTGGCCGATCATCTCACCGTCCTGGACGATGCCATCGCCCAGCTGCCCCGTGCGATCCAGGCCGGGCACCATGCTGAGGACAACCTTGGCTTCGTCAACCGTGATGTCATCGTGCGGGCCGACTCGGCGGGGTGGACGGAAGGGTTCCTGACGGCCTGTCGGGCCCGCAACGTGGGGTTCTTCGTCTCGGCGCGCAAGAACACCCAGGTCGAGGCCGCAATATTCGACGCCATCGGGATCGACGAGGTGTGGCTCCCTTCCCTTGACCAGGATGGCAAGGCGAAGGACGGCTCGTCGGTGGTGGAGCTCACCTCTCTGATCGACCATGCCAAGCTTCCTGCCGGTACTCGGCTGATCGTCCGGCGGGAGCCGCTCCACCCCGGAGCCCAGCGCAGCCTCGTCCCCTCGATGGACTTTCGCTACTGGGGCTTCTATACCGACCAGGACGGCGATCCGAGAGAACTCGATGTCGCCATGCGGGCCCATGCCCACGTCGAGTCCCACATCTGCCGCCTGAAGGACTCGGGGCTCTGCCGGTTCCCGTTCACCAGCTTCGAGGCCAACACCAACTGGCTGATGGCCGTCTGCATGGCCGCCGACCTCGTGCGCTGGTTCCAGCTGCTGTGCTTCGACGGGAACTGGCGGGATGCTCGACCGAAGGCACTGCTGTGGGGGATCTTCCACGTTCCGGGACGACTCGTCCACCGAGCACGCCAGCGAATCGTACGCATCATCGACGGTTGGCCGACCACCCAGGTGCTCCTCGACGCCTACCAACGCATCGCAGCGATCACCTGAAGACAGCCGGGACCCCGTGAGACGGCACCAGCTTGAAGGCACGCGTCCCGGCACAGGTGCCCGGTCCTTTGTACCCCGACGAAACGGTCAATGAACGGCGATCCGGCCGAAACTGGCCCGCAATCACACCACGCTGAGGCTCGCCCCTCTAGAATGATGCCGATGGGTCAGTTGCAAATGGCGCCGTGAACAATCAGGGCTAGTTTGTAAGTCACGGTCGCGACAGAACAGGCAGCCTCTTCTCACCGACCAGCCGGCCACGCTCGGCTCTACGAGAACCGGGACTCAGAACTCTATCATCTCGGGCAACCGCCGGCCTCGACCCGAGGCTATGCCAGATGCCCGAGGGTCGCTCGGACGATGCGGGGCCACGAGGGGAAGTGCAGCGGGAAACGCCCGACGTCGGGCGCAGCGAAGAGCACGTGTTGTGGCGGCGTCCGGCGGCGGGTGGTGTCTGTCCTGCTCCGCCCTTGAGCAGCAACCGAACGGCCAACAGCGATAGCGAGCCGGGCCGGGCGGAGTTACCGCCATCCACGATTCCGATGCGGGTCGTGTCACTGAGGGCCGATCTTGTAACAGTTTGGTGACTCTGCGTCGGCTGTGTGGTGATGTGCCCTATGTTGCGGCTCCTCGAGGTGATGAGCTGGCAGCCGGCCTTCGTCGAGGCCTTCACCGCCGCGTCCGGTGGCGAGGCCCGACTGTCCGACCTCCACGTGACCATCGCCGCTGCGCTTACCGCCCACGCCCTCAACGTCGGCTACACCCCGGTCATCTCGCCCGGCGTGGCCGCCCTGACCCGGGACCGTATCAGCCACGTTGACCAGAACTACCTGCGGGCCGAGACCTGCGCGGCGGCAACGGCCCCCTGATTGCGGCCCAGGCCGACATCGGGCTGGGTCATCGACCGATTCCCTGTGTAACCGGGGGCGGGGAACAACGGAACGGAAAGTTACGCCAACGGGAGCGTCGGCCCAGGAGCCGGGCGTGCCTCCGCTCCTCCAGAACCCGCAGTGGTAGCGTTTGCCCAGGCGAGAAGCACCGCTGTCGTTTACGAGCCGTTGGAGAAGGAGGCCGACGTCCGTCGTGGCAGTGAGCCGTTGAACGAAGTCGAGGAGGTGCCGTCTTGGACTCGGGGGTCACCGGGTCTGGGCCAGTCCGGCACGAATTACCTGTTGAAGCTGGGTGCAGACGCCCAGACATTTTCCGTGAACGACGGCCGCTGACATGCGGCGTCGCCCTACCGTGACTTTCCGTTCCGTTGTTCCCCATGGGCCGACACAGCCAGTACCAACTAGCCAGAACAGCAGTACCACATCGCTGGACTATCGGTACCAAAAGACGCTATGCGCCAGCCATCAGGCTACATGACTAGGCCGCTTTCGAAGGATTGGGGGTCTCCCTGGCGGCTAAGTGAGAGGAGTCGGATGACCTAAGGGGGGTGTCAAGTTTAGTGCCGTGTGAGCCGGGGGTGAAAATCTCGCGCCCACTTGGACGCCTAGCTGATGGTGTGAAGGTCGTGGTGTGAACGTCGCCTGCTCCCGATCCGCAACAGGGCGCACGCTGTCGCTAGTGACACCGCCGCCAGTGTCACGGCGACCAGTATTCGTACCCACATCGGTGTAACAAATCCGTGCTTCACACAAACCTCTTGGAGAGGCGAGCCGTTCGGGGCGTGAGCGCCGATCATGCAGGCCTCGGATCCAGGCAGGAACATCCAGGCAACTACCGAAGCTAAGCAACCTCCGGGAACTATGAGCGTCGCCACCCACTTCTCCGCGCTGGACCACGTTCGCGAGGACCACACCAGTACCACACCGATAACCCACCCGACAAAGGGCACGACGACACCGCCCAACTCTAGGATAACCAGGGCCAACACGTCGCGTTCCGCGCTAGACGGCTTCTTGTTCGGTGTCGCCGCGGCAACGATATCGTCCACCGTGCCCAGCTCCTCTAGGACACGGCCGATATCCGCCTCGGGGCACGTTGTCGAGTCGAGTGCCGCGTCGATGTGCGCTGTCACGTTGTCCACGATCTCTTGGCGTTCCGAGGCAGGAGCCGAGCGAAGCGCTCTGCGGAGCCGCCGAAGGTAGCTCTCCGCCTCCGGTGGGCGCTGCCCGCCGCTACGCATCGCCGCCGGCATCTTCGATGATGCTGTCAACGGCCCTCGAGAAGCTAGCCCACTGTAATATAAGCTCGTCTAGCACGACGTTTCCCTTCCTTGTCAAACGGTAGTACTTGCGTGCCGGCCCGCTTGGCGACTCGCGCAGCGTGGCCGATACCAGACCGGCCCGGCGCAGACGTGCCAAAAGCGGGTAAACCGTTCCTTGGCTCACCACTATCGGCTCGTAGCTGGCGGTGAGTTGGCGGGCAATGTCGAAAGCGTACGACTCTGTCCGGCGAAGTAAACCCAGGATGCACAACTCAAGCACCCCCCTCTTAAGCTGTGAACACTCTCTTGTCACAGACGCTACCATGTATCATATACTACTCTGCGTGTTAAAGGTCTGCCGGCGTTCACCCGAAGCCTAACCTCACTGTTGGGGTGACCAACTCCTACCGTCATATTGCCAAGGCTTGCAATGCTAGGAACATCTCGACAGCCATCTCCGGCCCGGTTGCGGCGCCTGACTGTTTATCGGGGAGTGTCTGCCTGGGCTTCCGCAGATGCTAGGCATCCTGAGGGCCAAATAGCGGTCATGACCAGGGACTTCGGGCGCGGGAGGTAATGGGGCCGTGTTACTACGCGGCTCGGTGCGACGGGCTGAGTTGCTTCAGCTGGGGGCGGGCAGCTGGCGGGAGCGGTATGCCGCCTGGCGGCACGCCGGGCTGCAATAGCGCGGTGGTCGGCCCGTGGACGGGGGGGCGAGAGGGGCAGTCACGGTCATTTGCAAAGTCCCCGGGGGATCCCGAGTAGGTCGAGCGCGATGTCGGGTTGACGTGCGAGTTGGCGGGTTGCGGCTGCGATGTTGACGGAGCGGTAGGTGGCGTGGCGGATGATTCCGATCGCGAGGTTGCGCAGGGTTGCGAGGATTCGTGGGAGAGTTCCTGTGCGGACTTGGGACAAGTCTTCGCCGAAGGTCACGTCTCGAACCCAGTGGAGACCGTTTTCTATGGACCAGTGTCCGTGAACGAGCCGGAAGAGGTGCTCGATGGTGGCGTCTGGTTCGGTGAGGTCGGTGACGTAGTAGCGGGTTTCGATGCTGACCCGGACGTCATCGAGGGTCGACGACTCTCGCTCGACGATGATGTAGGTCTTCGCGTGAGGGAAGGTGATCGTAGACGGGACTGGTGCCGACCAGACCCGGTGGCGGTCGATGCGGCCGTGAGCACGTTGACAGGTCTCGTGTTGGGGATGATCGAGGTCGAGCTCGCTGTGTGCGTCGACAGCGGCGTTCCACAGTTTCGGCTGGTTTGCTTTGACGCCGAAGACGTAGTGCCCTTTCTTGGCGACGACGAGGGTTGCAGCTTTCTTCTGGGTGTGCATCGCGTCTGCGGTGACGACCTTGCCTGCGAGGTTGATCCGCTCGAGCAGTGGCGCGAAGGCGAGTATCTCGTTCGTCTTGTCGTTGTCGACGTTGCGCTGGCCGATCACTATCCCGGTGTCGTGGCGAAGCGCTGCGAGTAGCTGGACCTGGGTGCCGTCAGCTCGTTTCGCTCCTCGGACTGCCTTGCCGTCAACAGCTACCCCGACGAGGTCC
>Ga0209012_1000707_pt1 | contig 42551 bp, 36 predicted proteins | sample RS3BMetagenome_FD_184735 | JGI IMG/M metagenome (GOLD analysis project Ga0209012, IMG submission 184735) | Ferric oxide microbial mat and aquatic microbial communities from Rainbow Spring, Yellowstone National Park, USA - RS3B (SPAdes) (version 3) ...
GCTTGGAAGTCGTGACGGCTGCCGCGCCCACGTCCACCCCCTCCTCTCCGCTCGCCCCGGGCTACAAGCTCGATCGGTACGAGCTTCTGTGCCCGATCGCGGAGGGCGGCATGGCGAGCGTGTGGGTCGCGCGCCAGCGCGGCAAGCACGGCTTCGAGAAGCTGGTCGCGATCAAGACCATCCTGCCCAAGTTCGCGGCCGACGAGCGCTTCCAGCAGATGTTCCTCGACGAGGCGCGCATCGCCTCGCGCATCGAGCACCTCAACGTCGCGCAGATCCTCGACCTCGGCGAGGAGAACGACGTCCTCTACCTGGCGATGGAGTACGTCGACGGCGACGCGCTCTCGAAGCTCAATCGAGCGTGCCAGAAGAAGGGCGTGCGGATCCCGACCGGGATCGTCCTGCGCGTGCTCGCCGACACGTGCGCCGGGCTGCACGAGGCGCACGAGCTCAAGGACAGCGCGGGCAAGCCGCTCGAGATCGTCCACCGCGACGTCAGCCCCCACAACATCCTGGTCAGCACCAAGGGCATCGCGAAGCTCATCGACTTCGGCATCGCCAAGGCGCGCTCGCGGGTCGGCAGCGACACGAACTCGGGCGTGCTCAAGGGCAAGATCAACTACATGGCGCCCGAGCAGGCGCTCAGCCGCCCCGTCGACCGGCGGGCGGACGTGTGGGCGATCGGCGCCATCCTCTATCACCTGCTCGCAGGCAGGCCTCCGTACGAGGGGGACAACCAGCTGGCCACGCTGCACCTGCTCGGATCGGGGCGACCGCCCGTGCCGCTGCCCAGCACCGTGCACCCGGCCATCGCCGCCGTCGTGCGCAAGGCGCTCTCGCACGCGGCCGACGACCGCTACGAGAGCGCGGCCGACCTGCGCGCGGCCATCGAGGAGGCGATGCTCGAGGCGGCGGTGCCGGCCACGAGCACGGACGTCGCGAACTTCTCCGCGCAACACCTGGCCGAGCGCACCGAGAGGCGCCGCCACGCGATCGACGTCGCGCTGGCGGCGGCGGCCGAGCGGCGGCGCGTGGAGGACTTGCTCAAGCCGCCGAGCGACCGCTCCTCGTCGGGCGTCGTGACGGCCGCCGGCCCGGCGGCGCCGCCCCCGTCGTCGTCGACGGCGGCGCTTCCCTCGGCGCGCGACATGACCGCGCCCGAGGTGCCCGCCGCCCTCTCCAAGCTCACGCCGCGCATCTCGGAGCCCCCGCCGAACGCGCGCTCGTACGCCACGCTCGGGTCGGCCGCGCTCGACGCGTCCGAGCCGACGCCGCCGCGCTCGCGCAAACCGCTGTTCGTGGTCCTGTCGATGATCGTGGTCGCGGCGGCCGCGGCGACGGGGGTTTCGTTCCGCGTGTTCCGCACGCAGGCGGTGGGGGATGCGGCGCCGTCCCAGGCCGCCGCCGCCGAGCCCACCGCCAGCCCCGCGAGCGGCACGATGCAGCCCCCCGCGGCGAGCGCCACGGAGAGCGCCGCGCCTGCGACGAGCGCCGCTCCGGTCGCGAGCGCCACGGCCGAGGGGAGCGGCTCGGCCAAGGGCATCCCGACGCTGGCAGCGACGTCGCTGCCGCGAGCCGGCGTGCACCACGAGGCGCCGCCGCCGCACAGGGCGTCGCACGCGGCGGCCCCGGCGCCCGCCCCCGTCCCCAACCCCCCGAAGTCCGCTCCTCCTGCCAAGAACGGTGCCCCCGACGATGGCTTCTAGGCTCCTTTTCGTGCCGCTCGTCGCCGCCAGCCTGGCGTTCGCGAGCGTCGCGTCGGCCGGCCCCTCGGCCGCCGACAAGGAAACCGCGCGCGGCCTGATGGCCCAGGGACGCGCCGCCCGGCAGAAGGGCGACGTGCAGGCCGCCCTCAAGGCGTTCGAGGCGGCCGACGCCATCATGCACGTGCCCACGACGGGGCTCGAGCTGGCGCGCTCGCAGGAAGCGGCCGGCCTGCTGGTCGAGGCGCGCGACACGGCGCTACGCGTGATGCGCTCGCCGGAGAAGCCGGGCGAGCCGGCGCCCTTCAAGCGCGCGCGCGAAGAGGCGGGGACGCTGGACTCCGACATCGAGGCGCGCATCCCGTCGCTCACGATCGACGTCAAGAACGTGCCCGACGGCCAGACGGCGACGGTGACGCTGGACGGCAACGAGCTTCCGTCCGCGCTGATCGGCGAGCCGCGCAAGCTCGACCCCGGGCACCACGTCGTCGTGGCCAAGGCCGGGACGGCCGAGGGCAAGGAGGAGGTCGACGTCGCCGAGAAGGAGACGAAGACGGTCACGGTGACGCTGCCGGCGCAGCAGGCTCCCGCGGCGGCGGCCCCCGCGTCCGAGCCGGCGACGGCCGAGGCGCCGCCCCCCCCGCCCGCGCAGCCGGCGGGCCGCTCGGGCACATCCAAGGTGCTGATGTTCGGCGGCTTCGGGCTGGCCGGCGTCGGCGTCGTCGCGGGGACGGTGACGGGCATCCTGACGATGTCGAAGACGAACGGCATCAAGAATTCGCCGTGGTGCAGCGGCAACCAGTGCAACCCGTACGAGCACTCGGACATCCAGTCCGCCAAGACGATGGCGACCATCTCGACCGTGTCGTTCATCGCCGCGGGCGCCGGCGCGGTCGTCGGCGTCGTCGGGCTGCTCACGGGCAAGAGCTCGTCGGACTCCACCGAGCCGGCGGAGCCCGCGGGCGATCAGGACCAGAGCGCGCGCATCGAGCCGTGGGTCGGCCTGGGCTCCATGGGCGTTCGCGGCCGCTTCTAGTCAGCGCACCTCGATCTCGCCCCCGCACGGCACGTTCACGTTCTTCTCGTGCGCCTGGCTGCCGACGCGCACCCGGCGCCAACCGCACTTGGTCGGAAAGCTGCCGGGCGACTGCCCGACCATCCGGCCGTCGATCCATATGCGATGGCCGGCCCGCGAGCGCGGGACGGTGACCTGACCGGCAGTCGACGCGGGGGCAGGCTCCGGGGCTGAGGTCGGGGTCGGGGTCGGGGTCGGGGTCGAGGTCGGGGTCGGGGTCGAGGTCGGGGTCGAGGTCGGGGTCGGGGTCGGGGTCGAGGTCGGGGTCGAGGTCGAGGTCGAGGTCGAGGTCGAACCAGAGGCCACTCCCGCGTGCCGCAGCCAGAAGAACGCTCCGGCGGCACCGCCGCACGCCGAAAGCGCGACGATCGCGAAGAGCACCGCGCGCCAGCTCGTACCCGCCGTCGCGCGAGCCTCCATCGCGGAAAGGGCCGAGGGGGTACCCGGCAACGAGGCGATGGGCGGTGGCGGCGTCCAGACGGGCGGCCGTGGAGCAGCCGGCGCGGCAGCGGGTGGAGCCCACGGCACAGCCGTCAGCGCAGCCGCGACGACCGCCGCACCTGGCGTTGGAGCCGCGGGGGCCGGAGATGCTGCGGGGGAAGGCGGGGGAGTCAGCGGCGCGGGCGGCGGCAATGGCGCCGCCTGGACGGGCGCTGCCGGCGTCGGCGACGGAAGGCGCGCAGGCGGCGGCGCCGCGGCCACGGGCGGCGGAGCGGGCGCCGGCGGCGGAGTCGGTTTCGGAAGACGAACCGTGACCGGCTGTATCTTCGCCACCGGCGTCCCGGCTTTGGCCGCGGGCGCCGGCGGCGGCGTCGCCCCCTGGATCGCCACGGGACGCGGCGGGACCGGCGCGCGCGGTCGCTGGGGCGGCACCGCGCTCGTCGCCACGGGCGCGGGCGTGCGCGGCGCGTCGGCGATCGTCTTGTCGATTTCGAGCGTGTCGTCCGCCGAGCTGTCCGCGAGCGGCCGCAGCGGCGCCCCTCTCTCCTCCTCGCTCTCCTGCGGCGGCCGCACGCTCGCCAGCACGTCGACGAGCGCCTGCCGCCCCGCCTCCAGGTCCGCCGAGGCGCGCAGCACGTCGCACAGCTCGTCGGCGAAGATGGCGCGCTGGTTCGGATCGGGCTCGAGCCCCCGGCCGATCGCCTCGACCAGCGCCGTGGGCAGCTCCGGTCGCAGCGACGCCAGCGAGGGGAAGCTCGGCTGGGCCATCGCGCGCAGAACGTCGAGGTCCGAGCCGCGCCCGTCGCGCACGATCGCCTTGCGCCCCGAGAGCAGCTCCCAGAGCAACAGGCATGCGGCGTACACGTCCGCGCGGATGGTCACCGGCTCGCCCCGCACCTGCTCGGGCGCCATGTAGCCGTAGGTGCCCTTGATGAGCCCAGCGCCGGTCTCCCCTTCCACGCCCGCGAGCTTGGCGATGCCGAAGTCGGCGATCTTCGCGTGCCCGTCCCACGGGAGGAGCACGTTCGACGGGTTGACGTCGCGGTGGATGACGGGCGCGTAATCGCCCGTCTGCGGATCGGAGGCCGAGTGCGCAGCCGCCAGCGCGCCGAACACGCGCGACGCGACGAAGATCGAAGCGGCGTCGTCGAGGGCGCGCCCGCGCGAGCGCAAGAGCGCGCGCGCCTTGTGCAGCGGCAGCCCGTCGACGTACTCGAGCACCATGACGAGCTGCCCGGCGTCGGCGAAGAAGTCGTACAGCTTGACGATCGCGGGGTGCGACAGCCGGCCGTAAGCGGCGGCCTCGCGCGCGAACATGCGCTCGAACTTCTCGTCGTCGCGAAACTGCTGCAGCAGCAGCTTCAGGACCACCGGGCGCTCGAAGCCGTGCGGCCCCTCGGCGCGGGCGAGCAGCACGTCGCTCGTGCCGCCGGTCGCCAGCCGGCGCAGCACGCGGTACGCGCCGATGCGCTCCGGCAGGCCGTCCGAGGGCGGCGTCAGCGAGCCGGAGGACGCGGGGGGCGGCTGCACGCGGCGATTGTACCCGGAAGCGCGCTCTGATCAGGCCGGCCGCTCGGCCAGGTCCGCCTCGACGCTGTCGAGCAGCTCGTTCGCGCGCGCCTCGTCGATGCCGAGCCCCTCGGCGAAGGCGCCGAGCGTCTCGTTCTCCTCGTCGGCGATGGCGTTGTCGGCGAACGCGATCGCCGCGGCCAGCACGAACGCCACCTCGGCGCGGGCCGGGTCCTCGTGCAGCTTCGCGATGACCTCGCGCAGCCGCCCGTCGCGCCCGTGCGCCTGCACCTGCTTGGACGCCTCGTCGAGCATCGCCTCGACGTGCACCGAGCGCACCGTGTCGCCCGAGAGGTTGCGCAGCGCCCCCTTGAGCACCTCGCGCTCGTCGTGGCTGATCTTCCCGTCGGCCGACATCATGAGGTACATCGCCTCGCAGATCGGGCCGTACTCCGCGGTGACCGCCATCAGCTCGGCGGCCTCCGGCGTGAGCTTCGAGGGGTTGCCGAGCGCCATCGACGGGCGCTGGCCGCGCGTGCGGAGCTGGTCGCGCAGGCGCGCGATCGTGGAGTTCGACAGCCAGATCATGGCTGCCAGCGTACCGCCTCAGTCCTCGGACTTGAACAGGTCTTCGAGGTCGGCCTTCGTCAGCTTCTTGGCGCCGCCCATATCCTCGGCGAGCACCGCGCCGACGAGCTCCCGCTTCTTCTCGGCCAGCTCGAGGATCTTCTCCTCGATCGTCCCCTTGGCGATGAGGCGGTAGGTCGTCACGACCTTCGTCTGCCCGATGCGGTGCGCGCGGTCGGTGGCCTGGTCCTCGACGGCCGGGTTCCACCACGGGTCGAAGTGGATGACCGTGTCGGCGGCGGTCAGGTTCAAGCCGCTGCCGCCGGCCTTGAGCGAGATGAGGAAGACGGGCGGCCCGTCGTCGCTCTGGAAGTTCTCGACGCGCGCGGCGCGGTCCTTGGTGGACCCGTCGAGGTACTCGTAACCCACCCTGTCCTCGTCCATCGCGCGCTTGACGAGCTGCAGCATGCTGACGAACTGGCTGAACACGAGGACCCTGTGGCCGCCGGCGATCGACGTCTGCACGAGCTCGCGCAGCGCGACGAGCTTGCCCGAGTCCTCGTCGGTGAACTCGCGCGGGAGTCCGAGCAGGCGCGGATCGCACGCCGCCTGGCGCAGGCGCGTCAGGCCGGCGAGGATCTGGATGTGGCTGCGGGCCAGGCCGTGGCGCTCGACCTCGCCCATGACCTGCGCGCGCACCTCCTTGAGCACCGCCGCGTAGAGCGCCGCCTGCTCGCCGGTGAGCTCGCAGAACTGATCGGTCTCGATCTTCTCGGGCAGGTCGCGCGCGACCTCCGCCTTGGTGCGGCGCAGGATGAACGCGTGGATGGTGGCGCGCAGCCGCTCGGCCGCGGCCTTGTCGCCCGCGTCGATCGGGCGCGAGTAGCGCTCCTCGAACTTGTCGAGCGGCCCGAGCAGGCCCGGCGAGACGAAGTCGAAGATCGACCAGATCTCGCTCAGGCGATTCTCGATCGGCGTGCCGCTGAGGGCCAGGCGGCGGTCGGCGCGCAGGCGCTTGGCGGCGCGCGCGGTGGCGCTCAGCGGGTTCTTGATCTGCTGCGCCTCGTCGAGGATGACGTAGCGCCAGTCGATCTCCTTGAGCATCTCCTCGTCGCGCCGGAGCAGCGCGTAGCTCGTCACGACCACGTCGGCGTCCTCGAGCTCGTCCTGCCGCTCCCTGCGTTCGGCGCCGTGCCAGAGCGCGTGCCGCAGCGACGGCGCGAACTTCTCCATCTCGCGCAGCCAGTTGGTGACGACGCTGGTGGGCGCCACGATGAGCGCCTTGAACGGCTTGCGCTTGCCCTCGATCTTGGCGTCCTCGTTCTTGACGGCGAGCAGCAGCGCCAGCGTCTGCACCGTCTTGCCGAGACCCATGTCGTCGGCCAGTACGCCGCCGCTGCCGATCTCGTGGAGGAACCAGAGCCAGTGGAAGCCCTGCTCCTGGTAGGGCCTGAGCTGCGCCTTGAGGTTGCGCGGCTTGCGCGTCCCCTTGATCTCGTCGATGTCCTTGAGCTTCTTGAACAGCTCCTTTGTGTCGCCCGAGACCGCCGAGCGGCCCACCTGCGCGAGCAGGTCCTCGATGCGGCCCGCCTGCGAAAGCGGCAGGGGGGCAGGCGCCCGCCATTGCCGCCGCCGGTCGCGAGGATCTCGGCCTGTCGCTGGAGCACCTCGCGGACCTTCTGCGGATCGAGGCGGGCGAAGGTCCCGTCGGCGAGGCGCACGTAGCGACGCCCCTCGGTGAGGCAGCGCGCCAGCTCCTCCTGCGTGACGGCGATCCCTTCGCTCTCGAAGTTCAAGCGCAGCGACAGCCAGTCGACGCCGCTCGAGACGCGCGCGTTGGCCGTCAGCGCCTCGTCGCGCAGGTGCACGTCGACCAGGTCGTCGGGCACGAAGATGTCCCAGTCCTCGGGCAGCGACCCGATCCCCTCGGTCCAGAAGCGGATCGCGTCGTCGCCGCGGGCGACGAACTTGTTGCCGTCCTCCGCCGGCACCAGGCCGAGGTCCCTCAGCTTGGCCGTCGCCTCCTGCTGCGCGGCGATGTCGCAGCGGATGCAGCGCGCGCGCTTGGCGCTCCCCTCCTCCGGCGGCTTGACGAGGACCGGCACGGTCATGCCGTCGGCGCGCACGTCGATCTCGACGTCCTCGTAGGCGGCGCGCAGGCTGACCTGCGCCTCGACGAGCGAGCCGCCCGCGGCGACGCGGAAGGTGGGCACCAGGTCGACCACGTCGGCGACCTGCGAGAGCTCGGGCAGCTCGGCGCCCACCTCGAGGGCGACCTTGGGCAGGCCCTGCATGATGAGGTCGGGCAGGCGCTCGACGGGCTCGGCGATGACGGGCTGGCGCAGCAGGCGGCGCATCGCCGCCGGCGAGACGCGCCGGTCGATGGGTCGCGCCCAACCCTCCTGCGCGTCGACGTACCAGCCCGGGCTCCCCTCGAACCAGGCCCCGCTCGCCATCGTGAACTTTCGCGGGTCGCCGTGGCGCTGGAACGACGTCCGCACCAGGATCTGCGTGGCGTCCTGCGAGAGCTCGAGATCGAAGCGCGGCCGCAGCGCCTCGTCGCCGAAGCGAAGCTCCATCATCTGCGGCTCGACGATGACACGCCGCCCCTTGAGCAGCGGCAGCAGGTCGCTCGCGTCCTCCCCCCGCACGTCGATGCCGACGCGGCGCGGCCCCTGGTTCTCGAACCGCGCGAGCACGCGGATCGCGTCGCGGTCCGCCGTGGGGCGCTGGTCCTGGGCGACGAGCAGCGCGCTCGGAAGCAGCGGAACGCGCGCGTCCGGATCGAGCAGCGTGATCGTCAGGCCGCCGCCGATGCCGCTGCCGCCGTGCCCGACGGGCTTGACCTGCAGGCGATACTCCATCTGCTTGGGCGCGGGGGGCATCGCCTCCGGCAGCCAGGCGTCGACGCCCGTGCCCGCGGGGCCGCCGAAGCCGCGCGTGGCGATCGCCAGGTGCTGCGCCTTCATGGCACGCGCGCGCGCGCGCTTGCTGCGCCTCCCCTCCCCCTCGACCCCGGCCACGTGCACCGTCCCGCCGTGCACGGTGTAGTGCACGCCGTTGCTCTGCGGCTGCGTCGGGCGCGGCTGCGCGCCGCGGGCCTGGTCGCGCAACGCGATGAGCAGGGCCGCGACGTGCTTGCAGTGACCGCCGTTGCTCGAGGCGAACGCCGGGCAGGTGCAGCTCGAGTTGAAGCCCGAGGGCGTCAGCTGCAGCGTGACCCGGTACGGCTCGGCATCCGTGCCGCGGACGTGCCCCCGCGCCCCCGCGTCTTCCAGGACGATGTCCTCGACGGCGTGGCGGCGTACGTAGTCGTAGCCGCGCAGGTAGGCACGCGCACCGAGCAGGCGACGGAGCGCGCGGTCGTTGAGCGTGGAGAGAGCTTCGGAGAACGGTGAGGCCAAAGGCATGATGCACGCGCGAGGCGTGCCCTTTCGGGAGGATGTCGACGGATGCCAGATGTCGGCGGCGTGCGCGGCAGGGGCCGTTGGCAAAAAAGCCTCGGACCCATCCGCGACGCGAGACTCGGGCACGGCGCGGACGGAGGCAGGCAAACGCCGCCGCCGACGCCGAGAGCGCGCGAGCTCTCCGTAGTCGTCCGTAGCACCCCTCTAGACGTTGCGCAACGTGCAATGCACGGCAGGCGCCAGGCCCCAGGTTTGTCCGATGGGGCCGTGCGCCTCGGCCGCGAGTCTGGCTCGCCGCTTGTCTCGCCACGGCGCATGACCAGCGCCATCACGCCGCGCGCACTTCGCCTGACGGCGACGCTCGCCGCCTCGCTCGCGCTCGGCGCGCTCGGCGGCTGCGCGCGTTCGGCGCACGTCCCGGCCACCCCCGAGCCGGGCTGGCACCCGAGCTCGCTGACGCTGTTCGTCGACACGCATTCGCCGCCCCTGTGCTCGGCCAATCACCTGCCGCGGCCGAGGTTTTACGTGCGCTCCGCGGAGATGCGCCCCGAGGACACGCTCGCGGTCCAGCAGTTCGGCCGCTGCCTGGCTTCGCCTTCGATGCAGCCCCTGCGCGTGCAGCTGTCGGGGACGCCGGACCGCGCCGGCGGAGCCGACGGGCGCCTGCCGTTCCAGCGCGCCGCGCGCGTCGAGCAGCTGCTCGTCGCCAACGGGGTCGCCCCGCAGCGGATCACGATCACGACCGTCGCCGATCGACCCGATCTCGACGGCCGCGTGGCCATCGACGTGCTCCGCTGAGGCGCCGAACGCACGCGGCGCGCCCGCACGGCGTGGCGTTCGTGCGCGTCCCGTCGACGACGCGGGCCGCCGTGCTCGCCGTGGCACCGCCGTTGCTCGACACGAACGGAGGAGGTCCACGCGATGCACGTCGGACGTCGGGTCGGCTGCGCTGCGCTGCTCGCCGCGCTGGTCGGGCTCCCCGCCTGCGCCGTGCCCGGGTATCCGCCGGCCGTCGGCGGCTACGCGACCGTCTACGCCGACACGGTGCCCGAGGACATCTACGCGTACCCGCACGTCTACTACGACGGCGCGGACACGTACCTGGTCGGCAACCAGTGGTACTACCCGACCGGCGGCGGCTGGCTCGTGCTGCGCTCGGAGCCGCCGTACCTGAATCGCTACCGGTCGTACTTCTACGGCGGCGCGCCGGGCTACTCCGGCGCATACGGCGCGCCCGGCTACTACGGCGGCCCGTACCCGTACGGCCGCCCCTACCGGTACGGCCGCCCCTATCCGTACGGCCGCTACAACGTCGCGCCGCCGGCCTACGGCTACCCGCCGCCCGCGCAGCGCGTGCGCTGAGTCGAGGAGGGATGCGCTCATGACGATGGGAACCCGCGCTCCGGCCGTCGTGCCGGCGCTGGGGAGGACGCTCGCCTGGCTCGCGACGGTCGGGCTCGCGGCCGCCTGCGGCGCCTACGACGGAGGACCGCCTCCCCCGCCCCCGCAAGGCAACGCCATCATGGCCTGGACGATCGACGAGGCGACGGACCCGAACCTCTGCAATCAGTCGGGCGCGGCGACGTTCCACGTCGTGCTCTACGACTCGACCGGGGCGTTCGCCGGCGAGTACGTGCAGGACTGCTCGGCCTTCGCGACGACGCTCTTCGGCCTCTACCCCGATACGTACACCGGCCAGGCGAACCTGCTCGACGCCAACGGCTCGCCGCGCACGACGAGCGTCGATCTCGCCCCCTTCGACGTCGTCGACGGCGTCACGGTCACGGTGTCGATGGACTTCCCCTCGAACAGCTTCTTCTGATGGAAACGACGCGGGCTCCGGTCGGGCGCCGGAGCCCGCGTCGAGCACGCCGCCGGCGAGCGCCTCAAGCGGCGCGCGGTGGCGCGGTGCGGTCGAAGAAACCCGGAGTCGCGCTCACCGGCCCCGCGGGCACAAGCGACACGATGAACACCGCGATCGCGACCAGCACGTTGTTCCAGATGGTCCCGACGCTCACGGTCGGCAGCGCCCACGCGCTGATGAACAGCCAGATGGCGAGCAGCGTGTTGAGGTAGCGGACCCACGGAACGGCCATGGCGACGAGCGCGAAGATCACGCAGAGCACGCCCAGGATCCAGGTGTTGGTCATCTGCGCCTGAGTGTGGGGCCACACGAACGCGGAGATGAACAGCCACACGCCGAGGATCACGTTGATGATGCGGGGCGGGGCGCCGCGAGCGGTCGGCCCACGTTCGACTGAGACAGCCATATGGGGACTCCTTTCGCGGCAGGCCTCTGCCGCAGCTTCTTCCCCTGGGATGTCGCAAATGCGATGCCGGCGTCATCCACGCTTGAGCAGCGCTCGGCACCTGCGATACGAACGGACGACGCCATGGAACGACGCGCTCCGCTCGTGGTCCCGCTGCTCCCGCTCGCGCTCGCCGCATGCGGGTGCGCATCCCGCGAGGCCCCGCCGCGGGCCGCGCCGCCGCTCGCGCGCGAGGTCTTCGAGGCCACCGCCCCGAGCGTCGTCGCCATCCTCAACGACGATCGCGCCGACCGCGAGAAGGAGATCACGGAGCTCGAGAAGACGCTCGGGGACGAAGCGCACGCGCCCAAGCACGTCATCGACGTGTCGCTGCGCAAGGAGCCCATGCCCAACGGCACCGGCTTCGCGGTGCTCGACCCCCAGACGCACCAGCTCGAGATCGTGACGGCGGCGCACGTCATCGACCGCCCGGATCGGCTGAAGCTGACGACGCGGCGCGGTCAGACGGTCGACGGCGACGTCGTGCGCATCGACGAGGTGCGCGACGTCGCGATCCTGCGGCCCAGGCAGCCGCTCGAGGGGGTGCCGCCGCTGCAGGTCGCCGACTCCGACCCGGACGTCGGCACCCGCGTCTGGGCCATGGGGCACACCGGGCAGGGCTACTGGGCGCTCTCCTGGGGCATGAGCGAGGGTATCGCGTCGGGCGTCGTCCAGATGTTCGGCGAGAAGCTGCTCCTCTTCGACGCGGCGGTCTACCCCGGCTTCTCGGGCGGGCCGGTGGTGACCGTCGGTCCCGACGGCAAGCCGCGCGTCGTCGGGGTCAATCACGCCATCCTGTTCACGGGCGCCGCGCAGGAGTCGCCGCTCGGCCCCATCTCGAGCGCGGTCGCCACGAGCGAGCTGCGCGAGGTCGTGGCCGGCCACCCGCCCCCCATCGAGGCGACGATGGCCGCCTACGCCAAGGAGCAGCGCGGCCGGCAGTGGGCGGACGTGTTCATCACCGACCGACTGAGCGTCTCGCGCGACGCCGAGGACCAGCCGGTGGCGGCCATCTACGGGAACGCGCACGCCGTCGACGTGGGCGAGGACGGGACGGTGACCGTGCCGGCGGTGGCGATGCTCTTCGGCCTGGGCGCCGGCTCGCACGACGTGACCTTCGAGGTGCGCGACCCGACCGAAGCGCTGCTCGCCAGCCAGACGACCAGGGTGCGCGTCGACTACCAGCAGCGCGTCGCGTTCGCATCGGCCTCGGTGAGCTTCGCGACCAAGACGCACGGCAAGCACTCGGTCGTCGCGAAGCTCGGAGACAAGGTGCTCGGCCGCGCGTTCGTCACGTTCGCGCTGCCGGACGACGACGACGATCTCGACGACGGCCACGACACCGACGCGACCGACGACGGCAACCCCGACGTCGACGTCGTGGTCGCCTCCGAGGCACAGGACAGCCCGCTCGCGATGGAGGGCATCCGCGCCGCGTGGGCGGAGCGCGCCTACCCGCGGCGCGTGCAGTACGCCTGGTTCGCTCGCGCCACGCGCGGCTGGAGCGGCACGTTCGTGTCGATGACCTCGTACGTGCTCGACTCGAAGGGTCGCGTCGTGGGGCGAAACGAGGGTTGCTTCCTGCCCGAGGTCCGCCCCGAGCTGCCGTGGTCGTGCATGGGCATGGGCGGCAGCGACACCTCGCCGCTGGCCGAGGGCGTGGGACCTTACGACATCGTCTTCACCATCAACGACCGGCCGGTCGCCTGGTGGCCCATGGAGGCCGTCCTGAAGACCAGGCACGCGCCCGGCAGCGACATCGAGCGCTGGATGAAGGAGATGCATCGCGTGATCGTCCGGCGGCGGACGACCGTCGCCGGGCAGACCGCGCCGACGACCCCCGCCGAACCGGGCAAGGCGCCCGCCAAGGCGGGGAAGGCGGCCGGCAAGACTCCGCCCAAGATGACGACCAGGCAGTGAGGGGGACATGGAACAGGACGAAAGGAAGACGGGACGAAGAGCGGGCCCGGCGCCTTCCCGCCTTCCCGCCTTCCTGTGTTCTCTCTCTCTGTTTCTCGCCGCGTGCAGCGTCCCGGTGGCCGGCTCGCTCGACGACGCGCAGGCCAACCGCGTCGTGGTCGCCCTCGATCGGGAGAGCGTCGACGCGACCAAGGAGCCCGATCCGGGCGCCGAGGGCAAGTGGCGCGTGCTGGTCGAGCGCGACGACGTGCCGCGCGCGCTCGCGGTCATGCGAGAAGAGGAGCTGCCGCGCCCGGAGCCGCCCGGCGTGCTCGACGCGGTCGGCAAGGGCTCGCTGGTCCCGAGCGAGGCGGCCGAGCACGCGCAGCTGGTCGCGGGCATGGCGGGAGACCTCGAGCGGTCGCTCGAGGGGATCGACGGCGTGCTGCGCGCGCGCGTGCACCTGAACGTCCCCGACCCCAGCCCGCTGCGCGACACGGTCCCGCCCCACGGCAGCGCCAGCGTGCTCCTCGAGCACAGCGGCTCGACCCCGCCCATCAGCGCCGACGCCGTGCAGCGGCTGGTCGCCGGCGGCGTGCCCGCGCTGCTGCCGGCCGACGTGGCGGTCGTCATGGTCTCCCGCCCCGCGCCTGCGATGCCGAGCGGCGGCGAGCTCGGACACCTCGGCCCGATCGCCGTCGCGCGGACGTCGCTGCGCGAGCTGCAGGCCGGACTGGTCGCGCTGGTCGCGCTCGTCGCCCTGCTGGCCGGGACGACGCTGCTGCTCTATACGCGCCTGACCCGCCTGCGCGCCGAATCGGCCCCGGCTCCGCAGGGGAGCGGCCGCTCACGCAAGCCCGAGCCGTGATCCGCATCGCCGGTCTGTCCAAGTCCGTCCACCAGCCCGGCGGCGGGCGGCGCGCCATCCTGCGCGACGTCACCCTCACCGTCCCCGGCGGGTGCCTCTACGGCCTCATCGGACCGGGCGCGAGCGGCAAGAGCGTCCTGCTCAAGATGATCACGGGCCTGATGAAGCCCGACGTCGGAGTGGTGCAGGTGGGCGAGGACGTGGTGACGTCGGCCTCCGAGCTGACGCTGCAGGAGATCCGCAAGCGCATCGGGATGCTCTTCCAGAACAACGCGCTCTTCGATCACCTGACCGTGTTCGACAACGTGGCCTTCCCGCTGCGGCGCCTGTACGCGCCGCCCGAGGACGAGGTGCGCGAGCGCGTCGCCGAGCGGCTCGCGTGCGTGTCGCTCGCGGGCTTCGAGCAGCGCATGCCCGCCGGGCTGAGCGGCGGCCAGAAGAAGCGCGTCGGCGTGGCGCGCGCCACCGTCACGCGCGCGCCCATCGTGCTGTACGACGAGCCGGCGGCCGGGCTGGATCCGGTCACCTCGCAGAAGATCTTCGATCTGCTGCGCGCCGAGCAGCGCGCCACCGCCGCGACCGTCGTCATGGTCTCGAGCGACCTGGACCGGCTGCTCACCGTCACCGATCGGGTCGGGATGATGTACAGGGGAGAGCTCATCTTCGACGGGACGACCGAGGAGGCGCGAACGTGCGAGGAGCCACGCGTGAAGCAGTTCGTCCACGGGCTGACCGAGGGGCCGCTTTGAGGGCCGCGCCGCTCGCCGCGGCTCTCGTGGCCCTCGCCGGCTGCTCCCGGTCGCGCGCCCCCGCCGACGGATCGGCCGACGCCGCGCCCTCCGCGCCGAGCGCCGCCGCGCCGTCGGCCTCCGCGAGCTCGTCGGCGACCGGCGCGGCCGGCGCGCCCCCGACCGACGCTGCGGCGCCCGCAGCGACCGCCGTCGTCACCCTGCTCGACCCCGGCCACCCTCCCCTTCGCAAGCTGCGCTACGCCTGGCGCACCGACCGCCGCGAGCGGCTCCCGATGGACCTGCGCACCAGCGTCTCGACGCAGCTCGGCGCGGTCAAGCAGGAGATGCCGCTGCCGCCGGTGCACGTCACCGTCGACGTCGATCCGCAGAGCGTCTCGCCCGACGGGGACCTGCGCTACGGGTGGCGCGTGACCTCCGCGACGACGTCCGTCGAACCGGGCGCGCTGCCGCAGCTCGCCGACGGGATGCGCGCCGAGGTGGCGACGATCGCGCGGCTGGCCGGCACGGCGACCGTGACCGCGCGCGGCGTGTGCGAGGAGCTGACGGTCGACCCGGGCAGCGTCGTCGACGCGGGCGCGGGCACCGAGATGGTCGACCAGGTGAGCCAGCAGCTGCGCGATCTGGCGGCCCCGCTCCCCGAGGAGGCGGTGGGCAAGGGCGCGCGCTGGCAGAAGCTGTCGCAGCTCGCCTCCAAGGACGCGCGCGTCACGCAGACCGAGACCTTCACGCTGACCGATCTCGAGGGCGACCACGGCACGCTCGACGACGTGCTCGCGCAGACGGCGCCCTCGCAGCCGCTGCGCGCGCCGGGCGTGCCGCCGCAGGCGCACGCGCGCATGGACTCGATGCTCGCCTCGGGCGACGCCAAGGTGCGCTTCGACCTGACGCGCCTGGTGCCGCGCACGACCTACGACGGCACCACCACGATGGTGGTCTCCGGCTCGCTCGGCGACGGCTCGCGCCGCGTGACCATGGTGATGCGCGTCGGCATCGTCCTGCAGGGGACGACGCGGTGACGCCGGGCAATGTCGAGTTCGTCCAGGTCGTCTCGTCCATGGTCGTGTGCACCGGCGGCGTCGCGGCGGTGCTCCGCCTCGACGAGCGGCGGCTGACGCCCGAGCGGCTCGAGCGCGGCTGGCCGCCTCAGACGCGCGACGCCGCCGTCTTCGGCGCGTTCCTGTTCGGCATCCTGTACGGCGGGCCGGCGCTGCTCGTTCACTTCGTCCGGACGCGGCGCTCCGCGGCGGGCGTCGGGCTGGGGCTCTTCTGGATGTTCGCGCTGCTGGCGGCGGACCTCGGCGCGCAGCTGCTGTCGGCGGCGGCCGTGGACTGGCTCGCTCTGTAGTAACGTCGTGCGGCGATGCCGTCGTCCGCCACCGAGCCCGCGCCCGGCCGCCTGGAAAACGTCGCCGGGGCCACCGGCGCGGCGTTCCTCGCCATCGCCGAGACCGCCGGCGGCATGGGGGTGCTCCTCGGACGGATCCTCGTGCGCCTGTTTTCGCTGCCGCCGCGGCTCGACGCCGCGGAGCTGAGGCGCAACCTGTACAAGATGGCGGTGAAGTCGCTGCCGATCGTGATCGTCACGGCCCTCTTCACGGGCGCGATCATGGTCATCCAGGCCGCGCCGCTCGTGAAGCGCTACGGCGCCGAGGGGCTGCTCGGCTGGGGCGCGGGCTTCGGGACGCTGCGCGAGGTGGCGCCGCTGCTCACGGCGCTCATGATCTCTGGGCGCGTCGGGGCCAACAACACGGCGGAGCTCGGGACGATGGTCGTCACCGAGCAGATCGACGCGCTGCGCGCGCTCGCGATCGACCCCATCGCGTTCCTCATCGTGCCGCGCTTCATCGCCATCGTCGTCACGCTCTTCGCGATGACCCTCTACGCCGACGCGCTCGCGCTCTTCGGCGCCGCCTACAGCGGCTACGCGCTCATCCAGGTCGAGCCCAAGAGCTTCTACAACGGGCTGACGAGCGGGCTCCTCAACTTCGGCGACGTGGCCGACGGCCTGGTGAAGAGCATCGTCTTCGGCCTCGTCATCGCGCTGGCGAGCTGCCACTTCGGGCTGTCGACCAAGGGCGGCGCCCCCGGCGTGGGCCGGAGCGTGAACGCGACCGTCGTCGCCAGCGCCGCGGGCGTGTTCGTCCTCGACTACGTCGTCAGCTTCCTTCTCGGGTGAGAGAATGATCGACAGAAAGATCAGGAAGATCAAAAGGAGGGAAGATGGCTGCCCAGTCGTCTGATCTTCCCGATCTTTCTGTTCCCTCTCCTTCTCCTCCGGGCGCGGTGCACGACCTCGGGGCGGCGGCCATCGACCTGTTCTTGGGGGCGCGCGAGCTCTACTCGGTGTTCGTCCGCACGCTCTACTACGTCGTGCGCGGGCGGCGCGACCGCGGGGCGGTCGTCCGGCAGATGTTCGAGATCGGCAACAAGTCGCTCTTCTTCGTGTCGATCACGATGGGCTTCATCGGCATGATCCTCTGCTATCAGGCGGGGCTCCAGGCCAAGCGCGTCGTGCCCGACTTCTCGATGCTCGGGGCGACGTACCTCGAGCTGCTCGTGCGCGACCTGGCGGCGTCGCTGGGCGCGCTGATGCTCGCGACGCGCGTCGGCGCCGGCATCGCGGCCGAGATCGGGTCGATGGTCGTCACCGAGCAGGTCGACGCGCTGCGCATGTGCGCCGCCGACCCGATCGATTTCCTCGTCGTCCCGCGCTTCCTCGCGAGCGTCGTCATGACGACGGTGCTCATCGTGTGGGCGGGGGCGATCGCATTCGTGGCGGGCGCGATGACCGCGTACGTCGCGTTCGACGTGCCGCTGCGCACCTTCTTCAACGCGTCGCTCGTCGACTGGGGCGACATGTCGACGGGCCTCGCGAAGTGCGTCGCGTACGGCGCGGCGATCCCCGTGGTCAGCGGCTACTGCGGGCTGTCGACGTTCGGCGGCAGCGAGGGCGTCGGCTGGGCCACCACGCGCGCCGTCGTCAACTCGTCGCTCGCCATCATCATCCTCAACGCGTTCATCTCGACGGCGGGGCTGATGATCTTCGGCACGAAGTGACGGGCGGGCCGACCTGACGACGGGCAGCACGTCCCGGCGCTGCGGCTCCGGTGCCCCTGCGAAGGGCGCCACGGTCCCTCGCTCGGGCCCTGGCGTCCTCGCGAAGGGCGCCGCGGTCCTTCGCTCCGGCCCTGGTGTCCTCGCGAAGGGCACGGCGGTCCTTCGCTCGGGCCCTGGTGTCCTCACGAAGGGCACGGCGGTCCTTCGCTCGGGCCCTGGTGTCCTCACGAAGGACACTGCGGCCCTTCGCTCGGGCTCGGGCGTCCTTGCCGAGGACGGCACCGTCCTTCGTTGCGGCCGTCGTGCCCTTGCGAGGGTCGGCGCTGCGCCTGCCGGGCCGGCAGCGCTCCGCCGTTCGCCGCGCCCGGTGCGGGCGTGCCTTGCGGTTCGCTGCCCGGGGCCTCACGCATCGCGCCATGGCGAAGACGCCCTCCTCGCTCAGGCGCCGGCGCCCACCCCACGCGAGCCCTCCGGGCGTGCGGCTCGCAGCTTCGGCGCTCACGGCCCTGTTCGCGTGCGCCCACGCGCCGCCCGATCCCGCCGACCCCGCCGATCCGCCCGCTGGCGTGCCCCCCGCCGCGCCGCTCGAGCACCACAGCGTCCGCTTCGACGACCTCCCCGCCCCGTACGCGACGCCGAGCGTCTTCAATCCGCCGCACGTCGTCGCGCGACCGCGGGGCGCGTCGCTGCGGCTGCCGCCCGACTTCCACATCGCGCCCTACGCCGAGGGCGGCTTCGACCTGCCGCGCTGGGTCGCCGTCGCGCCCGGCGGCGATGCCTTCGTCACCGACGCGCACGCCGGCACGGTCACCGTGCTGCGCGGCGTCGACGCCCGCGGCCGCGCCCGCGAGCGGCACACGTTCGCCACCGGCCTCACCCAGCCGTTCGGCATCGCCTTCATGCCCGGCTACGTGTACGTCGGCGACGTCGACGAGGTGGTGCGCTTCCCCTACCAGCCCGGCGACACGCAGGCGCGCGGCCCCGCCGAGACCATCGCGCCGCTCCCGGGCGGCGGCTACCACGAGCACTGGACGCGAAACCTGCTCTTCGCGAAGGACTTCACGAAGCTGTACGTGTCGATCGGCTCGAGCACCAACGACGATCCGGAGCGCGATCCCGAGCGCGCCGCCGTCCTCGAGATGGACCCCGACGGGCGACACCGGCGCATCTTCGCGAGCGGCACGCGAAACCCCATCGGCATGGCGTGGCGCCCGGGCACCGGCGAGCTGTGGGCGGTGGTGCAGGAGCGCGACGGCATGGGCGACGATCTCGTCCCCGACTACGTGACGCGCCTCGCGCCGGGCGCGTTCTACGGCTGGCCCTACGCCTACCTCGGGCCGCACGAGGACCCGACCCACGGCGGCGAGCGCCCCGATCTCGTCGCCGAGACGCGCGCGCCCGACCTGCTGCTGCAGGCGCACCTCGCGGTCATGGACCTCGTCTTCTACGACGGCCCGATGTTCCCGGCCGACTGGCGGGGCGACGCGATCCTGTCGCTCCACGGCTCGTGGAACCGCTCGAGGCGCGTCGGCTACGAGCTCGCGCGCGTGCACGTGGACGGCGGCCGGCCCGCCGGGGGCTACGACGACTTCGTGACGGGCTGGATGCTCGCGCCCGACGACGCGCGCGTGTGGGGGCGCCCGGTCGGGCTGGCGGTGCTCGGCGACGGATCGCTGCTCGTGGTCGACGACGGCGGCCGGATGGTCTGGAGGGTCACGTTCGCCGGCGGCTCGTGATATGAGGCGCGGCCATGAAGGCCACCCCGATCCTGCTCGTCGGCACGCTCGCGCTGTTCGCCTGCTCGAAGCCCGCGCCGGAGCCCCAGTCCAGCTCCAGCGGCGCCGCCTCGACCCCCGCGACCGGCGCTCCGGGCGCCGCGGCCCCCGCGCCCAAGGCGGCCGGCCCGCTCGCCTCCGTGCTCCACCCGGAGCTGCTCGATCCCTCCAAGCTGAACGAGAAGGCGCCCGCCGTCTTCAAGGCGAAGTTCCAGACGACCCAGGGCGACTTCGTCGTCGAGGTGCACCGCGACTGGGCGCCCAACGGGGCTGACCGCTTCTACAACCTGGTCAAGCACGGCTTCTACGACGACACGCGCTTCTTCCGCGCGATCGACCACTTCATGGTCCAGTTCGGCATCAACGGTGACCCGGCGGTCAACGCCAAGTGGCAGAACGCCAACATCCCCCCCGATCCGGTCAAGGAGTCCAACAAGCGCGGCTTCGTCAGCTTCGCGATGCGCGGCTCGCCGGACACGCGCTCGACCCAGATCTTCATCAACTACGTGGACAACTCGCGCCTCGACGCGATGGGCTTCGCGCCCTTCGCGGAGGTCACCGAGGGGATGAACGTCGTCGATTCGATCTACAAGCAAGAGGTGCGCGACCAGGGCGCCATCCAGGACCACGGCAACGCGTTCCTCGACTCGACGTACCCGAAGCTCGACGCCGTCAAGCACGCGGAGATCGTCGCCGGAAGCTGACCGCGCCCCGGAGCGACGCCGAGGGTGGCGAGCTGCGGCCCGCCACCCTCGCTTCGCGCCGGGTCCGTCTCCGCGTCGCGCTCACGTGGTCGGCGCCGGCGTCAGCGGTCCCATCGGCCGCTCACGCTCGATGACCTCGCGGCGCTCGCCGCCCGGGGCCGCCGCGCGCGTCAGCCGCAGCGCGCCGAGCGCGCCGCCCGCGAGGGCCAGGAAGAGCGAGACGAACCAGGTCCCGAAGAAGCTCCAGCCGAGCGCGACGAAGTAGTCGAGGATCGTACGGCCGACGGCGTACATGCTCGCTCCGATGCTCTTGCCCGTCGTGGTCTTGCCCTGGATGATCGCGGCGCCCTTGCCCCGGGCCGAGGTCACCATGCGGCGAGCCTGATCGCGCGTGTAACCGAGCGACATCAGCGTCTGCTCCGCCTTGGCGCCGAGCGGCTGCGTCGCGCCGGCCACCCCGCCCACGGTGGTGCCGGCGGTCTGCATGGCCGCGGCGACCGTGTCGACCCCGGCCGTGGCGGTAGTGCGCAGCGTGCCGCCGAGCACGAACACGCCGAACGCGAACGACACGATGAGGGCGAGGCCCCACGAGATGAACCCGTGCATCATGCCGATGCGGCGCACCGGGTTGCCGGGCAGCACCCCCGCGACCCACCCTCCGACGAACGCGCCGATCAGCGTCGTGCCCATCGCGCAGATCCAGAGGGCGATGAGGCTGCCCTTGAGGGATCCGGCGTGTGGGTGCGTCGCCAGCGAGACGATGGCGAGGCTCAGCGTCCACAGGAGGAGGGCCGTCGCGAGCAGCGCGACCGTCCCTGCCAGCACGGACCCCCAGCTGATGCGGAGGCCGGACAGCGGCTCCGCGTACGTACGGCCGAACGGCTCTCGAGATTCACTGACGGCTTGCATGGACACCCTCCGGATACTCTGGCGCGCTCAGGCTGCTCGTTTCGTGCCGGACGGCCTCGTGCGCACCCGGCCCGGCGGAGCGATCGACGCGCCCCGGGGCGCGCGTCGGGCACCGCGCCGCCGTGCTCGGCCGAGCCGTGACCAGGCGCCACGCCGCCACGACGCGGCCGCCGGAAGTCGCCCCGAGACGCCGTGCAGCCAGACCGGCGGCGTCGCCGTCCATGCGGCGCGAACGGCGGCACGCGCCTTGCGCGCTGGTCGACCATGCCGGTCACGCGCCTCGAAGGGAGGAGCTCGATGGCGAGCCAGGAGCTGCAGCAGGATGACGTCAAAGACGCCCACCGCGCGCGTGTCGCGTCCGACGAGCGCGCCAGCGCCGTCCACGCCGGTGCGGTCCACGACCGTGGCAGCACGAGCCTCGTACGCAACGAGGAAGCGCGCGTCGGGCCGCGGCGCCCCGTGCGCGTGGTCCGCTCGAGCGCCGACGCGCGCTCGGCGCCCAGGCGCGGCCTGTGGGTCTACGTCAAGCACGCGCTGATGCATCCCTGGCACGTCGTGGTGCTCGCCGGGGCGACCGTGTTCGGCGTCGCCAACTGGAGCTTGCTCGTGCTGCTGCTCGTGTTCGCCGGCGCCGAGCTCCTGCTGCTCGGCATCGTCCTGCACCTGCGGGCCTTCCGCCGCTACGTCGACGAGCGGCTCGACCAGATCGAGCGCAGCCGCGCCGCCGAGCAGCGCGCGACGCTGCTGCTGCAGATGTGCGACGAGCACCGCCGCGAGCTGCTCCGCCTCGAGTCGGTGGTCGACAAGATCCGCGACGCCACCCGGCCCCACGGCACGGCGGCGCAGCTCGCGGTCGACGAGTGCCTGCGGCTGCTCGCCAGCTACGTGCGCCTCGCCATCGCGTACAACGTCAGCCGCGAGTGCCTCGCGTCGGTCGACCGGCGCGCGCTCGACGACGAGATCCGCTCGCTCGAGGCCGCGCGCTTCTCGCAGAACCAGCACACGCGCGCGCTCGCGCAGCGGCGCCTCGGCATCGCCCGCAAGCGCGCCGAGCGGTGGGACCGCTCGCGCGAGGCGCTCGAGGCCATCGCCCACCAGCTGGCCATGATCGGCGAGCTGGTGATGCTCACGCACGAGCAGATCGCGGCCCCCGCCGATCCGGGCGGCGCGACCGACGAGATCGACCGCGTCGTCGAGGAGCTGGACGACAACCAGACGACCATCGAGGAGCTGGCGGAGTTCCTGGGCGTGGAGGAGGCCATCGAGCCGCGCGTGCTCGATCTCGGGCGCGCCGCGCGCGTCTAGGAGGCGTAGACTGTCCGCGGCTTGATCGAGTTCCGGCACATCCGCAAGTCGTTCGGCGCCAAGGCCGTCCTCGACGACGTCTCCCTCGCCGTCCAGGACGGCGAGGTGTTCTTCATCATCGGCGCGTCCGGCGTCGGCAAGAGCGTCCTCATCAAGCACCTGGTCGGGCTGCTCTACCCCGACGAGGGGGAGATCTGGCTCGACGGCGAGGAGATCTCGCGAAAAGACGAGCGCGGCATGTACGCGGTGCGGAAGAAGTGCGCGATGGTCTTCCAGCACTCGACGCTCTTCGACTCGATGACGTGCGCCGAGAACGTCGCCCTGCCGCTCCGCAAGCACAAGGGGCTCTCGGCGAGCGACGCGCTCGCCGAGGCGCGCCGCCGCCTCGAGATCGTGCGCATGCACGAGTTCGGGGAGCGCTACCCGGCGGAGCTCGGCGACGGCATGCGAAAGCGCGTCGCCATCGCGCGTGCGCTGACGCTCGACCCGCGCTACGTGCTGTTCGACGAGCCGACGACGTCGCTCGATCCGGTCAGCGCGCGTCGCGTCGATCACCTGATCCGCGAGCTGTCCGACCGCCTCGGCGTCACGTCGATCGTCGTCAGCCACGACCTGGTGAGCATCTTCTCGATCTCCGACCGGATCGCGATGCTCTACAAGGGGCGCGTGCGCCTGCTCGGCACGCCGCCCGACTTCCGGGCGAGCGCCGACGGCATCGTCCAGCAGTTCATCCACGGACGCGCCACGGGACCGATGGACCTGTGATCGCCGCCCTCTGGTACACATAGGCGCATGGCCCAAGAGCGGTCTATCGAGGTCAAGGTCGGGGCCCTCATCCTCGTGTCCCTGGCCATCCTGGGCGGCTTCATTCTCGTGATGGGCGGCTTGAGCTTCGAGAAGACGTACTCGGTGTACGTCGACTTCGACAACCCGGGGGGCCTGCAGTCCGGCGCCGCGGTGCGCATCGCCGGCGTGAAGGTCGGAAGCGTCAAGGATCTCGCGTTCCTCGGCGGCAAGATCGACACGAAGACCGGGCGGCGCGTGCTGGTGCGGGCGAAGGTGGACATCGAGCAGAAGGTCAAGGACGCCATCCACGACGACGCCGACTTCTACGTCACGACGCAGGGCGTGCTCGGCGAGCAGTTCCTCGCCATCGATCCGGGCAGCGTCGACCGGCCGGTGCTGCAGGACGGGGCGGTCGTCAAGGGCATCGACCCGCCTCGCCTCGACCTGTTCCTCGCCAAGGCCTACGACCTGCTCGACACGACGGTCAACGGCATCAAGAACAACCGCGAGACGATCTCGGAGATCGTGAACAACACGGCGGGGCTGCTCAAGGGCCTGAACGTCGTGGTCACCGAGAACAAGGACCGCATCGATCGCATCGTCGCCAACGTCGAGGAGATGACCGTCGAGGCCAAGCAGCTGACGCACGACGCGCGCGTCAACTACGTCGACAACCCGAAGCTGATTCGCACAGTCGACAACGTCGATCGGCTGACGACCGAGGTGCGCGACGACGCGGGGCCGATGCTCAAGGACGCGCGCGAGGCGCTCGCGAACCTGAACCGCGTCTCGGCGACGGTCGGCGCCCCCGAGGAGCAGCAGAAGATCCGCAAGGCGCTCACCGACATCGCGCAGCTCGCCGAACGCGCGAACGCCACCGCGGGCGACGCGCAGGCCATCGTCGCGCACATCAAGAAGGGCGAGGGGACCGTCGGCGCGCTCGTGATGGACGAGGAGATCTACGACGACATGCAGGAGATGGTGCGCGACCTCAAGCACAACCCCTGGAAGTTCCTCTGGCGCGAGTAGACGCGGCCCTGGGAGATTTCCCCCGTCGCCGGTGTCATGTGACGTGCCGCTCGGCTTTCGCCGACCACGCGGCACGAAGAGGGCTCTCTTCTCCGCCGAGGGCTATGTCACATAACATGACATGACATCCGGGAAACCGGAGGGCGCCCCGGCCGGAGCCCCGACGGCGGATCCACCACTTGCGGCACGTTCGGAGGCGGACGGCTTCTCCATCCTCTGGCGGCGTGGCGGCGTGGCAATCCACCCGAGAGCTAGTCGGTCGCGGCGTCGGTGCCGCCGCCGGAGTCCTGGGGCGGTGACCCGGAGTCCTGGGGGGGACCGCCCGAGTCTTGCGGCGGCGAGCCGGAGTCCTGCGGGGGAGAGCCCGAGTCCTTCGGCGGAGTGCCGCCGTCTTGGGGCGGGGTTCCGCCGTCGGCGGGGGGCGTCGCGGCGTCGCCCTTGCCGCCGTCCTTCGGCGCCGTCGCGTCTCCTGCGCCGCCCGCGTCGGGCTGGATGGCCCCGAGATCGCCCGAGCACTTGCGCGTGCCGTCGGGCTGAGGGATGCACACCAGGCCCTCCTGGCAGTCGGTCGCCTGCGTGCACTGGCCCCCCTCCCCTTGCAGCTGCTCCTGCGAGCTGCACCCCGGGGTCAGCGCGGCCAGGGCGACGGTCGCGAGGACGACGAGCAGGGCCGGTGCGGGTCGGCTCACGCCGCCAAGTCTACCGCGACTAGCCGAGCGTGACGAGTGCGTCGCCCTCGTTGACCGCCTGCCCCTCGGCGACGTGGACCTTGTCCACCTTGCCGGCCTGAGGCGCCTCCACGGGCATCTCCATTTTCATCGACTCGAGAATGACGCAGACCTGCCCCTCGGCGACCTGATCGCCCTCCTTCACCTCGATCTTCCACACCGTTCCCGTGATGTGCGCGTTGACGCTCGTCGGCATGGCCCGGCAACGTAGCACGATGGGGCCGGGGCCCCATCGGACAAGCCTGGGGCCACCCTGCGGACCGTTTGCGAAAGCGCACACAAATCGGTAGGTTTACGGCATGGCGGAACGGCAAGAAACCTCGGTGATGGTCTCCATCCAGGAGATCCTGCGCGACGCGCAGAATCGCGAGGAGCAGGAGAAGGTCGAGGCCGAGCGCCGCGCGCGCGAAGAGGAGCAGCGCCGCGTCGATGAGATCCGCCGCAGGCAGGAGGAAGAGGAGGCGCGCCTGCGGGCCGAGGAAGACGAGCGCCAGCGGCGCGCCTTCGAGGAGCAGCGACGCCAGGCGGAGCTGCAAGCGCTGCAGGAGGCGGCCGTCCAGCGCGCGCGCACCGAGGCGGAGGCGCAGGCGCGCCTCGCCGAGATGAACGCGCGCCAGGAGCACGAGCGGCAGCTGCACGCGCTCGGCCAGGACAAGCACAAGAAGCGGTTGACGATGATCGCCGTCGGTCTCGGCGTCCTCTTCTTCGTGGGCGCGATCGGGGGCGGCATCATCATCAAGAACGTGCACGACCAGGCCGCGGCCGCCGAGGCGCAGCTGCGCGAGCTGCAGTCCGAGAAGGACAAGGCCGACCAGGAGCAGGCCCGCCTGAAGGCCGAGCTCGCGAACACCAAGGATCCCGAGCAGATCGCGGCGCTGCAGGCGCAGCTCGCCGCGCAGCAGCAGAGGCTGCAGTCGCTCGACAGCCAGATCGCCAACAACCGCAGCAGCCACGGCGGCGGCCACGGCGGCGGCGGTGCGGCCGCCCATCCGGCCGGCGGCGGCGGTGGGGGCGGCGGGGCGGCCAAGCCGTGCAACTGCACGCCGGGCGATCCGCTCTGCTCTTGCCTCTGACGCGGCGATCGGCGATCAGCCGAGAGCCGTGATGAACGACTCGCGAATCGTCTTCGCCCTCGATCTGCCGTCGCTCGAGGGGGCGCGCGCCATGGCGCTCGCCGTGCGCGACGCGGTCGGCATGCTCAAGGTCGGCCTCGAGCTGTTCGTCGAGGCCGGACCGCGCGCCGTCGCGCTCGGCGAGGAGGCGCGCCGCCCGGTGTTCCTCGACCTGAAGCTGCACGACATCCCCGAGACCGTCGAGCGCGCGGTGGCGCGCGCGTCGGCGCTGGGGGCACGCATGCTGACGGTGCACGCGAGCGGCGGCCCCGCGATGCTCCGGCGCGCCGTCGAGCGCGCGCGCAAGGAAGGCGCGGGGCTCGAGGTGGTCGCCGTGACGGTGCTCACGTCGCTCGACGCCGGCGACCTCGGCGCGATCGGCGTCGGCGGCGAGGTGGCGGCGCAGGTCGAGCGGCTCGCGCGCATGGCATGGAACGAGGGCGTGCGCGCGTTCGTCTGCTCGCCGCACGAGGCGGCGCGCCTTCGCGCGGCGCTGGGCCCGGACGCCACGCTCGTCACGCCCGGCGTTCGCGCCGCCGCCGCCGCGGGCAAGGACGATCAGAAGCGCACGATGACCGCGGGCGAGGCCGTCGCAGCCGGCGCGAGCTGGGTGGTCGTGGGCCGCCCGATTCGCGACGCGTCCGATCCGCTCGCCGCAGCGCGCGCCATCGCGGCGGAGGTCGAGGTGGCGCGTCGGGGTCGGGCTTGAGGATCGTCTGCGGCCTGCAGCCGGTGCGCGAGGCGATCCGCGCGCGCGGGGCGGACCTGGAGCGCGTCGTCGTCGAGGCGCCCGGGCGCGAGCCGTCGCCGCAGCTCGAGGCGCTGGCGCGCTACGCGCGCGATCACGGCGCCCGCGTCGAGCGCCTGCCGCGCGGCGAGCTCGATCGGCTGGCGCGCGGCGTGCGGCACCAGGGAGCGCTCGCCGTCGCGCGCGAGCTGCGCGTGGTCGGTCTCGACGACGTGCCGCTGGGCGAAGGATCGCTCGTCGTCGCCCTCGACGAGGTGCAGGATCCGCAGAATTTCGGGGCCGTCATCCGCTCGGCGGTGGCGATGGGCGCGAGCGCGGTGGTGTGGCCCGAGCATCGCTCGGCGCCGCTGTCGCCGGCGACCTTCCGCGCGTCGGCCGGCGCCGTCGAGCACGCGACCCTCTGCCGCGTGGCGTCGCTGCCGCACGCGCTCGAGACGATGCGCGAGCGCGGCCTCGCCGTCGTCGGCCTCGACATGACGGGCGACGCGACGATCGACCGCGTCGACCTCGCGCGCCCCGTCGCGCTCGTCGTCGGCGCCGAGGGCAAGGGGCTTCGCAAGACGGTCAAGCGCGCCTGCGATGCGCTCGCGAGCCTGCCCATGCCCGGTCCCATCGAGTCGCTCAACGCGTCGGTCGCCGTCGCCATCGCGCTCTACGAGGCCGTCCGCCAGCGGGCCGGGCGATGACCTCGCCCGGCGCGCCGCGATCGATCGCGCGCGTCTATCTGTTCGCGCTGCTCGGCTGGGCGTTCGACTTCTACGATCTGGTGCTGCTCGGGTTCCTCAAGGACCCGGTCGGGCGCGACCTGCACCTGTCGGCGACCGGGGAGGCCTGGCTGCTCGGCGTGGCGCTCGGCGCCTCGGGCCTCGGCGGCATCGTGGCGGGCGCGCTCGCCGATCGCATCGGCAAGCGCACGATGCTCGCCTGGACGGTGCTCGTGTACTCGGCCGGATCGCTCGTGTGCGGCCTGGCGCCGAGCGCACGGATCTTCGTCGCCGGGCGCGCCGTGGTCGGCCTCGGCGTCGGCGGCGAGTGGGCGATCGGCCACGGCATGCTGGCCGAGGCCGTGGCGCCGGAGCGGCGCGGTCGCTGGGCGGCGGCGCTGCAGTCGGGCGAGCCGCTGGGCGTCGCGATCGCCGCGGTGGTCGGCTACGTCGTCCTGCCGCACGTCGGTTGGCGCAAGGTGCTGATCGGCTCGAGCGTCACGGCGCTTCTGGCGCTCGCCGCGCGCCGTTCCGTGCACCTGCCCGACGAGCCTGCGTCGCACGGCCTGGACGTGAGGGCGCTCGCCCGCGCGGGCGTCGGATGGCGGCTGGTGGCGGCGTGGCTGCTCGGGGTCTTCAAGCTGGGCACCTACTGGACCTGCTACACGTGGCTGCCCACCTTCCTGGTGCGCGACATGCACCAGGACGTCGCGCGCTCGCTCGCGTGGATGCTCACCGCGCAGTCGGGGCAGCTCGTGGGGATGCTGACCTTCGGCGTCGTGTCCGACCGCTTCGGGCGCCGTCCGGCGTTCGCGGCGTACTCGGTGCTCACCGCGTGCGCGCTCGTGCCCCTGGCCTTGGCCTGGCAGACGCTCTCGGCGCACCCGGCCGCGTTCTGGGCGGCGATGCTCGCTCTCGGCGTCGGCTCGGGGTGCACCGCAGGCTTCGGCGCGCTGCTCGCCGAGCTGTTCCCCACCGAGGTGCGCGGCGCCGCCATGGGCACGACGTACAACTGCGCGCGCGCCGCCCAGCTGGTCGCGCCCGTGGTCGTGCAGGCGGCCGTGCTGCGGGCGGGGCTGGCTGGCGGCCTGGGGGTGCCCGTCGTGCTGGCGCTGGCGACCGCGTCGTGGGTCTGGGTGTTGCCCGAGACGCGAGGCATCGCCTTGCCGCGCCTGCAAACAGGGTTCGTGCTCGAAGACCACGAACCCTGACCTAGACTCGGGTGCATGGCCGTCCGCACCGAGAAGTCCGGTCCCGTCACCACCGTCGTCCTCTCGCGGCCCGAGCGGCGCAACGCGGTCGACCGCGACACGGCCGACGCGCTGGTCGCCGCGTTCGACGCGTTCGACCGCGACGACGACGCGCGCGTCGCCGTGCTCTGGGGCGAGGGCGGCACCTTCTGCGCCGGAGCCGACCTGAAGGCGGTCTCCGAGGGGCGGCCGAACCGCATCGAGGCGACCGGCCCCGGCCCGATGGGGCCGACGCGGATGCTCCTGTCCAAGCCGGTCGTCGCCGCCGTCGCCGGACACGCCGTCGCGGGCGGCCTCGAGCTCGCGCTCTGGTGCGATCTGCGCGTCGCCGAGGAGGACGCCACCTTCGGCGTCTTCTGCCGCCGCTGGGGCGTGCCGCTCATCGACGGCGGCACCGTGCGCCTGCCGCGCGCGATCGGGATGTCGCGCGCGCTCGACATGATCCTCACCGGCCGGCCGGTCGGCGCACGCGAGGCGCTCGACTGGGGCCTCGTCAACCGCGTCGTGGCCGCGGGCCGCGCGCGCGAGGCCGCCGAAGCGCTCGCGCGCGACGTCGCGGCCTTCCCCCAGACGTGCCTGCGCTCCGACCGCCGCAGCGCCTACGAGCAGTGGGCCCTGTCGGCCGACGCCGCCATCGCCCGCGAGCTGGACCTGGGCGTCGCGACGATCGGCTCGGGCGAGACGGTCGCGGGCGCCACGCGGTTCGCGCGCGGCGCCGGCCGCCACGGCCAGCTCACTTGAGCAGCATGTCGCGCACCTGACGGCGCACCGCCGCACGGCGCGCGGCGACGAACTCGGGGCTGAACGGCGCGTGGCCCGTGTAGCGCTCCACGAGCTTGCTGAGCGCGAACGGCAAGAAGTGGGTTCCGAGCGCGGTGAGCACGAGCTGCTTGGCGTCGCCCTCCACGAACTCGCCCGCCTCCTGCCCGGCGCGCAGGAACGCCGCCCCCGCCTCGAGCACCCCCAGCACGGCGTCGAGCAGCTTGCCGCGGATGACCGGGCCCCAGTCCATCGCCTCGCGCAGCAGCAGGCACGCGGCGCACGGGTGCGCCCCGAGCGCCACCGTCATGACGTCGGCCGCCTGCTCGAGGCGCGCCGCGAAGGACCCCTCCCCCGCGTACGCCGCCCCGAGCGCCGCGCCGATGCTGGCCACCGACCGGTCGAGCACCGCCTCGTAGAGCGCGTCCTTGGTGGCGAAGTGGTAGAAGAGCGACGCCTTCCGCATACCTACGCGCTCGGCGACGTCGTTCATGCTCGTCCCTTCGTAGCCGCGTTCGGCGAACAGCCGCGTGGCGACGTCGAGGATCTCTTCCTTGCGGGGCTTCGGCTGCGTCTCTTGGGTCGCTGTGTTCATGCATTCTCCGTGGGATCCCTCCGCGGGGCGGGGGCACGCGCAGGACGACCTTCGTCGATCATCCGTCCCAGGATACAACGGTTTGCCACCCATACGAGGATCGCCTAGTTCCTCACCTGTCCATCGATGCAGTCCACCACCAGCAGCCCCGTTTCCCCGGCCTCCGCGGCCGAGCTCCAGCGCCGCCTCGCGAGCGCCGGCTACCTGGCCGACGACCGGCTCGCGCTCGCCGCGTGGCTGGCGATCGCGCTCGAGCGGCCGCTGCTCGTCGAGGGGCCCGCGGGCGTGGGCAAGACCGACCTCGCGCGCGCGCTCGCCGAGGGGCTGCCGCGCGAGCTCGTGCGCCTGCAGTGCTACGAGGGGCTCGACGAGGCGAAGGCGCTCTACGAGTGGGACTACGCCAAGCAGATGCTCTACACGCAGCTCCTGCGTGAGGCGGTGTCGGCCCAGACGGGCGGCGCCGCGACGCTGGCCGAGGCGGCCGATCGCGTCGCGGGCGCGGACGCGGCGTTCTTCAGCCGCCGCTTCCTCGTCGAACGGCCGCTTCTTCGCGCGCTGACCAGCGAGCAGCCGGTCGTGATGCTCGTCGACGAGGTCGACCGCGCCGATCCGGAGTTCGAGGCGTTCCTGCTCGAGGTGCTCGCCGAGCGGCAGGTGACCATCCCCGAGCTCGGGACGATCCGCGCGAAGGTGGCGCCCCTGTTCGTGCTGACGAGCAACGGCACGCGCGAGATGACCGACGCGCTGCGCCGCCGGTGCCTGCACGCGTTCGTCGATTACCCGCCCCCCTCGCGCGAGCAGGCGATCCTCGAGCTGCGCGTCCCGCGCGTCGGCAAGCAGCTGGCCGAGCAGCTGACGGCCTTCGTGCACAAGGTGCGCGCGCTCGACCTGCGCAAGGCGCCTTCCATCGCGGAGACGATCGACTGGGCACGCGCGCTGGTCCTGCTGGGCGCGAGCGCGCTCGACAAGGAGCTCGCGCGCTCGACGCTCGGCGTGCTGCTCAAGCACGAGGAAGACCGCGCCAAGACCGAGGCGAAGCTGACGACGCTGATCTAGCCGTTCAAGGCTCGGCGTGGTGCGCCGCGCCGCACGTCGGGCAGACGGTCGCCGTCCTCTCGAGCGGCTGGCCGCACTCGACGCAGCGCGCCGGCTTCGGTGACACGACCTCCGGCACGCTCGGCTGCTTGAGGCGCGCGAACCGCCCGAGCGCGTCCATCAGCGACGCGCTCGCGCTGTCGGCCGGGACGACGTGCGACTCCACGCCTACGATGATGATCTCGGGCGCCGAGCCCATCGGCGCGCGCACCTCCGGCAGCGGCTCCGGGGGCGGGCGCATCGACGGGCGCCGCGCGGGCGCGACGTCGGTCTCGTGGCACTCGATGACGACGGCGGCGAGGTTGTCCTGCGCGCCCGCGGCGAGCGCCGCGTCGATGATGACGCGCGCCTGCGTCTCCGGGGCGCGCGGCTCGGAGAGGAGCTCCTCGATGCGCCCGTCGTCGAGCACGTCGCTGACGCCGTCGGAGCACATCAGGTACACGTCGCCGGCCAGCGCCCGAAAACTGCGCACCGGCACGCGCAGGGTCTCCTCCATGCCGATCGCGCGGGTGACGACGTGGCGCGGCATCTTGGCGAGCAGGTGATCCTCGATGTCCGGGTGCGTCTCCAGCACGTCGACGATGAGCGAGTGGTCCTCGGTGAGCGGCTCGAGCAGCCCGCCGCGCAGCCGATAGGCGCGGCTGTCGCCGACGTGCGCGACGTGCACCACGTCGCCGGCCGGCTCGAACGCCAGCGCGACGATCGTCGTGCCCATCCCCTTGTACTTCTCGGTCTTTCGCGCGACGCCGATGACCTCGGCGTTCGCGCGCTGGATGGCCGTCGCCAGGCGCCGGGCCATCGTCCACATGCCGAACTGGTCGATCTCGGGCCGATGCCCGAGCGACGCCGCGCTCGTCTCGAAGACGTTGGCCACGGTCGTCGCCGCGAGCGCGCTGGCGACGTTGCCGGCGTTGTGCCCGCCCGCGCCATCGGCGAGCAGGTACAGCCCCAGCTCCGACCGCAGGAGCACGTGGTCCTCGTTGTGCTCGCGCTGCCCGATGTCGATCTGTCCGGCCGCCGCCGGGACGATGGCGCGGGTGACGATGACCGGATCGGGCTCGTGCTCCTGGGTGCGCGGGCTCGGCTGCATGGGTCCAGTATACGGGAGCCGCCACCCTGCCTGCGCGCCCGGACCGCCCTGGTGTGCTACTACCTGCTTCATCGTGGGGGCTCAGGGCGAGACCACCCAGCGCGCCGCCGGCGCCGTCGAGGACGGAGGGACGACCCTCCCGCGGGCCGACTCCGCCTCGGGCCTGTCGGTGCGTGGCGGTGAGCCGGAGCCGGTGCAGGACGAGGTCGGCACGTCGGGGCAGGTGTCGATCACGCACGCATCGGCGCTCGCGTTGCGCCGGCAGGACGCCGCCCGGGCGCGCGGCTTCGCCCGCGTCGTCGTGCTGCTGAGCGGCGCAGGGCTGGTCGCGCAGCAGGTGCTCGGCGGCGCGACCTGGCTTCGCGTGGCCTTCGCCGTGGCGCTCGTGGTGCTCGGCGCGACGGCCGTGCGCACCTGGTGGCTGGCGCGCCACCCGCTCGACTATGGGCCGCTGGCGGCGCGCATCTTCGGCTTCGTCTCGGCGTGCGCGTCGGTCGTCGTCGCCTGGTACCTGGGCGTGCTGTCGCCGGCGCCGATGCTCGTCGTGCTCGGGGTGTCGTTCTTCGCGATGAGCGACGACCCGGTGGTCGCCTTCGGCGTCCCCGCGCTGGCGACTTCCGGCTACGCGCTCGTGGCGGCGCTGGTCGCCACGGGCGTGGTGCCCGACGAGGGGCTCGCGCACGCGCTGTCCATCGACGCGATGCCGCGCCTCGCGGCGGTGGTGCTGGTGCCCATCGTCATGGCGCTCGCGGTCTGGCAGGCGCGCATCACGCGCCGCGCGATGCTCGACGCGCTCGACCGCGCCACCTCCGCCATGCGCGAGATGCGCACGCGCGAGGCGCAGCTCGAGGAGGCCAACCGCGACCTCGACTTCCTGATGCGGGTGCAGGCGGGGCGCGCCGGCCCCTACACCGGCCTGACGGCCGGGCGGTACATCATCCGCCACCTGCTCGCCCGCGGCGCCATGGGCGAGGTCTACGCGGCGACCGACACCGACAGCGGCGACGACGCCGCGATCAAGGTCCTCCAGTCGAGCATGCTCGGCGACGAGCAGCTCGTCGCGCGCTTCCTGCGCGAGGGGGAGGCCATCTCGAAGCTCGAGGGCAAGCACGTCGTGCGCGTGCACGAGGTGGGGACCATCGGCGCCAACGGCGCGCCGTACATCGCGATGGAGCTGCTGCGCGGCCACGACCTCGCCTGGCACCTGCGACAGCGCGGGGAGCTGCCTCTCGACGAGGTGACGGCGCTGGCCGACCACGTCGCGCAGGCGCTCGAGGCCGCGCGGCGCGCCGGGATCGTCCACCGCGACCTCAAGCCGCAGAACCTCTTCCTCGCCCAGCAGCACGCGGCCGCGCCGGTCTGGAAGATCCTCGACTTCGGCGTGTCGCGCCTCGCCGGGACGAGCGGCACGCTGACGATGGACATGATCGTCGGTACGCCCGGCTACATGTCGCCCGAGCAGGCGGCCGGCGGCAAGGAGGTGACGCACCGGAGCGACGTCTTCTCCTTCGGCGCGGTCCTCTACCGCGCGCTCACGGGCCAGCCGCCGTTCTCCGGTCCCGACACGCCGCAGATCCTGTACCAGGTGGTCTACCGCAACCCGGCACGGCCCTCGCAGCTGGTGACCGGCCCGCCCGGGCTGCCGTCGGACGTCGAGCTGGTGCTCGCCATCGCGCTCGCCAAGGAGCCCGGCGACCGCTTCGCCTCGGCGATCGAGCTGGCCGACGCGCTGCGCGCCGCCGCCCGGAGCAGCCTCGACCCTGCGGTGCGGCTGCACGCGCAGACGCTGCTCGCGGCGCTCCCGTGGGGCACCTCGACGCGCGAGGAGAGCCAGGTGGCGCTCGCCTGACGCGCCGCCGTGTCGTGTTACCCTGGCGATCGTGGGACAGAACGTCGTCGCCCACGCCGACTCGAAGCTCGCGCCTGGCTATCGCCTCGATCGCTACGAGCTGCTCGGCCCCCTGGCCGAGGGCGGGATGGCGAGCGTGTGGATCGCCCGCCAGCGCGGCAAGCACGGCTTCGAGAAGCTGGTCGCGCTGAAGACGATCCTGCCGAAATTCGCCGCCGACGAGCGCTTCCAGCAGATGTTCCTCGACGAGGCGCGCATCGCGTCGAGGATCGAGCATTTCAACGTCGCGCAGATCCTCGACCTCGGCGAGGAGCACGACGTGCTCTACCTGGCGATGGAGTACGTCGACGGCGACTCGCTCGCGAAGCTGCGGCGCGCCTGCCAGAAGAAGAACGTGCCGATGCCGCCCGGCGTCGTGCTGCGCATCCTGGCCGACGTGTGCTCGGGGCTGCACGAGGCGCACGAGCTGACGGACACCGACGGCAAGCCGCTCGACATCGTCCACCGCGACATCAGCCCGCACAACGTCCTGGTCAGCGTGAAGGGCGTGTCGAAGCTCATCGACTTCGGCATCGCCAAGGCGCGCGACCGCCTGGCCGGCGAGACGAACGCGGGGGTGCTCAAGGGCAAGGTCCAGTACATGGCCCCCGAGCAGGCGCTCGGCCGCAAGGTCGACCGGCGCGCCGACCTCTGGGCCGTCGGCACGACGCTCTATCACTGCCTCGCCGGCAAGCCGCCGTACGAGGCGGAGAACACGATCGCCACGCTGCACCTTCTCACCTCCGGGCGGCCGCCGCTCCCCTTGCCCGCGGGCATCCACCCCGCCATCGGCGCCATCACGCGCAAGGCGCTCATGAACCCGCCCGAGCAACGCTTCGCCACGGCGCAGGAGATGCGCGACGCGATGGAGCGGGCGATGATCGAGGCCAAGTGCCCGACGACGGTGGCGAACGTCGCGGCGTTCGTCTCGCAGCACCTGCAGGAGCGAGCGACCAGGCGTCACGAGCTCATCTCGCTCGCCATCGCCGCGGCCGAGGAGCGGCAGCGTGTCGAGGCGCTGCTGCAGGCGCCGTCCGATCGCACCGGCTCGGGCGTCGTCTCGGTGACGGGTCACACGCCGGACCTCGGGCCCCCGCCGAGCGGGCCGCTGGCGAGGACGAAGCCCGGCGTGGCCCCGCCGGCGAACGAGCCGAAGACCGTGCTGCTCGGGCCGGCGGTGGCGCCCATTCCCATCTCCGGCCCCGGGCCCCTCGGCGCGCCGATGCCCGCGTCCGCGCCCGCGCTCGACGAGCCGCCGCCGTTCGTGCCCAGGAGGCGCACGCCCCTGCTCGTCGCCGGCGGTGTCGCGCTGCTGGTCGTCGTCGCCGTCGTCGTCGCGATCGCGACGCGACCGACGCCGCACGGCCACCCGATGGCCGCCACACAGGCGACCGCGTCGTCGGCGCCATCGGCCGCGCCCACGATTCCCGCGCCGCCGGCGTCCACCGGGCCCTCGCTCGTCATCCCCGTCGTCGCGGCGAGCGCGCTGCCCGAGGCGACCCATCCGGAGGCGACTCCCACCGGAACCGCCGCCCCGCATCACGTGTGGACCGCTCCGCACGGGAACGCCGGCCACACGCACGGCTCGAAGGGGACGACGACGATCGACGACGGTTTCTGACGCTACAGCGGAAAACGAACGGAAAGAGCTCCTCAGCGCAGCTCGGCCACCTGCTCGCCGAAGATGCGCTCGATGCCCGACAGCAGGCCGTCGCCGACGTCGACGCGCCACGACTCGCCCAGCGTGAGCACAGCCTCGGCGCCGTCGGCGAAGCTCACGTGCAGCGCCACCGGGCAGCTGCCCTTGGCCGACGTCAGGACGCGCGCCAGCCCGGCCAGGTCCGCGGGGCGCGTGCGCTCGGCGCGCACGCGAATCGTGATCGCGCGCGTGTCGGCGCGCACCGCCTCGGCGAGCGGGCGCACCGCGTTGAGCAGGACCGTCGGCTCGCGCGGCCCCTCCGGCTCGTCGGGCTCGTCCTCGCCGCGCTGCGGGAAGCTCACCTTCCCCTCGACGAGCACCGGCTCGCCCGCCGTCAGCATGGCCGCGTACTGGTCGATCTCCCGCGCGCGCACCTTGACGCTCACGCGTCCGGTCAGGTCCTCGAGCTCGAAGAACGCCACCTTGCCGCCGCCGTCCTTGAAGATGCGCTCGCGGTAGCCCTCGACCATGCCGGCGAGCTTGACCTGCGCCCAGTCCTCCATGCCCGCGCAGTCGGCGATCGGGTCGGCGTCGAGCTTGGCGAGCGCCGCCTCGCCCTTGAGGTAGCGCTCGAGCGGGTGGCCGGAGACGTAGAAGCCGAGCGACTGCCGCTCGCGCACGAGCATCTCGCGCCGGTCCCACGGCTCGCACTCGACGTAGTCGCCGGCGCTCGGTGCGGCCGAGGCCTGCTGCGGCGCCGCGTCGAAGAGGCCGAACATCGACGTCTGCCCCGCCTCGCGGTCCCGGCTGGCGGCCCGCGAGCGCTCGAGCACGACGTCGATCGACGCGAAGGCGCGCGCGCGCGTGACGCCGCGCTCGGCGAGCGTCGTGTCGAACGCGCCGCACTGCACGAGCGCCTCGAAGACGGCCTTGTTCACGCGCTTGGCGTCGACGCGCGCCGCCAGGTCGAACGGGTCCCGGAACGGTCCGTCGCGCCGCGCCTCGAACACCGCCTCGAGCGCCGCGCCGCCCAGGCCGCGCACCGCGCCCAGGCCGAAGCGGATCTGGGGGCCGAGGACGTCCTTGATCCGCTCGGCGCGCCGGAGCGGCTTGTTCCCCTCGGGGTGCGTGTAGACGACCTTGAAGTCGGTGTCGCTCTCGTTGACGTCGGGCGGCAGCACCGTCACGCCCATCGACCGCGCGTCGGCGATCGTGCGCACCACCTTGTCGATGCGGTCCTTGTCGCTCGTGAGGATCGCGCAGAGCAGCTCGACGGGGTAGTGCGCCTTGAGCCAGGCGGTTTGATACGTGATGAGCGCGTACGCGGCGCTGTGCGACTTGTTGAAACCGTAACCCGCGAAGTATTCGAGCAATCCGAAGATGCGTTCGGCCTCGGCGGGATCCACTCCGTTCCTGGTCGCCCCCTCGAGGAAGATGCCCTTCTGCTTGGCCATCTCCTCGGGCTTCTTCTTGCCCATCGCGCGCCGGAGCAGGTCGGCGCCGCCGAGCGTGTAGCCGGCGAGCTTCTGCGCGATCTGCATCACCTGCTCCTGGTAGACGATGACGCCGTAGGTGGGCTTGACGATGTCGTCGATGAGCGGGTGGAGCGACGCGATGGCCGCGAGGCCGTGCTTGCGGCGCACGAAGTCCTCGTGCATCCCGGCGCCCATCGGCCCCGGGCGGTAGAGCGCGACGGCGGCGACGATGTCCTCGAAGCTGTCGGCCTTCAGGTCCTTGAACAGCTTCTGCATCCCGTCGGACTCGAGCTGGAACACGCCCTTGGTCTCGCCCGAGGCGAGGAGCTTGTAGGTCGCCGCGTCGTCCATCGGGATCCGCGACAGATCCAGCTTCCCGTCGACGAACCCCGGCGGGTCCGGGATGGGACCCGGACCCACGGACCCGGGACGCGGGCGCGCGTCGACCAGGCGCACCGCGATGTCGAGCACCGTCAGCGTCTTGAGGCCGAGGAAGTCGAACTTGACGAGGCCCGCCTGCTCGACGTCCTCCTTGTAGTACTGCGTGACGAGGGCGCTCGATTTGTCGTCGCGGAAGACCGGCACGTGGTCCCAGAGCGGCCCCTCGCTGATGACGATGCCGGCCGCGTGCTTGCCGGCGTGGCGCGTCAGGCCCTCGAGCTTTCGCGCCTGGTCGAGCAGCTCCCGGATGCGCGAGTCCTCGTCGTAGAGCTTCTTGAGCTTCGGCTCGATGCCGAGCGACTCGCTGATCGTGTACGTCTCGGCGGGCGTCTTGCGCGGGATGAGGTTCGCGATCTGCTGCGCCTCGACCGGCGTGATCCCCAGGCAGCGCGCCACGTCCTTGACGACGCTCTTGCTCTTGAGCTCCGCGAACGTCGCGATCTGCCCGACGCTCGTCTCGCCGTACTTGCTCTGCACGTACGCGATGACCTGATCGCGCCGGTCCATGCAGAAGTCGACGTCGAAGTCCGGCATGCTCACGCGCTCGGGGTTGAGGAAGCGCTCGAAGAGCAGCGCGTACGGGATGGGATCGAGGTCGGTGATGCGCATCGCGTACGCGACGATCGACCCCGCGCCCGACCCGCGCCCCGGGCCCACCGGGATGCCGTTCTCCTTCGCGTGGCGGATGAAGTCCCAGACGATGAGGAAGTACCCGGGGAACTTCATCTTCGCGATGACGTCGAGCTCGATCTCGAGGCGCTTGCCGTACGCCTCGCGGTCGACGTGCTTGCCCTGCGCCGCCATCTCCTCGAAGCGGCGCTGCAGGCCCTCGCGCGCGACGTGGCGGAAGTAGCCCTCCGTGTCGTAGCCCTCGGGCACCTCGAAGCTCGGGAGCATCGGCTCGCCGAGCTTGAGCTTGAGGTGGCTGCACTTCTCGGCGATTTCGAGCGTGGCGCGCAGCGCCTGCGGGTGCGCCGAGAAGGTCTGCGCCATCTCGCCGGGCGACTTGAGGAACATCTCGCTCGAGCCGTGGTGGCGCTCCTTGGCCTCGTCGAGCGACCGCCCCGTCTTGATGCACGACAGGTAGAGGTGCGCCTCGGCGTCGGCGCGCTCCGCGTAGTGCACGTCGTTGGTCGCGACGAGCGGCAGCTCCGTCTCCCTGGCGAGGCGCACCAGGACGTCGTTCAGGACCGGCTGCTCCGGCAGGCCGTGATCCTGCAGCTCGACGTACAGGCTCCCCGGCTCGAGCGCGTCGCGCAGCGCCGCCAGCGCCTGGCGCCCGCGCCCCTCCCCCTCCTCGAGGATCGCCTGCGGGACGAGGCCGCCCATGCAGCCGGTCATCACGACGAGGCCCCTGGCGTGCGCCGCCACGTCCTCGAGCGGCAGCGGCGCGCCCGAGACGTGCGCGCGCGAGACCAGCCAGATGAGGTTCTTGTAGCCTTCGTTGGTCGCGGCCAGCACCGGCAGGTGCGCCGCCCGTCCGCCGCTTCCCCCGACGTCGAGCTCGCAGCCGAGGATGGCCTGGACCTTCGCCTCCTTGGCCGCCTTGTAGAGCGCGATGGCGCCGAACATGTTGCCGTGGTCGGTCACGGCGACGGCCTTCATCCCGCCGGCGGCGACGCGCTTGACCAGGTCCTTGACCTTCACCGCCCCGTCGAGCAGCGAGTACTGCGAGTGCACGTGCAGGTGGACGAACTCGTCGGACATCGTCGCGGCGCTCTCCACCTCCCGCTAGCGGCGCCGCCGCCCGGGCGCAAGCCACGCGGGCGCGCTCACGCGTCGAACGCCGGCGTCGCCCGCGCCTCGTCGGGCGCGGCCGCGTCGCCCGCGACCTCGTCGCACCGCGCGGGCAGCGCGAGCGTGATGGTCGTGCCGCGGCCCGGCGCCGACTGGCAGTCGACCAGACCCCCGTGGTCCTTGACGATTCCGTAGGTCGTCGACAGCCCCAGGCCCGTCCCGCGTCCGACGTCCTTGGTCGTGAAGAACGGCTCGAAGGCGCGCCGGCGCGTCTCCTCGTCCATGCCGGCGCCCGAGTCCTCGACGCGCACGCGCACGTAGCCCCCGCCGGCGGCCCCGAGATACGGCGGCAGCGCCTCGCGCCCGACCGCGTCGACGGCCACGCGGATGCGCCGCGGGCGGCCGTGCACGTCCTCGAGCGCGTCGCGCGCGTTGATGAGGACGTTGAGGAGCGCCTGTTCGAGCTGCCCGTCGTCGGCCACGACGAGCGGCAGATCGGGCGCGAGCTCGACCTCGATCGCGATCTGCGGATCGAAGGTCGTGCGGCACATCGTCACGGTGCGCTCGACCACCGCCTCGACGGCCCGCTGCTTGCGCTCGCCCGCGCGCGGCTTGCCGGAAAGGAGCATCAGCTCGCGCACGATCGACGCCGCGCGCTGCGCCGCCTCGCGCGCCCCTTCGAGCATCGTCGCGACGGGCTCGGGCGCCCGCGACGCGGCGATGTCGATGGTCGGCAGGATGACCGCGAGCATGTTGTTGAAGTTGTGCGCGATGCCGGCCGACAGCTGCCCGATGGCCTCCATCTTCTGCGCCTGGCGCAGCTGCTCCTCGAGCTGCCGGCGCTCGGTCACGTCGAAGACGCCGCCCATCAGCCGCGTGACCACGCCCCGCTCGTCGCGCACGACGCACCCCGTGCACGTCACCCAGCGCGTCGCGCCGTCGGGGCGGACGATGCGGTACTCCCAGTCGCCCAGCGGGCTGCCCGCGATCGCTCCCTCGAGGCGCGCGCCGGCGACCGCGCGGTCGGCCGGGTGGACGACGGCGAGCCAGTCGTGACCCGCGGGCGGCTCCGGCTCCGGCGGCACTCCGAAGACGCGGCACGCCCCCTCGTCCCAGTGCGCCCGGTGCGTGGCGACGTCGAAGCTCCACAGCCCGATGCCGCTGGCGTCCACCGCCATGCGCAGCTTCTCCTCGCTCTCGCGCAGCGCGCGCTCGGTGGCGTTGTGCCTGGTGACGTCCGTCGCGATGAGCGTCAGGCCGACGACGCGGCCGCCGTCGCGGATGGGGCCCACGCGCGTGCGGTACTCGCTGAGGGTACCGTCGGCGTTGATCGCCGGGGCGTCGTAGCAGGCCGGCCGGCCCGTGCGCACGACCTGCTCCAAGGCGCTGCGCACCCGCTCGTGCGCCTCGCGCGGGATGTAGTCGAAGACCGGGCGCCCGATCGTGTCCTCCATCGTCGCGCCGGGGACGAGGCGATTGACGAACAGGAAGCGACCGTCGAGGTCCACGCGGGCGATGAAGTCCGGCGCGCTCTCGAGCACGCTCCGGAGCAGCTCCCTCTCCTCCATGCACGCCCATCCTAAACGATCGCGGGACACTGCACGCGATCGACGGCGTCTCGCCCCGATCGCGCCGGGAACTCGCGCGCGCGGGCGCTGTCAGCATCGGACGGAGGCTCGCCATGCGCCACGCCGCACGTCTGTTCGCGACCGGGCTCCTCGTGCTCGGCGCCGGGTGCGCCGAGGCGCGTCCGGCCACCGCCGCTCCCGACGTCCTGCCGCTGACGCGCGTTCGCCTCTACGAGACGGGGGTCGGCTACTTCGAGCGGTCCGGCCTCGTGCGCCGCGGCCGGGGCGCGTCGCTGCCGGTGCCGGCGAGCCACCTGGACGACGCGCTGGCGACGCTCGTCGTGCTGACCCCCGGGCACGCGGCCGATCCGCTGCGCGCCGTCGCGTTCGACAGCCGCGTCAGCCGCGGCATGGCGCGGGCGCTCGCGGGGCTGCCGACCGACGCGGACGCGCCCATCACGTACCGCGAGCTGCTGGCGGGGCTGAAAGGGGCGCGCGTGGTCGTGCGCACGCGCGCGGCGTCGCTCGCCGGGCGGCTCATCGACGTGGAGGGCGCGGGCGCGGGCGCGACCGACGCGCAGTCGGGCGACGGGCGCGCCGACGAGGCGCACGCGCCGCGGCCGCCGGCGGGCTCGCGCCTCGTGCTGTGGACCGACGACGCGGGCCTCGTGCGCGTACCGTCGGGCGACGTGCGCTCGGTGCGCCCGACCGATCCCGCGTACGCCGCGCGCCTCGGCGCGGCGCTCGACGCGCTCTCGCCGCAGGCGGCGCGGACCGGCCGCCGCCTCGACGTGCTCGGGGCCTCGAGCGGCCCGGTGACGCTGGCGTACGTGGCCGAGGCGCCGGTGTGGCGCACGACGTACCGCGTGGTGCTCGACCCCGGCCGCGGGGCGATGCTCCAGGGCTGGGCGCTCGTGCACAACGACACCGACGAGGACTGGCGCGACGTGAAGCTCGAGCTCGCGAACGGCCGCCCCGACTCGTTCCTCTTCCCCTTCGCGGCGCCGCGCTACGACCGGCGCGAGCTGGTGCACCCCGATCGGCCGCTGTCGACCGTGCCGCAGCTGCTCGGCACGACGGCGGACGCGATCTGGGGCGACCAGGTGGGCGACGCCTCCGGCGAGGGGGGCCTCGGGCTGACCGGCGTGGGCGAGGGGGGCGGCGGCTACGGCGAGGGGACCGGGCTCGGCGCGCTCGGCAGCGTCGGGCGGGGGCGCGGCGTCGGCGCGGGGCGCGAGGAGTCGAGCGCCGTGCTCGCGGTGGGCGACCTGGCGCGCGTCGCGCAGGCGCCCGGGGTCGAGGCGGGGGCGCTCTTCGTCTACGCGCTGCCCGGGAGGCTCGCGCTGCGCGCGCACGGCTCGGCGCTCGTGCCGTTCGTGCAGCGGCCGGTCGAGGCCGAGCCGATCGCGTGGGTGGGCGGCGTGGGCGAGGCGGCGCGCAGCGGGGTGCGCTTCGTCAACTCGACGGCGCAGACGCTGCCGGCGGGCACGGTGGCGTTCTTCGACGACGGCGGGTTCTCCGGCGAGTCGGCGCTCGACCGGCTGCAACCCGGCCAGCGGCGGTTCGTGCTCTTCGGGGCGGACCTCGACGTGGACGTGTCGGCGGCGACCGACCGCGCGGGGGCGAG
>Ga0209012_1000713_pt1 | contig 42284 bp, 39 predicted proteins | sample RS3BMetagenome_FD_184735 | JGI IMG/M metagenome (GOLD analysis project Ga0209012, IMG submission 184735) | Ferric oxide microbial mat and aquatic microbial communities from Rainbow Spring, Yellowstone National Park, USA - RS3B (SPAdes) (version 3) ...
GCACCGAGGAACTCGAAGCCGCACGGCAGATCAACCGCGAGTTGATGGCACGGCTCAATCGCGGTGGTTGAGAATTTGTGGCGCTCACCTGTGCGCCATGATAAAAACCCTATTCAACCACCATAAAGCACAGTTCGGACTCCAGAAAAGGCCACCGGTATCTCACGATCGTGGTTGACCACGATTCCGGCCGCCTGGTGTGGGCCGCGGTCGGACGGGACAAGGCGACGCTGAACAAGTTCTTCGACCTGGTCGGGGACGAACGATGCGCCACGATCCGCCAGCTCAGCGCCGATGGAGCCTCCTGGATCGGGGACGTCGTCGCAGAACGAGCCAAGAACGCCACGCTCTGCGTCGAGGGCTTCCACGTCTGCCAGTGGGCGTCCAAGGCGCTCGACGAGGTCCGCCGGCAGGTCGGCAACGAGGCGAGGAAGGGCGGCATGTCCGGTCACGCCAAAGAGCTGAAGGACTGTCGGTACGCCCTGTGGCGCAACCCTGAGGACCTCACCGCCCGTCAAGAGGCCAAGCTCGCCTGGATCGCCAAGGTGAACTCCCCGCTCTACCGCGCGTACTTGATGAAGGAGCAACTTCGGATCGCGATCCGCACCAAGGGGGTCCTCGCACTCACCATGCTCGACGAGTGGCTGGCCTGGGCGCAGCGGTGCCGCATCCCTGCCTTCGTCGAACTGGGCCGGAAGATCAGGAGGAACATCGCTGGCATCGAGGCGGCCATGCTGAACAACCTGTCGAACGCGTTGGTCGAGAGCACCAACACGAAGCTTCGGGTTCTCCACCGCATGGCCTTCGGCTTCAAACAGCCCGAGCACTTAATCGCACTCGCTCTGCTCGACCGGGGTGGTTACTGCCCGCCACTACCGGGCCGTCAGGCGGCCTGATCGACCCACGGATCAGTCAGGAGAGCCGCTTCTTTGCCGTTCACCCACACCTGCACCTCGAACGGCAGCCACTCCTGCACCCGGACGTGGCAGAACCCGGGGTCGGGGTGGACGAAGTACCAGTAGTAGTGGAGGCACTTGCGCCGGCGGCGGATGATCTCGAGGCGATTGGTCTGCTTGTTGCGGAAGATGTCGAAGCTACCGCACGGTTCCACCGCGGCCAGCACGCAGATCAGCCCGGCGACGACATGGTCACGGGCCATGATCTGACGAGCAAGGTCCTCTTTGCCGTTGCCTCTGGCTTTGGTGTGGGTCTCCGCCAGGTACAGGTACGGTCTGCCCGCCTCGGCGGCCGCGGCCTGGGCATGGGCCTTCACCTGGTCCGAGAGCCGCTTCGCCCAGGTGCCGAAGTCCTTCAGCAACACGCCCTGACGGTCCAAGAACGCCTTCATCCCCCCCGGAGGGTAGAAGCGGGTCAGGTGCCCCTTGAAGATGAGCCGGTCGAAGCCGACCAACTTGCCAACGACAGCGTCTTGGTGCACCATCTCGAACGCGGACACGGCCCCGGACCTCCTGCGGCAACTCGGTTGGGATAACCAGAAGTTGAGCGCAGGACCGGGCCGGTCCGCACCTCGCTGCGGCCTTGCTCGTCAGCCACCCCCGACGCTCTCGCATAGGGCCGGCTTCGCCGGCCCGGAACCCAGCCCCCGTCACCACCGGGCAGCCCCCCCACCCGCAGGCTCCGGCCCCCCCCGCTCGTCACCCCGGTCTCAGCTCACCCCAGGCGTTCGGTTGCGGCCGGAGGCTGCGGTAGGGGTGAATAAGCGGTTGTAGAAGTCCTTGCTGCCTGCCAATCTGGCGCTGCTCGTGGGGCTGGTCGCGGGGCTGCCCTCATCTTCATCGTCGTGAGAAATCGATGACCATTGCGTGGCCAGGCGGAATCGTCAGCCTCCGGCTTACAGGTATCCAACTCGGCGGGATTGAGGGACTCTTCGATTACTGCGAAACCCAAGCCTTCGAATGCCTTGTGCTCTTCAGTTGCAGCCTCTGATCGCACTCATTCCTCTTGGCGTCGCAGCGATCGATGGTATCGGACGTCTGCGCACGCCTATGGCAAGGCCTCAGATTGGAAGTAACCAGTCGTTGCGAGGTAGGTGCCACGATCCTGGTAGGTCTGGTTGAGAGTTGCGAATCATGGAGTCGGGGACGTCGTTGCTTTGTCTGCTGAAAGCGCGGCTAGGGTGACGAGACCGCCCTGAGATGTAAGATCACCATAGTCTCGGGATGGCGCAGTCCTCGCAGACGGATGCCGACGTTTCGAAGAAGGCGCCCTGACATCTCGCCCATTACCGCTTCCTGGTGGTGGACCTCGTCGGCAGTTGGTCGGATTTGTTCGACAGCGTAGACGGTGCTGTCGTCCAGGCTTCGGATGTTTACCGTAACGCCGCGTGTATGTGGCGTTACGTCGAGTTGGGTCACGCCGAACAGAGCTTCGCTGCGGTCGCCGGCTACGACCCCGTTCACGTTCACGGTCGCGTCGGCGGAGACGGGCCGCACGACGGTACCGGTGTGAAGCAGGGTTCGAAACCGCTTGTGAAGCGCCGTCCACCAGGCTAGCCGGCGCAGGTCCGTCTCAGAGGCGGCGGTGAGGTCCCACGCGACGCCAAACGCGCCCCAAAAGGCGACCGCTGCACGGAAGTCGACGTCGAAAGTCCGACCGGTATGGTGTGCGACCGGGCCCGAAACGTGAGCACCGAGGTATTCCGGCGGCACCAGCTGGCCTGTCCATCGTTGGATGCGCAAGTGGGCTAGCGCATCTGACATGTCGGTGGTCCACACTGACTGAACTCGTGACAAGATCTCGAGGTCGATTCGGCTACCGCCGGTCGCGCAAGACTCCCACGCCACAGTCGGATGGCGCCGCATGAGCTCGTCGAACAGCTCGTAAAAGGCGATCGTCTGCGCATGGACGCCAGGAGCGCCCGCCCGCACCCCGCTCCCGGCTTCGAGGAGGTCACGGTTGTGGTCCCATTTGACATAGTCGACGTGGGACTCAGCGAGCACGCTGTCGATTCGCGCCAGCAGGTAATCGGACACATCCTCGCGACTGAGGTCGAGAACGAGTTGGTTGCGTTGAAGCAGCGGTATCCGGTTTCCTGTTGCGAGCACCCACTCGGGGTGGGCTCGGTACAAGTCTGAGTCGACGTTGACCATTTCGGGCTCGAACCACAGCCCGAACTCCATTCCGAGGTCGTGCACCTTGTCCGCTAGAGGACCGAGGCCGTCAGGCCAGACCTCCTCGTCGACCCACCAGTCACCAAGTCCGGAGCGGTCGTTGCGGCGGTGGCGAAACCAGCCGTCATCGATCACGAAGCGCTCAGCACCGACCTGGGCGGCCAAATCAGCCATCTGAGAGATGCGATCTACAGAGTGGTCAAAGTGCACAGCCCCCCAGACGTTCAGTGTTACTGGTTGGCGGGCGGGGTGCGCGGGTTGCGCCCTCAGCCAGCGGTGGAAGGCGGCAGCGACGCCGTCAAGCCCGTGGTTGGATGCTACGGCCCACACCCACGGTGTGCGGTACCGCTCTCCGGGTTCGAGCACGACCTCCCCCGGCAACAGCAACTCACCGCCGCCGATAGTCGCCGTGCTAGCGAAGTCCCGCTCTAACCGTAAGGTTGTGTTGCCACTCCATGCAACGTGGACGGCTAGGACCGCACCGGTTTCGGTATCGAATCCCGGCTCGCCTGCGACGATCATAGTAGCGGCGTCAGGTCCGGGGCGGCCGCGTCGGCTCTCCCGCAACCACAGTCCATCCGTGAGAGCGTGCCTCTGGGGGACGCGTTCGCTGTCGTGGCGACCGGTGAAATCCATAACCTCCGTCATCCGGTCCTGCAGCGGATAGAGGACTTCAAGGCCATCGAGAACATAGGGGCTCTCGCCAATGTTGGTCAGGTCATGGCACGCTCGTATGCCGCCACCGGAAACCCGCTCCACGGTGGTTCGTAGAGCCAATCTGGCCTCGGGATCGTCTGCCTCAATGACTATGCATTCAGATTCGACGGTCACAGCTCGCGTCTCTAGTCCCGTCGACCAGTTCCGTCCGGCGGCGGGACCATCGCCGTGCCTGGCGAGGCTGTGCCCGCGCAGCGCCGGTCGGGTGAACCACCCGCGGGCATGCTCGGTGAGTAGGGGTGCCTCTAGTAGCGCACGCGGCATCGTTGCATTGGGAGCTTCAGTCGCTTGAGTGACCAGGCCGAGCGGCTCGTCTGGTCGCCCGAGCTTGTCGAGCGCGCCGAGCCAGGCCAACACCGGCAATCCGCGGCCCGAGGGCGATAAGATCAGGCAAGTGCCCTCGCCGGTAGCGGGCCAAAGCGCAGAAGCTGTCAACGGCGCCCCCGCAATCTCCTGGTTGCTCGAGGTCACGGGCGGCATGGTGTGGCGTTATTTGTATCCACGGCGACGTCCCATCTTTTGTGTCGAGGCCATTGGACGCAGGCTCGCTGTTGATGATCTTAGGCGGCGAGTGTGGGGGTATGCGACGAATGCGTAGGTGACTTCGCCGGAGCACCTCTCCTGGCTGGCGCTGTCGGCTAGTCCGGATGTGTGACCGCATCCAGACCGGAGGACCACGGGTCTTCCGCACTTCCCCCCCTGGAGAAGCACTGCGCTGACCTGTTGGAGGTCTCGGTCGAGGTCGGTGACTGCCGACGAGGCCGCGTCAGCGCGACCCGCCGGCGCTGCGGCAACGCGAGAGCTCAGGTGGCCCACTATAAGAGCGTCGTGTCCCAGGCGCAGAAGATCGTGGAGGTGAAAGTGGCCATCTGCGAAGCCCGTCCCGTTTCGCCGCCCGGCGGCGAAACGGGACAATGCGGAGACAGACGCCGAAAAGGTCTGCTCTTCGCGTCGCTCGGGTCGCTCGAGGAGGGCTTCTCGACCCAAGACCTCGGGTCCGTTCTCGGACCGATAACCCTCGACAGGGCCTACTATGCGTCCATCTTGCTCTGCGAGCTCGCTGGGGTCAGCGTCGGGGCGAAAGAGACGGGCGCCGTGCCAACGCTGAGAGCCGCCGCTATGGTCGCCGGCGCCATTGTGGTGTCGCACCCCGGGCCCGGGGTGCGACAAGAGAAACTGCGTGTGGCTATGGACGGCACCGACGTTCCATTGGTTCCAACAGAGCTCGCTGGTTGCGAAGGTAACGGCCCCGACGGCCGTCCCCGCATCCGGGAAGTCGAGCTCGCTGTCTGCTTGACCCAGACCGATCTAGACTACAAGGGCCATCCGCTACGCGACCCGGGCTCGTCGAGCTACGTGGCCGCCCTCCAAGACGTCGAAAAGTTCGCTCCGCTGGTCACAGCTGGACCATGCCGGCGAGGCGGAGACCACGCGCGACCACCTCCGCGACATGGCGAAACTGATAGCGCCCATGCTCAGCGGCCGCTACTGGCGTTGGGTCGAACAACGCTTTGACCAGCTCGACGCCGGTGACATCGACGGGCTCCACGCCGCCGTCGAGCGGCTCCACCCGCCCGCCCCAACTGACTCCGCGGTCGACGCCGCTCTGACACCAACGCCCGCATCAAAACCTGGAGTATGCTTCACACCGATTACCGCAGGCCGGTGCGCACCTACGCCCAAGCATTCGGGACCATCCGAGCACTCATCTTCTTCACACAGGCTTTTGAATAATCCTCCTTGGTGGAATCCAGCAGGTCGAACAGGTCCAGAGCTTTCTCAGCAGCTTGGGTCTCGAGGTGGCGGGCCGCGGCCAGAAGCGGCGCGGCCCGACGGTTGGCTGGCCTGCTCGGTTTTCTGGCGCATCTGCCGACCGCGAGCGACACCGCTCCTCGTCATCGACACCTTGTCAGCGTTCCGGACCGCGTGGATAGACTTCGTGTGGCCTCTTATCGTCGCGAAGGGTCCCTCGAGGTATACGCTGCAAGAATGACTCTCAGCGTTCCAGCAGGAGTTCACCGCATAATGAGCGGATATCACGGCGGCTGCGATCGTGGCGAGTTTGCCTATTATGGCAATTTCGTGTTTGGCCAGCGCTACCTCCGAAGGGCTATAGCGTGGAGCACATGCCGGGGGTGAGCCAGCTAGATAGAGGTGCCAGCGAAAGCGCGCCGTCTACGCCAAAGCGCAGCACTATGGTAGGGAAACCAAATGTCATGATAGTCCTCGCCGACGACCTCGGCTGGCGCGACCTGAGTTGTTATGGGAGCGAGTTCTATGAGACGCCGGTTCTCGACAGGCTTGCTGCCGAAGGTCTTCTGTTCACTGACGCGTATGCCGCGGCACCGGTGTGCTCGCCCACGAGAGCCAGCCTTTTGACCGGGAAGTACCCGACTCGAGTCGGCATCACTCAGCATACCGGCGGTCACAACGTAGGACGGCTCTGCGACGTGCCCTACTTCTCATTCCTCCCGGCGCAGGAATATAGCCTCGCTAGGGCTTTCCGTGCCTCGGGCTACCAGACCTGGCCGTCGGAAAGTGGCATCTCGGCAAGAGGGATTCCTGGCCGGACCGGCACGGTTTTGACGTGAACATCGGCGGGTGCGAGTGGGGTCACCCAATGCATGGATATTTCAGTCCCTACCGTTGTCCCACCCTCAGCGACGGTCCATCTGGCGAGTACCTAACGTACCGGCTCACTGATGAGGCCATCGGGCTGATCGAGAGTAGTGGGTCCGCCCCGTTTTTTCTGAACTCCTGGCCGTACGCTGTGCACACCCCTATCGAGGCGCCGGAGCCGCTCGTCGCTAAGTACCGAGAGAAGGCCCGCCAGATGGGTCTCGACAAGCTCCGTCCCTTCGAGGACGGCGAAGCGTTCCCGTTCTGGCAGAAGCGAGGACAGCGCGTCCAGCGCCGAAGGATCCAGTCAGATCCGACCTATGCAGCGATGATCGAGAACCTCGATTGGAACATCGGTCGCCTCTTAGAGACGCTCGAGCGGTCGGGTCATGCGGACAACACGTTGGTGGTGTTTACCTCGGACAACGGTGGGCTCGCGACGGCTGAAACCTCTCCCACTTCGAATGCCCCCTTGGCTGAGGGCAAGGGCTGGATGTATGACGGTGGCGTACGAGAGCCACTGCTCGTCGGTTGGCCAGGAGTGGTCGAGCCTGGATCAAGAACGGCCGAACCGGTGACAACCCCCGACTTCTACCCAACTTTGCTTGAGGCCTGCGGTCTAGCGCTCCGGCCCGAACAGCACCGGGACGGAAAAAGCTTCCTCCCGATCCTGCGTGGCGAGCCCTGGACGCGTGGGCCGATCTTCTGGCACTACCCTCACTACAGCAACCAGGGAGGAGCACCTGCCGCTGCCGTGCGCGACGGGACCTGGAAGCTCGTAAGGTTTTACGACCCTCCGCGACAAGAGCTCTACAATCTGGCTGAGGACATATCGGAGTCCAACGACCTCGCCACGAAAGAGACCAACGTGGCGAGGAGGCTCGCACTGCAGCTAGACAGATGGGCGGAGTCGATCGGGTGCGTGGTTCCAGACGAAAACCCCTATGACCCGTTCGAGGACGTACCCGGGTGAACAGAACTCCAGGACGTTGCAGTAGGCTCATGTGCCGGGTCGACGAGCTGCGGCGGCTGGGCGCTGTTGCTAGAGAGGCGACGCCTCACTAGGGCGGTTACGGCGAGCACGACACTCGACTTCTCAGTTGAGCGACGTAGGCATCTAGGAGGAACAGCTCATCCCGACCAGCGCCAAGGCCACCGAGACGATCCGCTTTCAACAAGCCCACGTTCGCCTCCGATAGCCGCAGGGATCGCTGTGGCTGTTCCCGGGGATCAAGCACAACACCGACGGAACCAAGCCCTACGCACACACCAGCCTGTCCCATCAACTCGGCGACTGGAAGGAGGCCATCGACGTCCACGACGAAGCCAGCCTGGCAGTGCGGGTCCACGCTGATGAGTTCCTTCACACCATAGGCACCAGTTGAGGACGGGGTCGTGCCACAGCACGTCGTCCAGCGACGGCCGACTCCTCGGCAATGCCAGCCCCCGGATGACGGCCCGCTACGACCACTCCCGGCAAATGCATCAGCCGCAAGACAAAGCCCATGTCGCCCGCTCACGGGCTGGTCGCAATAGCGCTTATACGGCAGGCGAAGTGTGGCTGTGACCAGGTGTGTCACTAGGAAGGTCACGTCTGATGCAAGATACGCTCCTCTTGAGAGAGACCGTCGCGGCCCTAAGCCATCACTACCGGAGGCTCCGCCGCCGAACCCCCGGCTACTGGCACCCAGCACAGCCGGGTGCCAGTCTCAAAAGGCGGGTAAGGGGCTGTACCAATCAGGACCACTGACGGCGGGTATTCGGACCATTGGAATATCTCAGTCCGCAGAGACACCGAGGCGGCCATCCGGCCCTAAGGCCACGGGTACCTTAGCCGTCGACGATCAGGACGGGGGTGGGTTCAGTATCCCCCAGAGCTGAAGGCGGAGTCGAACGCAGCCGCCGACGGTTGTATCGCGTTGAGCTTTCTCACGAAACCGAGTGCCTCGGGTGCACCATCGAGCCGGTCCATGCCCGCGTCCTCCCACTCGATCGAGATCGGCCCCTGATAGCCGATCGTGTTGAGCATCCGAAACACCGGCTCCCAGGGCACGTCTCCGTGACCGACCGAAACGAAATCCCAGCCCCGACGGGGGTCACCCCAGGGCAGGTGCGACGACAAGCGGCCGTTGCGGCCATTGAAGGCCTTGACCGATTCCTTGCAGTCCACGTGATAGATCCGCTCACGGTAGTCAGAGAGGAAACCGACAGGGTCGAGATCCTGCCACACGAAATGACTCGGATCGAAGTTCAACCCGAACGCGCTGCGATGACCGACCACTTCGAGCGCCCGAGCAGTGGTCCAATAGTCGTAAGCGATCTCCGAAGGGTGCACCTCGTGGGCGAAGCGTACACCGACCTCGTCGAAGACGTCCAGGATCGGGTTCCAACGCTCAGCGAAATCTTCGTAGCCTCGCTCGATCATGCTCTGAGGCGCCGGGGGGAACATCGCCACGGTGTGCCAGATCGACGAACCGGTGAAACCGATCACCGTGTCCACCCCGAGCAGCGCCGCCGCCCGGGCGGTGTCCTTCAACTCCTCCGCGGCCCGCCGGCGCACCCCTTCAGGGTCGCCGTCACCCCAGATCCGCGGCGGGAGGATCCCACGGTGCCGCTCGTCGATCGGATGGTCACAAACCGCTTGGCCGACCAGATGAGCGGAGATCGCCCACACCGACAGACCGTGACCCTCAAGCTGGGCGCGCTTGTCAGCGACATACGACGGTTCCGCCAAGGCCCGGTCGACCTCGAAATGGTCACCCCAACAAGCGATCTCCAAACCATCGAAACCCCAGCTGGCAGCTAACCGGCACACGTCCTCGAAAGGCAGGTCCGCCCACTGGCCGGTAAACAAGGTGATCGGACGGGTCATCAGCTCTCCTAGTCGCTTCTCGCCGACCTACTGGTCGGCACGGTCGTAGCACAAGAAATCCAGGTGGCCCCGCCGGCAGCGCTGCGCTCGACAGCGTCGAGAACACGCTGCACGGCGAGACCGTCCGCGAATGAAGGCGAAGGATCCTCACCCACACGGACCGCCTCGACGAAATCTCGGGCCTGGTTCACAAACGTGTGGTCATATCCCAAACCGTGCCCGGGCGGCCACCAACCCCCCAGGTAAGGGTGGTGTGGCTCGGTGACCAACACCCGGCTGAAACCACCAGCCCCGAGGCGCTCCTTGCCGGTCTCGGCGACCCACAGCTCGTTCATCGCCTCGAAATCGAACGCCACCGACCCTCCCGACCCGTTAACCTCGAAACGCAACGCGTTCTTCCGGCCCGGGGCCATCCTCGTCGCCTCCAAGGTCACCAGTCCACCACCGGACAGGCGGCCCAAGGCCACCACAGCGTCGTCCACATCCACCCGGCCCACCCCGGCACCGCCCCGGCCGCTGAGACCCCGACCGGTGTCCCCGGCATCGACCAGCGGACGTTCAGCGACGAAAGTCTCGCTCAGAGCGCACACACCAACCAGTTCCTCGCCGGTCACGAAACCCACCAAGTCCACGACGTGCGCACCGAGATCGCCGAGCGCCCCAGAACCAGCCCGGTCGCGCCGGAGCCGCCACGTGAGAGGAAACCCCGGGTCCACCAACCAGTCCTGCAGATAGCACGCACGGACATGGCGCACCCGGCCGAGACGACCAGCAGCGACCATCTCCCTGGCCAGCGCAACAGCCGGCACTCGACGATAGTTGAACCCCACCATCGAACGCACCCCCCGCCTATTAGCCTTGACTGCCCCCTCGACCATCGCCTCGGCTTCCGCCACCGAGTTCGCTAACGGCTTCTCGCACAACACGTGCTTGCCGGCCGCCAACGCACCGAGCGCGATCTCGGCGTGAGTATCCCCAGGAGTGCAAATGTCGACCACATCTACATCCTCGCGCTCGACCGCACGTCGCCATTCGGTCTCCACCGCCGACCACCCGAAACGCCGAGCAGCCCCCCCGGTCCTCACCGCCTCCGTACCGACCAGAACCGCCAGTTCAACACCCACCGGCAGCCCGAAGGCAGCAGGAGCCGCCCGCCAGGCCAGCGAGTGCACCGCGCCCATGAAGCCGTGGCCGACCATCGCCACACGAACCGGCAAACCCCGACTGCTTCCAGCCAACCCCATCGCACTAACATACACGCTCTTAAGATCCCTGGCGCGCGGTCACTTGTTATAGATCCCGATCAGGCCACGCAGTTCGCCACGATCGAGCTTGCGGGGAAGCCGACGCCGCCCGCGTGCACTCAATTGCGAACGCAAGCACAAGCACGAGCGTGGCAACCGACATGACCTAGCTCGCCCGAACGTTCGCTGCGCGTTGCTCGGCGCGCTTCTTTGCCCCGGGGCACCGGGTTTCTCCTTTCGGGATCGAACATCTTGGGATAGCCGAACAGTCCTCAGGCGGAAGCCGGGCGCCGATTGACGGTACTCGCAGCTGACACCGGCAACAGAACAAGTCTGACATCGGCGTGACATGGAAGGTGAACGTCTAGCTAAACCTGCCGGCTTGGCGGCGGCAGAACGAGGGAAACAAGTTCGCGACGAAAGGGGCAGGGGAATGATGCACTATTAACCCCTGAGGATCTCTTCTGGGCGATAGAGACGAAGAAGCTCTTGACGACGAACCTAGAAGATCGTCAAGACCTGCAGCTCCCAAGGGTGCTCTACGACGACGGCACCACGCCGAACTGGTCCGGGATCACCGGCCTATCGGGTGAGGGTGTCGGTCTGCCCCAGTTCGAGAGTTGCCCGTTGTCTCACGGCGATGGCCTGGGTGGTAGAATCCTGCTTTGGAGCGATTAAGGCATCTGCGAAGCTCCACGCCGGGGTCGTGCCGTTCCCGGCTGTGACGAAGCAAACCACCAAGGTCCCGGTGAATGCCCGCGCAATGGGCGTCTCAACGGGGGGAACGAGGGACATGACCCCTTCTACCACTAAGGGCAAGCATCTAAAGGAACCGCTTCTGGTCCTGCAGTTCATGGCGAAGCCGAAGTACACCTCGACCTGGTCGCCACAGAGTGGCGGGGTTCCTGCGGTGCTCGGCGTAAAGGAAAGGGCGCTGGCCGCTCGGTTCCTTAGTGGCACGTGGGCGGAGCCCATGCACATCGTATCGATGCTGGGTCCGCTAAATAATACAGGGAATCGTGCTTGGTATCGGGAAGAGAGAAACGACGAAGAGAGGTGGCGCAATGCACGACGTTAGCAGCTGTCTGTACGGAGCGGATGGAAGGAGACGATCGTGAGCGGCTCTACGGCTCGATCGCTGCCGAGCTCCCGGATCTCCGCCGTCCGGGCGGTCAACGTGACGTTGCCCGAGAGGACGTCGAAAAGCAGGGTACGGCGTGCCAACTGGAATGATTATGCACCACGGGGACTTCCGATCAACCGATATTATCCACCAGACCTGCCATCGAAGAGCCCTGGCTTTGGCGGCGCGCCCGTGTGGGTGCAGGTGGTTACGGAGGGTGGTGCTTGGGGTTTGGGGCGCTGTAGCTTCGGCGATCCCGTGGCGTCACTGATCGATACGCACTTCGCGCCTCTGCTTATCGGGCGGGACTGCGTCGCCACCGAGCTTCTCAACGACCTCATGTGGAGATCGACGAAACGCCACGGTTCGGTCGGTCTCTCGGCGGTGGCGCAGAGCGGGATCGACCTCGCGCTTTGGGACCTCAAGGGCAAGCTGTTCGACGAGCCGGTCTACCGACTTATCGGCGGACCAGCACGCGAGAGTATCCGCTGCTACTGCACGAGCGACGACCTTGACTGGTCACTTGAGCTTGGCTTCACCGCGTTTAAGTTAAGCAACCCGGCGTTCTATGAGCAGGGCAACGAAGGGCTGGACTTAATCGAAGAGAAAATCAGCGCTGGGCGCAAAGCCGTCGGCCCATCAGCCGAGCTCATGTTCAATCCGGTCATGCCCTTCAACGTTCGCTTCGCTGTCGAGGTCTGCGAGCGGTTGCGTCCCTACAGGTTGTCGTGGATCGAGGAGCCGCTCATTCCGGAGGATCTCGAAGCGCATTCGCAGCTTCGCTCCGCAGTTCCTTGGATGGCGATAGCTACGGGGGAGGACCACCACACACGGGTACCGTTTCGCCAGTTGATCGAGCATCGTGTCGTCGACATCGTTCAACCCGACCTACAGTGGTGCGGCGGCCTAACCGAGGCCCTCAAGGTGTACGCGATGGCAGAGGCCGCCGGATTGCGAACGATTCCGCATGGTGGATGCAACTCGCCTTTTGGACAGCATTTCGCCTTTGCGATGCCAGACTGCGACTTGGGCGAGTTCCACCTTTCGAGCCCCATCGGGATTCCGCTCGAGGACTGGTGCCCCATCCCGGGCATGGCGGTACCGAAGAAGGGCCGTCTCGTTCCTTCTGACGCTCCCGGCTTCGGGATGGAGATCCCGGAGGACTGGCTGCGCCCGTGGAGGCCCGACGAGGTCGCCAAGGTTGGTGTGCTTTGATGCGACAACCAGGGGGCGGAGGGGGCGGAGTGGCCGGGTTCTTGCGATCCAGCGATGGGTAATTATCGTCTCATGGCGTTCTCGACTGGCGAACGGCTGGCGCGAGAAGACGTCCTTTTCGTCGATGGGGAACCGGCCGCGCGCCGACAGATTTGTGTCCTGTCGTGGTGTCTTCGTGGACCGACGACAATCGTCGTCGACAGCGGACTTCGGTATTCACCGCTGCCGGGGAACGAGGAGAAGTTCGACCAAGACGGTGCTTCGCTCGTGGAGCGACTGGCGACGATCGGCGTGGAGGCAGATGACGTCGAGTTCCTGCTATTGACTCATCTCCACCACGACCACTGCGAGAACGTCGCGGCGTTCCCGAACGCCACCGTCGTGACATCAGCGAGGGGTTGGCAGTGGCTCGACCACGCCGAGAGCTTCGAGGAGCGCGCCTTCCCGCGGGCGTTGCTCCGTGAACACTTCAGCTCCAACGAAGGTGCACTGCGCCTCGTTGAGAACGGCGAAGAGGTGGTCCCTGGAATCACAACGGTCCAAACGGCGGGGCACACCCCGTGCTCGCAGATGTACCTCGTACAGACACGAGACGGTATTATGGCCTTCACCGGCGATGAGCTGATGCTTGGGGAGAGCTGGCGCCTGCGGCGGCGCGTCGGCTTGAGCATGAACCCTTTGGGGTCTGAAGCGGCGCTAAGCGTCGCTTGCGACCTGTGCTCAGGGATCTTCCCTAGTCACGATCCCGCTGCGCTTACCGTCGACACGACGCTGCGGTTCTAGTTGGCGCCGCACTTCCGACTGCTGGCGACGCGAGGAGAGCGATTTAGATGACGCGAAAACACGACTTTGGAACGCTGAACGGCGTGATTCCAGTGCTCGTCACGCCGTTCGAGGACTCCGGGGAGGTCGACCTTTCGCAGTTGTCGTCGCAGGTCGAGTTCCTCATCGACAGGGGTGTCACCGGCGTGGCGCTGGGTTTCGGGAGCGAGGTGCCGAGGCTCTCAACTGAGGACGCAGAAGCGCTGATGCGTCATGTTGTTAGCGTTACCGGAGGGCGGATCTACGTGATGGGAAACGCTGAGATGACGAGCGTCAGAGGAGGTTCGGCTGCCATTCGGAGGATGGAGCAGGCCGGCGCCGACCTCGTCTTGCTGCGACCGAACAACCTCGAATGGGCGGAGCAAGACGCGCTCTTCGAGACGATCCTCGAGACCGCGGTGTGCGGTGGTCTCCCAGTCGTCGTCCAAGACGCACCTCAGCATACCGGTGTCCGTATCACTGCTGAGACACTTGCGCGACTCCTCGGGGAGAAGGAGATCGTCGCCGTCAAGGTTGAGGCACCGGGTTCTGCGGCGAAGATCTCAACGGTGAGGTCACGGCTCGGCGCCGCTGCCGGCAGCGTCCTCGCCGGTGCCGGGGGGGTGGACTGGCTGCACGAGCTTCAGCGCGGAGCCGACGGCACCATGCCAGGGCCCGCCTATCCCGAGGTGTTCCAGGCGGTACATCTGTTGTCCATGCAGGGGCATCGAAGCGAGGCGGCAAAGCGGTTCGCCCGGGCACTGCCGCTCCTCGTGCTAGGGACGCGCGACCTCGACACGTTTCTATTTGTTCAGAAGTATGTTCTTCTCAGACGGGGGGTGATGCAGAGCACTCGTCTCGGCCGTCCTCACCGCCCAATAGATCCCCGGCTCATCCACGAGATAGACGAGCTTCTCGAGGTTCTGGAGCTTCTCAAGTTCTTCGACGACTGCCATATAATCGCGAGCGCGTAGTCCAGGCTGCGGCGCACGTCCGTACGATAGTGACGTTATAGAAACTGCTTACTCTCGCCCATGGAAATGCGACCTCTAACATCGTCATTTTCCCAGATGGGAAGGCTCTTTCCGCTGATGCTCGGCCATCAGATCAGGCGGACCGGCGGTCCGTTAGGACTAGGTGAGGCGCGTCACTTGGTGATCGAAAGCGGCTTTGATTTCTTCTGCGGTGTCGGATCCGATCGACGGCCATGCTGCGACTGTGTCGTCGAGAGGCCATGAGGCTGCAACGGTCGTTATGTTCTCGCCGGTAACACACGCTGCGGCTTGGATCGCTGCTCCTCGTGCTACGACTTCCTCGTCGGTCACTGCGAGAACTTCGCTGCCTGTCAGGTCCGCGACAACCTGGCGGTACGCTCCGCTAAGAGCGCCGCCACCAACTAGGATAGTCCTGTTAGGGCTGCCCCCAAGCGGAAGGCGTTTCGCGGCTGCAAGAAGGTTGCAGACGACGCCCTCGACCGCGGCGCGCGCGAACTCGGCCGGTTCGACGTCGCTTCGGATGCCGGTCAACATTCCCGTGGCCCGCGGCAAGTTGGGGGTGCGCTCCCCGTCGAAGAAAGGTACGACCACCAGGCCTTTGGATCCCGGAGGGCCAGACAGAGCCAGCCGGTCGAAGCTTTCATGGTCGCAGCCGAGTAGTCGGCGGGCTGCGTCAGTCACCTTGGTTGCGTTTAGGGTGCAGACCAGCGGCATGAAACGTCCGGTAGCGTCGCAGAACCCGGCGACGGATCCGTCACGATCGGCGTATGCCTCCTCGGTGACACAGAATGCCGTGGCGCTGGTACCTAGACTGAGCACCAGATCGCCAGGAACGGCCCCAACCCCTATCGCGGCGGCCATGTTATCGCCAGTGCCCGGACCAACCACGACAGACGACTTCTGCCACGCGCCGGCTTGCTCGCTCGGGCCCAGGACCTTCGGCAACAGCTCTTCCCAACACGTCCGGTCGTCCACCAAGGACAACAGGTCGCTACGGTAACTTCCCGTGAAAGGAGAGAAGTAACCGGTGCCGGACGCATCCCCGCGGTCGGTCACCTTGTCGCCAGTTAGCCGGAACGTCAACCAGTCATGAGGCAAAAGCACACTCCGGGTGGCAGCAAAAATCTCCGGTTCGACCCTGCGAAGCCAAGCGAGCTTAGTTACGGTAAACGCGGGAACCGGGACGGACCCGCAAGCCTGGACCCAGGCTTGCGCGCCCAGACGATTCACCAGCGATTCGGAATCCGACGCAGATTCAGTGTCGTTCCATAGCTTCGCCTTGCGCAGCACACGGTCAGCAGAGTCCAACACGACCATCCCGTGTTGCTGGGCAGCGACAGACATCGCAACGAGACGACGGCCTGAAACTCTCGGATAGCCATTAGTAGCGGACGACCCCTCGCCTACACCTGCGTCGGCTAGCGCCCCCATCAAGGCGGCCTCCCACGAGTCGGGAGCCTGCTCGCTACGGGGCGGCTGACAAAACGGATGCGCTACACGACCCGACCCGACCAGCCGTCCGCTTCGCAGCTCCCGTAGCTCCACCTTACACGCCGACGTAGACGAATCGACCCCGGCGACTATGTCCTCGCTCACCGGCTTCGGCACTCCACCAGCGTGCCGCCTATCTGGCACCTAGTAGCAGCTCCACCACCAGCTGATCGAGGCGTTCATGGCCGTAGCCTTGCGCTGCAAGCTCCTGCTCATCCCTAGTTGCCGCAAGGATCTCCTCCAACCCGCCGGACGGACGCGTCGGCGTCGCCAGACTTGCGAACTGGCACGCCTCGAGGGCTTCTTGGATCTCGGCGTCCTCTCGAAAAGCCGCTGCCTTGTCCGCAAGGATCTCGTAGGTACGGATACACCCCCGGGCGAAATCCCAGACGCCCTGCGCGTCCTCAGTGCGGTACGGATGCGCGTCGAAATGGTGAGGCCCGTCCCAGTCGGCGTCCTCGAGGAGCTTGACCAAGTAAAAAGCATCCTTTATGCCCTCAGAACCGAAACGGAAGTCCTGGTCGTACTTACCGATCCTCTGGCCATTCAAATCGATGTGAAAAAGCTTTCCCTGCCACAGCACCTGCGCTACCGACTGAGAGAACGCGAGACCACTCATCTTCTCGTGAGCGAACTCCGGATTCAAACCCACCATATCCGGTCGCTCAAGGCGAGAAATGAACCCCAATGCGTGTCCGACCGTCGGGAGCAGCATGTCCCCTCTCGGCTCGTTCGGCTTCGGCTCCAACGCTATGCGCATCCGGTAGCCACGATCAGCAATGTACTCGCAGCACAGATCAACGCCTTCCTTATAGCGATCCAAAGCGACTCTGACGTCCTTAGCGGCCTCACACTCGAAGCCTTCCCTCCCACCCCACATAACGAACGTCTCCGCCCCCAACTCAACGCCGAGATCTATCGCCCGGCACGCCTTAGCTATCGCGAAGCGACGCACCCGCGGGTCGTTCGCAGTCAACGCGCCCTCCTTGAACACCGGTCGCGAGAACAAGTTCACCGTCGCCATCGGCACCTTTAGACCCGTGTCGTCCAAAGCGGAACGGAAACGCTTCAACACCCCCTCACGATCCGCGGCACTCGAACCGAACGGGACAAGATCGTCGTCGTGGAAACACACGCCGTACGCCCCCACAGACGCAAGACCCCGCAACGCTTCCACAGGATCCAGCGGAGAGCGAACCTCATGACCGAACGGATCCCGACCCGGATTCCCCACCGTCCACAACCCAAAAGTAAAACGACGCTCCCTACGTTCGCTCCCAAATCCCACTGAACTCACCAACCTTTCACCATCGACTCAGAGCCCCCCCGACCATCATACATCTGTGATAGCCCAAGTCACCTTCTCCATCTCAGCGTGTTCGCCTGTAAGAAGGAAATCACCGCCTAACCGCCCGTGCAGCATTACGACAGTCCGATGGCAGATCTGCAGGGCCTACAAAATAGGAATCCGCTAGCTACATTGGAGTTTACCACTTTTGAACGTTCGGATGGCGTGCCCGATACCGTATGACAGCCAGGTTCCGACGCGGCGCGGCTGGGCGTGTCGAGGATCCCGTCGACTCGCGCGATTACCAGAGATAATCGATGCAACACCCAGGCCTGCGAACCACGCATCCCACATCGGACAGCAGTAGCACCGCCACAATGCATCACGCCAAACTGGAACCAACACCGCAAGTCACGGGCGGGAAGCCGCGGCGATAAAAAGATCCCGGGTCGCGCACGCCATGTGCTACAGTGTTTTGATACGTTTCAGATAGAGCTCCCGGGGAGGTCCGGATGGGATATCGCAACGCGGTGTTGGGGGAATGAACCCCCATCCGAGCGTGTGTCGTCGGGGTGGCGGCTTCCACTTGCTCACGAAGAGCCTTGAAACCCCCCGGGGCTTCGGATCTGCCACAGCAGAAGTCAACCCCGACACCGGCCGCTTGCTCGGGCCACTCCACCCGATCGCATCGGGATTCGCCTCCGATGACTCTGAAATTCCGCGTGTCTGCGACATCGACGACATCTGGTACCTGCTGTTAGCCGAAGGCGGATCCATGGCCCTACACGCGGCGACCGTCAGGCACAGCCTGAGCCCGTGGGGACTATTCGAGCCGGGCCATGACAACCCATTCCTAGCCGAGCACAACGCCTGATGGCATCCGCTGCTCCGAGCGGCCCAGGCGAGCTCTTCAGGGGCGCCGCCAAGCGCCGCCAGGAACACCTGCACTGTGAGGTCTCGGAAACGCGTCGTGTCGCAGCCGACGACGCCGCATACCGGTTCGAGGTTCTCGAAGCCGAAGGGCACTTCGTGGACGTCGGGCTCAGCGGCGGCCCCGACCTTTGAGTAAGCAGCCGTCGACCGACAAGCGGGCACCAGCGAAAGGCCCTGCGATACTAATCACTGGTAAATAGTAAGGAGAGAGCAGTGCAGATCACCAGCCTTAGAACAGACGGACGTAACGAGGCGATCGGGACGGGACCGGACGTCAGGTTCTCGTGGCGACTGATGGACCAGCGAAGGGGGACAGGCCAATCCTGCGCTCGGGTATTAGTCTCAGCTGAAGCCGACCCGCTTAGCGAGCCAGCGTCGGTGGCGTGGGACTCGGGCGAGGTCAACACCGCCGAGCCCTCCCTCGACTACGCCGGCCCACCCCTTAAGTCCCGCACCCGATACACCTGGAGGGTCGCGATCCGCGACGAACGCGGCGAGCTGACAGGGTGGAGCGAGCCGGCTAGCTTCGAGACCGGAATCGTCGACCCCCAAGAGTGGCAGGCGGAATGGATCGGCGCTTCGTGGGACCAAGAACTATCCCGACGGCTTCCCTTGGACAGCGTCAAGATGCTACAACCCCTCGCTCGGGTCTGGCACCCGGGTGCCTCGACGATTATTACACGCACCCACCTTGAAGTCCCGGCTGGTCGGGCGGTGCTAGCCGCTCCTCTGGTCCTCGCCGGGGCACACAAGATCCGGGCGTGGGTTAACGGTACCGAGGTAGACGCACGCCGCGAGAGCGCTGAAGGTGGCATGACCACACTCATCGCTGACGTGGCCCCGCTGCTGCGCCCGGCGGCTCACGCGGGACCTGCGCTCCGAAACGAACTGCTCGTACACGCAGAGGCCGCCCCGGGGCAACCGGGGGGGCTAATAGGACGCCTAGAGGTTGTCGTAGAACGGATGGGCACTGTTACAGTAGCAACTGACGGCTCCTGGGAAATCGCTGCTGCTGGCACCCCGCCAGAACCGGGCAAGGTCCCCGAACCTCTCGACAGGTGGTCACCTGCTACCGTCGTCGCTTTCCAAGCGGACCCTCCGTGGGGCCGGGAGCAGTGGACCCACCGACCGAGCCCCTACCTAAGAACCACGTTTCGCGTCGACCAGCCTGTCGTCCGAGCCCGGCTCTACTCGAGCGCCCTGGGCGTATATCAAGCCCGGGTCAACGGAATCCCGGTTAGCACCGACCGTCTAGCGCCCGGCTGGACCGACTACAACCAGCGGATCGCCCACCAGACCTACGACGTGACGGCTCTCGTCGCCGTCGGGGACAACGCGTTGGCGGGAATCCTCGGAGACGGATGGTACGCGGGCAACATAGCTTGGCTAGGTCCTTACCAATACGGCCGCCAGCGGGCTTTCCTAGCCGAGCTGCGTGTGCTGCTCTCCGACGGCTCGGAGCTCTGCGTGACCAGCGGGGACAGTTGGAAGTGCGGCGAGGGATCCATACGCTACTCCGACCTGCAAAACGGGGAAGTCGTCGACGCCCGAGTCGAGCCGACCGGCTTCGACTCACCCGGCTTCAACGACAGCACTTGGGCACCCGCTGTAGTAGTCCCCCCTCCAGTCGGACGGCTAGAACCCCAGGTAGCACCCCCGGTCCGGGTTCACGAACAGATCCCGCCGGTATCGGTGTTCGCAGCCGGGCCGGACCGCTCGATCATCGACTTCGGACAAAACCTAGCTGGACATGTGCAACTCCGAGCGGACGGACCGGCAGGCAAGAAAGTGATCATCCGTCACGCCGAGGCCGTCGACACCGGGGGGGAGCTTTATACGATCAATCTCCGGGGCGCCCGACAGACAGACGAGTTCGTCCTTGCTGGCACAGGCGAAATGACCTTCGAGCCGCTCTTCAGCGTTCACGGCTTCCGCTACGTTGAGGTAACAGGACTGCCGGCGCCGATCCGAAGCCAAGACGTTAAAGCCTGCGCCACCTACGCGGATATGGAGCAGATCGGACGCTGGAGCTGCTCCGACCCTCTGCTGAACCAACTCCAGAACAACATCGTGTGGGGTCAGCGAAGCAACTTCCTGTCGGTCCCTACCGACTGCCCGCAGCGCGACGAACGCCTCGGCTGGACCGGCGACGCGCAGGTCTTCGCTTCGACCGCCGCGTTCAACTACGACGTCACCGCTTTCATGCGCAAGTGGCTTCGGGATCTGCTCGACGACCAGCGTCCTGGTGGCGGAGTGCCGCACGTCGCCCCGCACATACACAACCCCGACCACTCCGTGCTGAGCGATGAGCAGCTCAGCTCCGCCGGGTGGGGAGACGCGATCGTGATGGTGCCCTACGAGGTGTGGATGGCCTCAGGGGATCTGACCACGGTCCGGGAAACCTTCCACGGAGCTCTCGCTTGGACTGAGTGGCTGGAACGCTGGAGCGACGGAGGGATCCGACCGGCGAGCGGTTTCGGGGACTGGCTTTCCCTCGGCCCGCAAACACCCAAAGATTTGGTCTCCACCGCTTTCGCAGCACATGCGTCGCATCTACTGGCCGAACTCGCAGCCGCACTAGGTCGCACCGACGACGCAGACGTACTCCGAGCCCGGCACCACCGTACCCGAGAAGGTTTTCGCCGAGGTTTTGTGCGGGGCGCAGCCGAGGTACTTAGCGGCACACAAGCGGCCTATGTGCTCGCACTCGCCTTCGATCTCCTAGACGACGACGAGATCGGGGCTGCGGTCGAACATCTAGTCGCCGACATCGAATCCAGGGGATGGCACCTTTCGACCGGCTTCCTTGCCACCCCCTACCTGCTGCCCACCCTCGCCACCCACGGCCGGATCGACGTAGCCTACCGACTTCTCACCCAGCAAACCTACCCGTCGTGGCTCTACCCGGTCCTGCACGGGGCGACGACCATGTGGGAGCGGTGGGACACTTGGAGCGAGCACGGCGGGTTCCAGGACCCGCACATGAACTCCTTCAACCACTACGCCTACGGTGCGGTCGGCGCGTTCCTGTACCGCTGGGTGTCCGGGCTGTCCCCCCTTAGCCCCGGATACCGAACCTTTAGAGTCCGTCCCATCCCGGGAGGGAACCTGACCAACGCCCAAGCTGATCTGCTGACAGCTTACGGTCCGATCAAAGTGGCTTGGCGTCTAAACAACCCGAGCCGCTTCGAAGTCGAGGTGAGCGCTCCTCCCGGAACCGAAGCCGAAGTATGGCTAGGCGCCGTATCCGCTCACGCAGTAACCGAAAGCGGCACCCCCCTAGCGTCAGCGGAAGGTATCCGCGACATCCACCAAAACGCAGACGAACTCGTCGTCGTCGCAGGTGCCGGCGACTACAGGTTCTCTGTCGAGATTGCATCCCCCACCGATAGTACGACCTCCTCCGCCCAACCATGCTGACAAAGCTGGTCGGACCCGTCAACAGTTCGGGGGGTCAAAACCCTTGTCAGAAAACCGGGTGCGTTATAGGTCGGTCACGGTCACGGTCACCGAGGTTAACGCGACTGACCACATGTCAGTGTGAGGCGAGTCAGTGCGTGCGTGCTTCGATCATACGCTGTGGCCAGGACAGTGGACTAGGAGCATATTGATGAGAAAATCTCCTGCGATCGCAACAGCCCCAGCAGACAACGACTCTGCTATATTGAAACGTTAAACACGATGTGAGCCTTAGAGCGCTGAGCGCAGCGAAGGAAGAGAGCGAATGAAGATCACAGCAGTTGATGCAGTGCCATTCCAAGCTAAGGAGTCTTCTCCGGCCCGCTCCTGGCTCTCCGAGAGCCGAATAGCTAACCCAATGTCAATCTACGCCCGCTACGCGGAGAAGCGATCCTCGTGGACTGCGCGGTTTGCGAATGTGTTAGTCAGGATCTCCACTGACGACGGCGTCGAAGGGATCGGCACGGCTATTGGAGGGAGAGCGGCAGCCGCCATCGTGACCGACCATTTAGCCTCTTTGCTGATTGGCGAGGACCCCACCGACATCGAGCTGCTCTGGGATGAAATGTGGCGAGCGTCGCTGCCCTACGGTCGTCGGGGCCTGCCGGTGATGGCCATATCAGGTGTAGACCACGCTTTGTGGGACCTAATCGGAAAACGTTGGGGCGTGCCGGTGTACCGCCTGCTCGGCGGGGCGTGCCGGGAAGACATCGCTACGTACCTCACGACCAACGACCGGGAGGACTGGGCGTCCCTAGAAGGCACAGGCATAAAGATAGCTATGCCGTACGGTCCCGCCGACGGCAAGTCCGGCTTGGCTGCAAACGTTGCTCTGGTCTCAGAGTGCCGCCGCTGCATCGGCCCCGAAGCAGAGCTCATGCTCGATTGCTTCATGGCTTGGGACGTCGAATACACCCGTCGGATGCTCGCCGCGATCGCCGACTACGACGTCCGCTGGGTAGAAGAACCGCTACCACCCGACGACTACCGGGGCTACGAGCGCCTCGGGAACGCCGATCGGCCGGTAGCCGTAGCAACAGGCGAGCACGAGTACACCCGATTTGGGTTCGTTACCCTTATCGGCACGGGAGGAGTCGACATACTCCAGCCCGACGTTGCATGGGTCGGTGGGATCAGCGAGGCGCGCCGCATCTGTCAACTCGCGTCCGCTTACCACCTCCCGGTAATACCCCACGCCGGTGGACTTCAAGCTGGTGCTCTGCACCTAATGAAGAGCCAGCCCAACACCCCGCTCGCCGAAGTGGCCCGAACCCGCGACCGTGGCAGCGCCCTTATCAAACCGCCTGTCGCCGGCACACCAGAGCCGGTCGGAGGCCGGATCCGCCCGAGCGAACTTCCCGGCCTAGGCCTTAGTGTGACCGACAATCTCGTCGAGTTACGATGACCCCACACTCCGCAGGGGGTGCTGGGCCCGGCCTAGTCATATCGGCGCCGCGGACCGTCGACATCTGGGAGCTGCCGGTACCCCCCGCCGACCAGCTCAACCCTTTCGAGGTCATCGTTCGAGCCCACTGCAGCCTGATCAGCCCGGGCACGGAGCTGGCTCGATGGCGCGGAGCTGTAGTGGCCGGCCGCGAGGGTGCCCCAGCCAAGCCCCGCTTTCCTTTCTACCCCGGCTATGCGACCGTGGGGACGATCGCCGCTTGCGGCTCCAGGGTCGGCCGGGTGCCCGGCCGGCGGGTGTTGGTAGCCGCTGCTCATCGGGCATGGTCCGTGGTTGATACCCGAAAGTCGTTGTGCATCGAAGTTCCCGATACCGTCAACGACGAAGACGCTACCTTCACGCGACTGGCTCAAGTGGGCGCCGTTAGCCTTCAGCTTTGCCAGGCCCAACCCGGAGACCTGCTGGCGGTCATCGGTCTCGGGCTCGTCGGGAACCTCGCTGGTCAGCTAGCACTAAGTCGCGGCTACCGGGTCATTGGCTTCGATCCCTCGCCAGCCCGGCGACGCGCCGCCGTCGAATGCGGACTCACCGAAGTGGCGGACCCTGGGGACCTCAGCGCCCAGGAGCTCTCCTCTGGAGCCGTTAGCGTCCTCGAATGCTCCGGTCAGCCAGCAGCGCTAGCTCTAGCAACTCGCGTGGCAGCGATTAGAGGAGAGATCTTCCTTGTCGGCGCTCCCTGGACAGATAACCGCGACCAGCTCGCCGGGCCGATCCTAGGTTCACTGTTCGATCGGTACCAAACCCTGCGCAGCGGGTGGGAACGGCAACTACCGCTCGCTGGGGCAACCCCGCCCGGCTCACTGCAGGAGTGCGACCGCGATATTCTACGTCGCATTGCTCTCGGAGACATACTAACTAAGCCCCTCCTAAGCGACGTTATTGCCCCGGAGCAAGCTGCGTGCGCCTACCAGCAACTACACGAGGACCCCGAACATCACCTCGGCGTGGTTATCGATTGGTTGACGGCTAAAAACCAGGCCGACCCGGCGAATTCGGCGATCTCGTAGGGCCGTGTAGAAGGCCTCACGATATTGACTGCGATCCCGATCCTAGACAGCCACACCCACGCTTGGAGGCGCTGGCCCTACGCGCCGGCCGTACCGGATCCCTCCAGTCACGGCAGCGTCGAGCAGCTCCTTTGGGAGATGGACGTCAACGGGGTTGAGTCCGCTTTGGTGGTGTGCGCGTCGATCGACGGTAATCCCAACAACCTGCGATACGCTACCGAGGCAGCGGCAGCGAACGGGCGCCTCCATGTCTTGGCTGATGTCGACTGCCCGTGGTCGGCTACGTATCACACACCCGGCGCCGCGGAGCGCCTAGAGGGCTTCGCCGAGCGTTACCCACTTGTCGGCTTAACCCACTATGTGACAGCCCAAAACGACGGTTGGCTTCTAAGCAGGGATGCCGACGCACTGGTGGAAGTCGCCGAGCGTCGGAGACTGCTGCTCAGTCTGGCCCTTACCCCTCACTGGCATGCCGATCTGCGCTCGCTTGCCTCCCGCCATCCCGGGGCGGTGTTCATATGTCACCACCTTGGCGGCCTGCAAGCTAGCGACGCCAGCGGTTCCTCCGCGCTCGACGAAGTGTTGAAATCGGCGGCAGTACCGAACATTTACGTCAAAGCCTCAGGGTTCCATTACTGCTCTGAGAAAGATTGGAACCACCCGTGGCACGACGCGTTAGAGGTGCTTCGAATCCTGACCTCCGTGTACGGCCCCGAAAGGTTATTTTGGGGATCCGATTTTCCTGCAAGCCGGCGCTACTGCACCTACCGCCAGTCGCTCGAAGCGGTGCGGACCCACGCCCGGTTCTTGACCCCGGAGGAGCGCGCCGCAATACTCGGCGGCAACCTCAAGGGACTCTTGGATAGGAGCCACAAACCAAAGGAGATCATAGATGAAGCCAAGTGACGACTGTCGCCGCACAGCCCTCGTCGTTCGCGGTGGATGGGAAGGGCACGTACCGGTCGAGGCCACCGATCTGTTCATCCCCGGCTTGGAGCGCGACGGGTACCGGGTGACCGTCGCAGACAGCCTGGAGGTCTACACCGACGCAGCGCTGCTGGCCGCTACCGATTTGGTGCTCCAGTGCTGGACGATGGGGACGATAGCCAGCCCCCAAATCCGCGGGCTTTGCGATGCGGTCGCCGCGGGCACCGGGTTTGCTGGGTGGCATGGCGGTATCGTGGACTCCTTCCGCTCTAGCCCGGAGTACCTGCAGCTCACTGGTGGGCAGTTCGTTGCCCACCCGGGAGGCTTCGTGGATTACGAGGTCGTCGTCGCCGCTGACCGCACGGATCATGAGATCGTCGCTGGCATCCAGCGATTCGGTGTTCGCAGCGAGCAGTACTGGGTCTTGGCCGACTCTGCCATCGACGTTTTGGCCACCACAACAATCCCGGCCTCGGAGGAGACACCTTGGCGACAAGACATCCCGGTGCCAGCAGTCTGGACTAGGCAGTGGGGTCAAGGAAGGGTGTTCGTCACCACCCTCGGCCACCAACGCGACGTTAAAGACCTTGAAGTGACCGAAGTACGCAGGATCGTAGAAAGGGGAATGCGATGGGCGACGCGATAGCGGGGGTTGGGGTTATCGGATGTGGCAACATCTCAGATCGGTATCTCTCAACCTTGAACCGGGTCCGGGGTGTGTCACTCGTCGCTGTAGCAGACCTGGATGCAGATCGGGCTCACGCCGCAGCCAGCGCTTGGCCAGGGGTCCGCGCGCTTAGCGTTGACGACTTGCTGGCGTCCTCCGGGGTCGACATTGTCCTCAACTTGACGAACCCTGCCGCTCACGCCGAAGTGTCAACTGGCGCGCTGCGCGCCGGAAAGCACGTCTACACCGAAAAGCCATTCGCCTCTGACGTTCGGTCCGGTCGCGAACTGATCACTCTCGCCGGCGAACTCGGAGTGCAAATCGGCTCTGCGCCCGATACCGTTCTCGGTGTTGGAACCCAGACCGCCCGTGCGGTATTGGACCGCGGGGACATCGGCGAGCCCATTGCCGCAACCGCGTTCATGGCGATCCATGGCCACGAGTCCTGGCATCCCCGTGCACAGTTCTACTTCCAACCCGGTGGCGGTCCACTTTTCGATATGGGTCCCTACTACCTGAGTGCTCTGGTCCATCTGCTCGGCCCGGTCGCCCGAGTCATCGGCTTGGCACGACGCGGCGAGCAAGAGCGAATACTAGGGTCGGGTCCCGACGCCGGGACCCGCTTCCCTGTCGAAGTAGAAACCCACGTGACTGGGATTCTTGAGCACCGATCCGGCGCTCTGAGCACAGTGATCATGAGCTTCGAGGTTTGGCGCTCCCATCTGCCCCTCTTAGAAGTGCACGGCACTGAAGGAAGCCTGTCGTGCCCTGACCCCAACCGTTTCGACGGGCCCGTGGAACTGTACCGTCGTGCGTCCCAGTCCTGGGAGCCTGTAGCCGTCGCGGCGGGTTACAGCGACGCGGGGCGGGGGGTCGGGGTAGCCGACCTCGCCGGTGCTGTTGCGTCGGGCGAGCAGGCCATCGCCTCTGGGGAGCTCGGCCAGCACGTGCTCGAAGTTATGGAGGCTCTCTTAAAAGCCGCCCAGACCGGGACCCGCGTGGACATCCCTGGGACCTGCCGCCGACCACCGCAGGTCCCACTCATACCCGCAGTTGATGCCGCCACCTGGAGGCGGGGTCAGCAACGACAGTGAGAAACGGACATCAATCGATCAGCTACCTGACCCTTGCCATAGGAAGTGAAAACCGACAAAGGCGAGCGTCGAGATCGCGGAGGGCGATTTGACTGCAACAACCGCTTGGGACCCACGGTGGGGCGGGGCACGCTGGATATGGTCAGCGCATCCTCCTACACCGCAAGCTTTGGGATTCCTCGAGCCTCAGATACCTGATCGTGAGACCTGGAACCGATGGTGCGTTCTGCGTCGAAGCTTCCGCTTAGACGCATTACCCCGAGACGCCCGAGCGAGGATCACGGGCGACTCTCGATACGTGGCGTTCCTTAACGGCCAGGAAATAGCCCGCGGCCCAGCTCGCTCCGCTCCCCCGCGGCTGACCTACGCCGAGGTGGACCTATCTGCAGTTCTGCGAGTCGGAGTCAACGTGATAGCGGTGATAGTCCGCTTCTACGGCCATCCGACCCCGTGGTGGCTTCCACGTCAACCAAGCGAAGAGGTCGGATACGGAGGCTTGTTGTTCGAGGCGCCCGCTATCGATGTGGTGTCCAACTGTGAGTGGAAGACCCTGCCGGAATTTGGCGCACCCGACCCCTACGACGGGTCCCCTGACGCACCCCTCGCCGAGGTTCACGACGCGACCGAGATCCCGCCGCGCTGGACCGAGGTGGACTTCGATGATTCGGCTTGGGGCCGAGCCGTTGAGCTCTGTGGAGGCCGTTGGCCGCCAGCAGCAGGACATGGGGCGATCACCGTCACTACCCCGTGGATCGCACCGGACTGCCTTCCTCAGCCTACAGCGATTCCTGTGAGACTCCATCCAATAGGCGAGTATTCTATTGCTCCTTCTGACGCCGCTGACCCGGTGGAGGCCGCGATCAACGCGATCGGTATCGGTCTGGACTCTGACAGCGAACATCGACCGGATGCAGGACCAGACGCTGTCACTCTCAAGGTTTTCGACGCAGGAGGGGTCACGGTAGGAACACCCTGGGTGCGAATTAAAGGGGTGCGAGGAGCGTTAGTAGACCTTCTTGGGGCCGAGGAGCTTCGCCCTGATGGCACCGTGGAGCTCAAACCAAGGCGCTTCGGTGCCCGCTACCGTCTTGGGGGGGACGGCATCGAGCGTTTCGAGTCTTTCGAACGAGTTGGTTGCCGGTTCGTAGGTGCGATAGTTCGAGGTGAAGCAGAAATCTTGGAGGTCGGAGTTGTCGAGCGGCGCCACCCGCGAACCGGCGCGGCCGCCTTCAACTGCGACGACTCAGAACTCGTGAACCTGTGGAAAGCGGGGGCGCGTACTCTCGACGTTTGCAGTTTGGACACGTTGGTCGACTGCCCAGGACGAGAGCAACGAACCTGGGTCGGTGACGCCTACGTCGAAGCCTTGGTGAGCTTCGTCGTGAACGAGGACTCCTCCTTGGTCCGACGGACACTTGAAGTCTGCGCCGAAAGCTTGCGAGGCGATGACCTACTGTCCCAGGCTGCAGCGGGAGATGTCGAGCTGTGGGCGCAGACGATCCCGGAGTATTCGCTGCACTGGGTTCGAACCCTAGCCCGCTACGCTGAGCACACAGGCGACTGGGAACTTGTCGCCGACCTGGACGACGTTGCGCGGCGTATTCTGAAGGCTTTTGAGCGCTATCGGGGCAGGGATGGCTTCCTCGCAGCGCTTCCTGGTTACGCCCTCATCGACTGGGCATGGATCCGCCGAGACCCGTGGATTGCCCACCCTCTCGATGCGTTGTACGCCCTAGCACTGACCGATCACGCCCGTCTCCTCGAGATGCGTGGTGTGGATCTGGAGAGGGCGCGGCGGGAACGGGAACTGGCAGCCCAGAGTCGCCGGAGCCTGCGGCGGCTGTGGGACCCCGACCGGGGGGTTCTCCAAGAGACCCCTACCTGTAAGGCGGTCAGCCAGCACATGAATGCCGTGGGCGTGCTTTGTGGCACCATCACGCCCAGCGAAGCTTCCGCAGCGTTAGCGTATACCCTAGAACCGTCACGCTATTGTGTCCGGCCACGCAACGAGCTGCACCTCGACAACCCGGGGCTTGCGGACGGAACTATGGTGCTGCCCGTCGAACCTTTCTTCGCGCACTTCGTCCACCAGGCCCTCGCCCTGTCGGGCGAACACGGCATGCTGGTGGATAGCTGCCGGCGTTGGCTTCCTATGCTGGCAAGCGGCAACGGAACTCTCGACGAGTTTTGGGGTGCCCCTCGTGGCGACGGAAGTCGGGCTCACGCCTGGTCAGCGACCCCCACCTACGACCTGACCACCCACGTCCTCGGCGTGCGCCCGACGTCTCCGGGATATCGGACTGCGGTGCTCGATCCCTACCTGGGACGCTTCGACCACCTCTCCGGCGAGGTTCCGACCCCGCGAGGGCCGATCCGAGTCGAACTTGACAGAGCCGGTGGACACGTCGAGGTCCCAGACGGCATCGAACTCGCCCTACGTGGAGTGTGCGAACCTGCCAAGGTCGGCCACGGCCGCCACGACGTACGTCTGAGTTTCGACTAGAACGGCCCGACACGGTCATCGCAGGCTGGTCGTAGCTATCCGCACTTTCGGTCTGCGAAGTGGACCGTTGGTTCTCCCGCTTCTCCTTGGACGTCCGCAATCCAAGTCGCGTACATCTTGGCGTAGGTGCCGCCGGTTTTGATCAGGTCCAAATGGCCACCGGACTCGACCACACGACCATCATCGATGACCACGATCCGATCCGCGCGCATAGCAGTGCTGAGACGGTGTGCGATCAGCACTGCTGTGCGTCCCTCGAGAAGCACATCTAGAGCGGCCTCGACTTTCGTCTCGGACTGCAAGTCGAGGTTTGATGTCGCCTCGTCTAGGACCAGCACCCGGGGAGCCGCCATGAATGCCCGGGCTAGGGCGAGAAGTTGCCGTTCGCCGGACGAAAGAGATTGGCCCCGCTCGTGAACCTCGGTGTCGAGTCCTTCGGGCAGGCGTTCGACCAGATCGGCAAGGCCTACGGCGCGTAGCGCTTCCACAACTTCCTCGTCGGTAGCGGTCGGTCGCCCGAACGTGAGGTTGCGTCGGACCGTGCCGGCGAACAGGAAAGGCTCTTGGGGGACCACGCCTATCTGACCTCGAAGCGAGGAGAGGGTCACCTCACGCAGGTCGTGACCGTCGATAAGCACCCGCCCGCTGGTCGGATCGTAGAAGCGGGTGACGAGTTTCGCCACAGTTGACTTGCCGGCACCGGTCGGCCCGACAAAAGCGACCGTTTCGCCGGGTGAGATCACCAGATTAACGTCGCGGAGGACCGCCACAGTCGGGTCGTAGCCAAATCCCACAGCGTCGAAAGTGATCTCCCCGGCGACGACTGGCAGATCCGCGGCGCTGGGGCTTTCCTGAACGGCCGGTTCGACCTCAAGGAGTGTGCGGAGCTTGCGAATAGATGCGTGGCCCTGCTGGAAGACCGTGTACTGCTGGGCGAGAAGCTGTATCGGGCCGGTGAAGCGGTTCAGGTACAAGAAGAATGCGGCGAGCGCCCCGATGCTCAGCTCTCCGTGGAGGACCATGTTCCCGCCGAAGGCTAGGAGGGCAGCCTGGGCCAGGTATCCGACCAGTTGGCTGCCGGGCCCGTATATAGCATTGATCTCAGCGGTACGGTCATACGCTTCGCGGTAGTCGCCGAGAACGTTGCGGTGGTGGACGCGATTGCGGGCTTGGCGGTTATGCGAGACAACAACCCGCATTCCCTGCAGGTTCTCGGACAGATCAGCGAGGACCGCTGCTATCCCGTCGCGCACCTTGGCGTACGCCCGGACCGACGCCGCCTGGAACCAGATCGACCCGACAGCCAGAATCGGAACGATGATGAGCACGGTAATCACAGCGAGCTCGACGTTTAGGACAAACAGGACGGTAGCGATCACTACCATGGTCAAGCCCTGAACAAGCAGCTGGGCCAGGCCGTCCTGGAGGAGTTGCTGGAGGTTCTCGACGTCGCTGGTCATCCTGCTCATGACCACCCCGCCCTTCTCCGAGGTGTAGAAGTCGAGCCCGAGGCGTTGGAGGTGAGCGAAGATTCTCACTCTCAGGTCATACATGACCCGCGCAGCCAACCTTCCCGTGACACGGACCATCGCCCACTGCACGGCGGCGCTCAGCCCGGTGACGGCAAGGTAGACGCCAGCGACAGCCTCGACTACAGCCAAGTCCGGACGGACCATACCGTGATTGATGGCGTAGCTGATCAGTTCCGGGCCAGCCTGGCTGACGACGCTTAACACGACCACCAAGACGACGGCGGAAAAGACCAGATGCCGGTGGCGGCTGAGCAGAGCCCACAACGTCAACCGGCGGCGCTCCTCCAACGAGGCGAGATGACTGAAACCTACATCGGGATCGTCATGTGGCGGTTCAACTGCGAGCAGGCGGTCGACACCCGCCTGCATCTCCGACGGTACCCCGGAGAAAGGCAGCCCTCCGCCAGGGTTCGACGGCGACCCACCACCGGCCCAACCCCCGCCGAAGCCCATCGACATCAGCGACCCACAACTCCTAAAGCTGAAGAGTCCCCTTGGGCGAGCACCTTTACGTACAAAGGCACGTCTCGGAGCAGCTCGACATGCGTCCCTTGCGCAACTACCCGCCCTCCGTCTACCAGGACCACCCGGTCGGCAAGGCTGATCGTCGACAGGCGATGAGCGATAATCAGTGTCGTCCTACCCGCCATGAGATTTCGTAAGCTACGGTGAATTTCCTTCTCCACCTGGACGTCGATTGCGCTGGTGGAGTCGTCCAAGATAAGGATACGAGGATTCACCAGCAGTGTACGGGCGATCGCTATGCGCTGACGCTGACCACCAGAAAGGGTGTAGCCCCGCTCGCCGACAACCGTGTCGTAGCCCGACGACAGCTGCCGAATGAACCCGTCCGCTCCAGCAGCCCGGGCGGCAGCTTCGACATCGGCGAAGTCGGCTTCAGGGCGACCGTAGGCGATGTTGTCCCGGATCGACACCGAAAAAAGAAACGGCTCGTCGGCCACGATCCCCACCGTCGCCCGCAGGCTGGTGAGGGTAACGTCCCGCACGTCGTGGCCATCGACTCGGACCACTCCCGCAGTCACATCGTAGAAGCGGTCTATCAAGCGACCGACGGTAGTTTTGCCCGCTCCAGTACGGCCAACCAGCGCAACCGTCTCTCCCGGATCTAGATGCAAGTCGAAGTCGGCGAGAACCAAAGGGCCGTCGGCGCTATAGGAAAAGCTGACTGACTCGAAGCCGACCTCGCCACGGCAATCGACGAGGTCAACCGCTCCTGGCCGATCGACGATGCCCGGCCGCTCGTCGAGGACCTCATAGACGCGCTGCGCAGACGCAGACGCCCGCTGACCGAGCATGATTAGCTGGCCGAGCATCTGAAATGGGGCCTGCAACATCACGAGCCAGAAACTAAAAGTGACTATCGTCCCCACCTGCAGTTGATGCCCGATCACAAGGTAGCCGCCCAGAAGCAGCACGAAGGCCATCCCGAGCTGGCCGAGATTCTGCACCAAAGGAGCGAAACCGGCCCGGATGTCAGCGTCTTTGACGTACGCCCAGCGCAGCCGTGTGGCAGCAGCCGACAACTCAGCAAGTTGGCGGTCCTCCGCGGCGAATGACTTCACCACGCGGACGCCGTTGACGTTCTCGTCGACGATCGTGGCCACCTCAGCCAGGCGGGCCTGGATAAGCCAAGACACCGGAAACAGCTGCTGTCTCATCTTGACGCTTGCGAAATAAATGAACGGCATCGCGCACATCGCGACGAGCGCGAGGCGCACGTCGATCACCAGCATGTATCCGAAGGCCAACACCGCCACCAGGCACTGCACCAGGATCGCCGGAGCGAAAGTCAGATACGTCTGGGTCGCACGGATGTCGGAGTTCGCACGCGATATCAGCTGACCGCTTTGCACCCGATCGTAGAAAGAAAAGGACATCTCGGCGAGATGCTCGTAAATCAAGTTACGGAGATCAAACTCTATACGGTAGGCGGTTGACAAAAGAAAACGACGGGACACGTACCCACACAGGCCCGCTAGTACACCGAGAGCGACGACGATCCATACGTAATGTAACAGCAGACCCGAGTAATGGGCTACCACGAAAGCGCTCGACCTTGAACGGCGAGCTACGAGCGCCGGCGCGACAACCTTGTCGATGGTGTCCGAGCCGAGCAATTGCGGAATCTCAACTTGCACCACCAGACCGACAAACGACGCGCTCAAAGACGCAACAAACATCCAGCGATGAGCCGCCACGATCGGCAACGCTCGGCGCAACCAACTCTTGCTTTGATCCGAGTCGATGCCCTTCTTCGGCGGCGAGAAGCGGGCCACGCCAACGGCTGGGAGCCTAATCTCTTGTCCTAGCTGCATTTCTTTAGCAGAGCTTACCATATCGCCTGTGACGCCGACCGGGGATACCTGCGCTTTGCGGAAGATGGGTCTCCCGAGAGCGCCCCACCCAGCCTTGCGCAATCGTATCCGTGCGGATCAGGCCCAGCAATGCCCATTCTGGCTCCGAGGGCCGCTCCCACCAAGGACCCTAGTGCGTCTCTGGATTCGACGAGTTTCCGACACGAGTGTACCCTTCCCCTTTCACGACACCCCAAGTGCTGAGACTCTTACTAGCAATGTAGGTGCTGAGAGGATAGTTTGCTCGGGTGGCAGGGCGGATTGAGCACCGTCGTGAGTGCACAAAGGGGCTGCGCTGGCGCAGATGACGTAGAGCCTGATGCGGTCGCGGAGCGGCCCGGCGTGCGAGTGTGACGTTTCAGGTGAACGCCACTCCTATGCCGCTGGAAGCCCGACGCCGGCTGTTTGGCCCACCCCCCGGGTACGGTTCTCGGCCACCTTCTTGCAAGCCAGGTCACGCAGGCTGGTCGCCCTGACTCAGCGGAGGAGATCTTCGACTCGGGCCTGCTGGCGGTGAGGGAACTCAAGCCCGGCGACCCTCGCCGGTCGGGGCCGTCAGTACGGCATTACACACGTTCGACTCCAACATCAGCCATCGCCTGCGCTCAGCGTACTACCCGTAGGCTACCCTTCGCCTACAGAGTACCTGCCTAACCCACGGAAAGAGAGGCGGGGTGGCCGGGGTAGCCTGCCCGAAAGGACGAGCTTTCGGGCAGGCTCTTTCGGGGTGTTAGGTGATCGTTGCTGTTAGCCCTTGGCCCATGAGAGGTTACCCCACCCGTTAGTGGAAATGTCCAGCTGAGCGGCGGCTTTCCATTCGCTTTCGAGGAAGCTCAGTTCAGAGCTGAGGCTTTTGTCTCCGAGGAGATAGCCCTCGGTGATCACCTCGATGTTGTTGGCTCCCGGGCCAGCGGGAAACGCTCCGATCGGGCTCGTCTTGCCCCATGAACCGCTCAGAAATCCGGAATCGGCAGCGGGGACGTTGACGTTTTGGACGATCGGTAGGGCTCCGGTAGCTTCAATCCACGGTTGGTTGTACTTCGGAGCCGTAACGAACTGGAGGAACTTGACAGCAGCGGCGAGCTGGGCGCCCTTGGTAGTCGACGGGATCATGTAGTCCGTTCCCCCGGTCCCAGAAATGCCGAATTCTGCTGGGACGTTCTGCGAGAGGGAGGTAGTTGCGCTGGTTATGGTCGGGAAGGGCATGGTCGCGTACGGGAAGGTCACACCTTTGAGCGATCCCTTCGCGTAGTCCGTTCCCCACGCCATCGCAGCTTTGCCGTCGTAGAAGTCCTGCAAAGCTACAACGGAGCCTCCACCGGTGTCAGCTACTCCAGACCAGTTCGGAGTCGACCACTCTGACAGGAACTGCTTCGCGAGTTTCAACGTCTCGCTAACAGCCGGGAGATTCGGGTTCAAGGTGCCGGTCATTATCGCCCGGTCAATGTCTTCCGGTGTCAGCGTCGGGCTAGTTCCAGGCGTGCCTTGTGGGGTGTAGTAGGACCATGCCGAGAAGTACTTGGCGGCTAGCATCCGCCAGATGGTGTCGAGAATCCAGCCGACCGGCAAAGCGCCTGACTGAGCCGAGATCGGCGTGTAGCCGGCCGCTTTCAGCTTCGCAGCATCGCTAGCGAACTGAGACCAGGTTGTTATCGGCGCAGTAATACCGGCCTTCGCGAACGCCGTCTTATTATAGAACAGGCCGACGGCTACTTCGTTGAACGGGATGGCAACGATGTGACCTTGTGCGTCCACCGCGCCAACAATGTTGAAACCGTAGTAGTTCGGATTGAACACGTCGATCCACTTCTTGTTTCCCGGCACGTACGGATCCGGCTGGTTCAAGTACGAGTCCAGAGGCGTCACCATATATGGCTTGTAGGTAGCCTGATCGAAGACCAGCGCAGGGGCGGTCCCAGCAGCGAGCTCTGTAGACAAGGTCTGATTAAACGAACTCAACGGCAGAACCTCGGTGGTCACATGTATCGAGGGATTGACCTTCTCGAACGACGCGACCAGATTGTTCCAAGCTGTACCAAAGGTATTAGTGTCCGTATTAAACTGGTTAGGGCCGGCGATCGTGATCGACACGCTCGGCGACGACGACTGCTTGGTAGAAGCCTGACTGCTTTTCGTCGCCGAACTACACGCGCCAGCAGTCATCGCCAGCGCGAGACCACCGCCTACTACCTTTAGTGCCCTCTTCGCAGCAGTCTTACGGCTCTTCTGCTGTTTCCCCATCCTGCTCATCCTTCCTCTCCTAGTGACAAAACGACCTGCTAATGCACTACGCGGGCGGCAACCACATGTCCCTCCCGCACCACACACTCTGATCAGTGCCACTACTCACCGTCAGCATCGTGGCAACGCCTCTTCATATTTAGGCTGGCACACCCCCCTCAATACCAGTCAACAACCATTTCGACAAGAAAGTAAAGAAGATCAAAAGTGGTACACTTGCTATTGTATATCCTGCAAACAGCGGGCCGTATGATGTTGCGTTCTGACCTTGAAAGTATGTCAGGCCCACAGGAATTGTTCGAAGGCTATTTTGTGTTATGGTGAGCAGGGGCCAGAAATAGTCGTTCCATACTCCAATAATCGAGAGTAATGATACCGTCCCGATTATGGGCCATGATAGTGGAAGCATTATATTCCAATACGCCCTGAATCCTCCGGCTCCATCGAGTTCTGCTGCCTCAAATAACTCAGCAGGAAGCTGATCAATGAAGGTCCGCATGATCACAACGGTCAGTATGGTCGACCCTCCGATATAGGGCAGTATCAGAACGAGCCGTGTGTTGAGAAGTCCTAAGTCTTTCATAAACAAGAACAATGGGATCAGAGTGGTTACGCTTGGCACTGCGAGCAGAACGGCGATTAGCACAAACAGGAAAGTTCGGCCGAAGAAGTCGAAGTGCGAGAACACAAATGCGGCTCCTGACCCGAGAATTATCGAACCCAGGATTGTCGAGACGGCTACAATAGCTGATGTCAAAAAGTAGGGCTCTAGCTCATTCCAAGCAGCTACATAGTTTCCGAAATGAAGAGGCAAGGCGGGGTATAGGTAGGAATGAAAAAATTGCGAGTTTGTTTTAAACGAGGTCACCAACATAAAGAGGTATGGAAAGAGACCTATGAAAGCAAAAATCGCCAAAATGGTGGCGACTATTATTTGGGTCTGGCGGCCCGAGCTTCGCCTGCGTATAGCGAGCGTTCTATTCTGCTGCACTGACAAACTCCCCAGGTTTTGGTTGCCGCCGACGGATAAGTAAAGTGATGCTACTTAAGATCAAGATGATGAGGAACAGTACGCTACCTAGTGTTGCGCCATAGCCCCATCTATCTTCGTTGAATGCAGCGTTAATAGCTGCGAGAACGGGAACATTAGTGGCGTAATTTGGTCCGCCGGCTGTAAGTATCTGAGATGCGACGCCGTACTGAAGTACTTCGATAATTGCTAAAACGATAAGGAGTTTGAACTGCCGTCCAAGAAGCGGCAGATCGATAGACCATAGTCGGCGTAATCGTCCTGCGCCGTCGAGCTGGGCGGCTTCAAAAATGGAAGTTGGAATATTTTGGAGCGCTGCTAGGAAAATTAGGAATGGAAGTGAGGCAACCCATGGGAAGTTGATAAATAACAGTGAGATAAGTGCAGTGTGAGGATTTCCTAACCAGTTTTGCTCGAGAGACTTAAGCCCTAAATCACCAAGTATCGTGTTAATAAGCCCAGTGTTCGGGTCATACATGAAGTCCCATATTAGAAGCCTGACGACAAGAGGAAAGGCAAACGGTACTATCAGTAAAGTTCTAAAGACGAAACGGAGCTTCTGGCTCCGCAAAGTAATGATTAGCTCCGCTGCGATGAGAGGGAAAATCCATCCCAGCGTTACTCCCCAGGCGAATATTTCACTGATGTGCTCAAAGGACTGCCACCACAACGTGTCTTTGAGCATGTCCCTGAGATGGCTGAGGCCGGCGAACGGCGAGCTATACCCTGGACGCCAGTGATAGAAGGAGTGATAAATACCGCTGATCGCTGGGTAGTAGTGTGTTAGTGCTAAGAGTGAAAATACAGGAAGGAGCACGAGATACAAGCGCCAAGCGCGGGGGCCGTTCCGACGCTTGCGGCGAGGCTTCGAGCCGACTGGATGCACGGGGACGTCTTCACGCTGATCCAGGTAATCATGAGCTGATTTGACCAAGTCCCACTCCTTTCAAGTATTGGGGGTGGTCTAGAGGGTCACTAGCATCGCAACAATGCCGGTTGCGCCGTTGTGGCCCGGGGCCGTCGGCCGTTTCGCTGGGCCTTCAGATATCTAGGGCAAGGGTCGCCAAGACGACGCTGGCGTCACCGTGGTCGGCGGCGACAACGTCCGATGGATAGGTGTCTCGCGAAACGGCTATGCCGGGCAAATATGATGTGTTTCATGCTGTTCCACGGCTCGGGCCCTCCCTGATGAGCGATTAAAACGTTTTATTTAACGTACCAAGGTTTCGATCTGTTGTCAAGTGTCGCCTCTCGGACCAACCGCCCCCTCACAAGAGCGCTGTTGTGGGTGCTAAGGATGGCGGCGCAGGGACGTCGGAGATCGTCGGTTACGGTCAAAGCCCACTCTTCAGCCCGAGTGCGACAGCCCAAATGCCATGTGTCTCGGCAATGCCAACCGGTCCCGCGGGGATCTCCCTGTCCACCGCTCAGGGAGTTAGGCGTTCTGGTTCTACGGCCTTTGCCGGTCGAGTGGTGGGATTCCGTTGAGGCTTGTGTACATCCGTAGCCAGTCAGGTAGTCGCGTAGGAGGGTCCACCGCTTGCCGGGGGGATCGCGTCGATTGGGCATTCAGAGTTGGCGCGATCCGAGCTTGGCGTCCACGCCGACGCTTTGGGCCTCGGCTGGCCTTTCGCAGGCGGAGCTGGTCGAGATGGTGATGGCGCTGGTGGGACGGGTCGCTGGCCGCTGAGAACCTGCGCTTGCGCCCTGAGCTAGCGAAGAGCTCGGGCAACTCCTCGAAGCCTGCTTCGCGTGATGCGGCGGCAGAGCGGTCTCGCCGAGCCGAGGCCTGTAGGGCGAAACGCTCCCGGGATGGCAAGGTCCGCTGGCCCTGAAGGGTCCAGAAACTCCCTGCCGCCGTCTTGCCCAGCCAGGATGGAGCCGGCGAGGCTGCTCGCAGTGCTGGTCTGCTTCCTCTACCGCCTGGTCCATCGCACCTTCGGAGCGCTCAAGTTGGCGAGGAAGGACGCGTTCGCCAAGGACGCCGAGATCCTTGTGTTGCGCCACCAGGTGGCGGTCCTTAGACGCCAAGTCGGCCAAGCCTGCTTCACCTGGTCGGACCGGGCGCTCATCGCCCTGCCCGGAGATCTCATCCCACGAGAGAGGTGAACGGCATTCGTGGTCACGGCGAAGACGACCCTCGACTGGCATCGCCGTCTCCTGCTCCGACGCTGAACCTACCCGCAGCGGCGACCCGGGCGACCACCACTCGAACGAGAAACCGTCGAGCTCACCGTGCGCATCGCCCGGGAGAACCCCCGGTGGGGATAGCCACGCATCCTCGAAGAACTACCAAAGCTCGGCATCACGGTTTCCAAGGGAAGCGTCGCCACCGTGCCCGGCCGACACGGACTACCCCCACCACCACCACGCAGCGAAGGGCCGACCTGGGCACAGTTTCTCTCCGCCCAGGCCAAGGGGATCTCGGCGACCGACTTCTTCGGTGTCGACTCGGTGACGCTGCGGCGCTACCACGCCGGCTTCGTCCTCGAAGTCGACAGCCGCGTCGTGCACCTGCTCGCAGTGACGGCCAACCCGGCCATGCCCTGGGCCGTCCAGGTGGCGCGCAACTTCACCTCGGACCTCCAAGACACCAGACGAAGGTTCCGCTTCGTCATCCGCCACCGGGACACGAAGTTCACAGCATCCTTCGACCACGTGTACAAGGCCATCGACATTTCCGCCATCGCCACGCCGACCCGATCACCCAAAGCGAACGCGTTCGCCGAACACTTCGACCGCACCGCCCGCGAAGACTGCCTCGACCACCCGCTCATCTACTCGAAACGTCACCTCGAATCGGTGCTCGGCACCTACATCCGCCACTACAACCAGTCCCGCCCGCACCGCGGACGCCAACTCGCGACCCCACCGCTCGGCCACGACCAACCAAGCACCGGCGAGACCTGCCGGCACGACATATACTCGGTGGCATCATCCACGAACACCCCCGGGCCGCCTGAGACCAGCACCGGGCCGCCTGAGACCAACACCCAGGCCCACCCAACGCGTTGGCCGTCCACCACCATCCACAACTTCGACGACGAGCCACCAGCCTCCATCACGCCCCACTCGACGTGACCTCCAAAAGCGCTCGTGCCATCGGCTCCTCCGACGGACCTCGGCCCCGGCAACGGACCCACGCACCTCCAGCATCGAATACTTGGTGAACTTCCCCCGGTTGAGTTGTCACTCTTCACAATAAGGAGTAGACAAGTCTTATGGCTGGTACAAAGAGAGTGTTCTCGGCGGAGTTCCGGGAGAAGGCGGTGGCTTATGTTGTCGAGCAGAACAAGTCGATCGCGGCCGCGGCCCGCGAGTTAGGTGTGGGCGAATCGACGTTGGGTTCGTGGATATCGGCTGCAAGGCGGGCTGGTTGTGATGCCAGTGGTGCTTTGACGCGTGAGGAACGCGAGGAGATACGCCAGCTTAAAGCGACTAACCGTGAGCTGCAGATGCGCGTTGAGTTGCTAAAAAAAGCGGCGGCCTTCTTCGCGACCGAGTCGGTGAACTGATCTTCAGGTTTGTCGACGCCGGGAAGGGTAGGTTTCCGGTCGCGTTCATGTGCCGGGAGTTCAAGGTGACACGCCAAGGGTATTGGTCGTGGCGGGCCCGGCGGTCTCCGCCGCGAAGAGCGCGCGAAGTTGAACGTCAAGGCCTAGTCGGCGTGACCGCCGAGATATTCGCCGAGCATCGAGGTCGCTACCCTGCGCCGAGAGTGTGGGTCTGGGTTACGCCGGCGTGGCCGGCTGGTAGGAATGAACACTCCTAGCTGCGATCATGGCCGACGTGGGCTTGGTCGGCAAGAGCGGGCGTCGCGGCGTGCCAGCCACGACGGTCACCGACCCCGCGGCTGTTCGGCCACCGCAGCTGGCTTGGCAGGGATTTCAGCCGTGGGGCCCCCAACAAGGTGTGGGTGACCGATATCACCTATTTGCCCACTTCTCGTGGTTGGTGCTATCTCGCGGCGATCGTGGACTGGCCCAGCCGCCTGGTGGTCGGCTGGGCCGTAGCAGATCATATGCGAACCGACTTGCGCATCAACGCTTTAAACGATGCTAAAAGCCGACGCAAACCCGGTCCTGGACTAATTCATCACTCAGACAGAGGGTCTCAATATACTAGCTACGACTACCGCAAAGCGCTCACTGATAGCCATCTCGTCGCGTCTATGAGCCGTAAAGGCAACTGTTGGGACAACGCCGTAGCCGAGAGTTTCTGGGCTACCGTTAAACGGGAACTGATCAGCGACATGAAATGGGAATCGAAAGAAGAACTCGAGGCTGCCTTATTCGAATACATCGAGATCTATTATAACCGAAAAAGGGTTCACTCGTCACTTGACTATATGACCCCGCAAGAGTATGATGACTCATACCAAGAGACCGCGGAAGCGGCATAACCCTAGCGTCAACAATACCGTGGGAACCCCATGGACCCTTCAGGCTCGCCCACGTCGAGGACATCCTGTTCGACCGCGTCGTTGCTCGCCTGGAGCAACACCATCAAGTTCACCGTGATCGTCCATTTGCCCCCCCTCGCTGCGGACCACGTGATTGTGGGCTGGGTTACGCTTCACCCAGTTGTCAATGCCCCCTCTGTGGAAGGTCCCGTCGCCCAGTTGTACCTGGCCCGAGGTGATCAACGCCAGCGACGACGACGCTGAATCCAGGACCCCTGACATGTACCAGGACCCCTGACATGTAGGAGTCGTTCCTGCGGGGTTCGAAGTCGTAAGTATTCGGTGAAGCCGTCCGTGGATGTCGTTCCCGAGCCCGGGACTACTGGCGTTCAGGCTGGTGCGGTCAGGATGCGCTGGTAGTTGCGCTGCAGCGGGTAGAGGTAGATGTCTTTGATCGGCAGAGTGTGCTGGTTGTAGCGGTCGAGCTTGCCCCGCCCTTTGGTTTGTCCGACGTGGAGCCAGTTAGCGGCCCGGTAGCTTGCCCCGGTGAAGCGACTGGTTTCGACGAAGGTCTCCAGGAGTACCGGCTGGTAGCCGTAGGCGCGTTGCCAGTCAGCCGCGAGGCGTCGGGAAACCGAGCCCAGGATGTGGCTGGCCAGGTTCGGCACCGTGACGTTGGGCAAGATCAAGAACCGGGCGTTGCCGACAACCAGGTGGAGCCGTGCCTTGCGAGTCGCAGCATCCCAGCCGATGTGGTTGTCTCGTGGTGCGCACGCCCACGCTGACGCCGCGAACCCGAAAGCCCCGAGCGTCGCGTGGGGAGACTCGACCACATAGCGTAACTGTGCACCGGCGAACGGGGTGTAGCCGAGGTAGTGATGCGTGGCGATGAGCGTTCGCCAGCGAATCGAAGCCGTCTTGGTATCGACTCGGACCAGCTCGATCGGCCCCAGCTCGCAAAGGGTGGTCGGCACGCTGATCGGCAGCTCGGAGATCGGCTCCATGCGGGCCGGGATCGCACCGTTGCCGTTCCCGTTACGCGGGGGCGGCAGAACGACCAGACCGTCTCGTGCCATGCGCAGCAAAGCGACCCGTGCCGACATGGCAGCGGTTCGCCCGTCGTGTCTGGTCCAGCCGAGCGCAACACACGCCG
>Ga0209012_1000721_pt1 | contig 41982 bp, 32 predicted proteins | sample RS3BMetagenome_FD_184735 | JGI IMG/M metagenome (GOLD analysis project Ga0209012, IMG submission 184735) | Ferric oxide microbial mat and aquatic microbial communities from Rainbow Spring, Yellowstone National Park, USA - RS3B (SPAdes) (version 3) ...
AGCACGATCATCGCCAGCACCGCGGCGACAAAGCAGATCATGATCGCGGGCAGGTAATGATAGCCGTAACCGCGCACCATCGGCTCGCCGGCCAGATACACCACGGTATCCTTGTCGGTGTACTTCTTGGCGATCGCCTCGGCGTCATTGAAAAGCTCCTTGTAATCCATGTGCTCTTCGTTGAACGAGGCGTTGATGACGGTGGCGGTAGTGTCGCGGCTCACCAGATGGCTGAGGGCGTCGCGATGGATGAAAACTTTTTTGCGCAGCAGGTCCAACTCGGCCTGGTTGGCTGGCGGACTGGGATACATGTAGGGCTGCAGGCTGACTCCGCCAGGCACCGATTCCGCGTAGCTTTCCAGATAGGAAGCCAGCGAGTAGACCTCGTCGTGGTTGACTCCATCCATCTTGTTGACGTCGAAGGTGATGTCGGTCACCTTCTGCAACGTCGGGATGGTGAAGATGGTGCCGTGACGGACCTTGAGCATGACCTCCAAGGTTTGCGCACCGCCGAAGACCTTGTACTTCTCGTAAAGCTGAGTGTAGGGATGATTGCGCGGGAAGAAGTCAGCGAAATTGGTCGCAATCTGGACCTTGGTTACGCCATAAAGCATGAAGGCGCTGGCCAGTACCAGGATGATACCAACTGGGACGCGGAAGCGCAGTACAAAGCGCCCCAGCCCGCCCATTCCCTCGGCGCCTCGCCCATCGACCTTTTCCATGACGCCGGCCGGAAGGTTCCAGCGCCAGCAATCTTGCCAACGTGTTTCCCCCTCTGCGTTAACTGTCCGCTGCCCAGTGTTTGAGGCCATTTCACTCCTCCGAACTACGCGATCCCCGAAAGCAACACTCCCCGGCCTGCCCGGCGCCCGCCGAGCGGTCATGGGCGAAGCATTTGATGCTTTTTAGCCCACCGTCTTGTTCGCGTCCACCGTCATCGGGGTGGTGACGAAGCCGGCATGATCGAGTCAGCCTAAGACCAGCCAACCGGCCGAACAAGCACCTGCCGAACGCCACCATCGCAAAGACGCGGGCTCGATTCAATGGGCGGGCGGGAGGGGAGTAGACGCAAGCGTAGCGGGGCAATGCCGAATGTCGGCCTTAGCAATACTTAAGCTTACCTTGCCCTGTGAAGACGGTCCTTGTCGGAAACGAGTCTAACGTGACACGTGGTTCAGGACGAGCGGTAGCCCGGCGTAGTTTACCGGCTGGCCAGCGCCATCGCGGGCCGCGATGGTCGTGAGGGTTTGCGACGAGCTTTGCCTTAGGGGAGGCGGGCCGCTACTGCCGCTCCCGCTTCCGCAGCCGGCCAGCAGGATCACGCCCGCAACCACAAGCGCGCTACTCGCCTTGCGTGCGATAGCCATCCGCCTTTATCTAGATGATGTCGCGGTTGCTCGCCTGATCGCAATTCACCTCAAAACCCTGCTGCGTGGACAGTTTAGCTCTGCCCACTCCGGCGTCGCCAAATGGTACTGTCAATCCATCCAGTACTGTCTGGCGCGCAATTGTCGAAGGGACGCGGCGGCCTGGGCTTGCTTAACCGCCAACGCCCACTAACATGTTGGAATGCTGGATCAGGAACGGCCTGCGCTCGGCAGGTTGAAACAGTCCTTCGTCCTCGTGAAGTTTCATAAGCCAAGTGCCAAAGGGCCACGGATGCCGGCAATACGCAGGGCTGAAGCCTCTCCAACCGATTGCCCGATTCTTTCGACCTGCTGCTAGAGCGAGCCGGGGATGTTGAGTTGGCTTAAACGCTGGCATCTGTTTTCCCAGGATTCCGAACAAGTCCGCTACATGGGGCTGATTCTGCTCGCCACCGCGGTCGGCGTGCTGGCGGCCCTGGGCAATCTCGGCTTTCAAGCGCTCATCAGGCTGTGTGGAGATGTTTTTTTGCAGCGCGAGGGCACCGCCCTGCACATTTCACGTGGCCTGCCCTGGAGCCTGCTGCTGCCGGTGGTGTTGGTCAGCGGCGGAGTGGCGCTGGCGCTGTTCGAGGTGCTCTTTCCCGGCGACATCCTGGGCTACGGCTTTGCCAATTTCCTGCGCATGGTCCATTTGAACGGGGCGCGCATCAAGCGCCGCTTCATCCTGCTCAAGGCCGCCGGCGCCGCGCTCTCGCTGGGCTGCGGTGCATCGGTGGGGCGCGAGGGGCCGATTGCCCAAATCGGCGGGGCGATCGGCTCGGCCGTCTCGCAGACCCTGCGCCTGTCGAGCGAGCAAGCCAAGGTCCTGGTCGCCTGCGGTGCCGGCGCCGGCATCGCCACTACCTTCAACGCGCCCTTGGGCGGCCTGCTCTTTGCCCAGGAAATCGTCTTATTGGGCGAGACCGAACTGACCAACCTCTCGCTGCTGGTTATCTCCACCGCCGCCGGAGTGGTCACCTCGCGCGCCCTGCTGGGCAACCTTGCGGTGCTGCCCGCGCAAGCCTTTATTCTGCGCAGCTATTGGGAAATCTTTACCTATTCCGGACTGGGCGTCCTGCTCGGTATCCTTTCGGTCATCTATATCCGGCTCTTCTACCGAATCTCCGACTTTTTCAAGAGCCTGCCGGTGCCGCAATGGTGCCAATTGCTGCTAGGGTTAGCGGTGGTCGGGATGGTCGCGATCCCGCTGCGCCAGAATCTGGCCGACGGCTATCCGGTGATCGACCAGGCCCTCAATGGGATGCTGCCCATTCGCTTGATGACAGCCCTACTGGCGGCCAAGATTGTCACTTCCTGCATCTCGCTGGGCTGCGGCGCGCCCGGCGGCGTGTTTGGCCCGATCTTCTTTATCGGCGCGATGGCGGGAGGGTCGCTACATGGCGCGCTTCATTGGCTTGCGCCCCAGCATGTCTCCTCCGGCTTGCGCGGCTCCTACTCGCTCATCGGTTTGGGTGCCTTCCTGGCCGGCACCACTCACGCACCGTTGACCTCGATCTTTTTGCTCACCGAAATGACAGGTAGTTATACTGCTACCCTGGCGGCCCTGGTCAGCTCGGTGATCGCGATGGTGGTCGCACGCACGATCGAACCCCAATCGATCGATACCTATGCTCTGGCGCGCCAGGGCATCAGCCTGGAAGGCGACAAGAATCGCCTGGCTTTGACCGGTTTCAGCGTTGATGCGGTGCTCAAAGGGGAGCCGACCACGGTGGCGGCCGACGCCAGCCTGGGAGAAGTCTTTCGTCTGGCTTCCGAGACGACCCAGGAGGTCCTGCCGGTGCTGGACCGCCAGGGCTCGTACTTGGGGACGATCGCCACCCGCGACCTGGTCGCCGTGCTGACCTCCGAGGCCGATTTGCGCAACCTGGTCAATGCTTACGATCTAAGCCGTCCCAATTTTCCCAGCGTGGCGGCGGATTCCAACCTGGAGGATGCGCTGCACGTGATGGAGGATGAGCTGACCAGCGCGCTGCCGGTGCTCAATCCCGATCACCCGCATCGGCTTCTGGGGCTGGTGACCCGTCAGGATATCGCGGAGCTGTTCAGCCGGGCCACCGGCTCGGTCTCGCTCTTCCCCGGCCGCGACACCCACATCTTCTGGTCGGGCGGCTACCGAGTGGCTCGCCTGCGCATCCCGCCCGCCGCCGACGGCAAGACCTTGCGCGAACTGGGCACGCGAGTGCGCTTTGGAGTCAACGTGCTGGCGGTGCAAAACCGTGATCGCCCGGGCAGCGGCTTCGTGCTGCTGGAAGCCGACCAGCCGCTGCGCGCGGGCGACGTCGTGATCGTGGCCGGCCGCTCGGTATCAATTCGCGCCTTCGAGCGCGAATTGCACCGCGAATAAGCGCCGCTCCCTACCAGCGGGGAAAGGTCAGCAGCGGGATCCCGAAAGCGCTTTTGCCGATCAGCTCGCGCGCGCGCGCGTTGGAGAGCGGATGGTGAATCCCGGCGTGCGCGTCGCGCAGCATCCGCTCCAGCGGATGGCGGCGCAGGAAGCCGTGCGCGCCTACCACCTCGACGCATTGCTCGATCGCCGCCAGCGCATTGTTGGTCGCGACATACTTCACCATTACCACCCGCGCCAGGCCGGCTTCGCCCTCGAAGCCGGCGCGGTCGGCCTGATAAGCCTGGGCAGTGTCGCGATATAGCGCCTGAGATTGCGCCACCAGCGCCTGCGCCTGCGCGACCGCGAACTGGACCGCGGGCAGAAAGCTTATCGGGCGGGGCTGGGTCAGCGGGCGATGGCGGGCGGCAAAAGTGCGGGTGAAATCCAGCGCGGCGAGCGCCACCCCGGTATAGATGGCGGCGATCGACAGGCTGAACCAGGCGAACAGCGAGACCGTCTCGGCTCCGATCGGCCCCAGCGGGCGGCGGCCGGTCATGTCGCTGACTGGCACCTTGACGTTGGTAAGCTTTAGATCGTGGCTGGCGGTAGCTCGCATCCCCATCGCGTCCCAGCTCTCGATGATCTCAAGCCCCGGGCTGCCGCGCGCGATAAAGAAGGTGGCCGAGGAGGGTGGCCCGTCGTCCTCGATCGTAGCCAACACCATGAACAGATCGATAACCGGCGCCAGGCTGGTAAAGACCTTGCGCCCGTTGAGCACGAAATGGTCGCCCTCAAGCCGCGCCTTGGTCGCGAACAGGCCCCAATCGCCGCCGGTTTCCGGCTCCGACAGACCGCCGCCGATAATCTGGCGATCGCGCCCGATCCGGCTTAAAAAGCGCTCCTGCTGGGGGTTGAAGTCGGCAAAATCCAGCATGCTGCCGATGCCAAACAGATGCATGTTGATTGCCAACGTGGTGGCGGCGCAACCTTGTGCCAATCGTTCCTGGCAGCCGATGAACTGGAGCAGGTCGGCGCCCAAGCCGCCGTAGCGCTCGGGCACGAGCAGGGCCGAATAACCCGACTCCTTGAGTTGCGCGATATTTTCGAAGGGAAATTCGCCGCTGCGATCGTAGCCGGCCGCGCGCGGGGCGAACTCGGCCGCCAGGCGGGTGGCCAGATCGTATAAAGCTTGGGTATTGTCAGCCATTGGTTCGACTTTGATGGCGGGCTCGCAGGCCAAGATTGATTAAGCTTAATCGCCGGCCTACCGGATGCAAGGCAATAACGGCGCCGTTGTCAAAATCGGAGCTGACGCTTTATTAAAGCAACCTTGATCGGCAAGCCGCCGCGGCTTCGGACGGATACTTTGGCGGGCCGGGCCGCACAGGCATGGAGTCCCGCAAATGACTTCACGGCGAGCCGCGCGTCATCCTGAGTCAGTCTTTTCTTCAGCGAAAAAAGACCACTCACTCCAGCGGCTCAATAAGCAAATCGGCATAGGAGCCGGCAATCAGGTCCGAAGGCGCCAAGCTTAACGCCGCCATCAGCTCGTGGGTGCGTTGCCGGCACAGCGTTTCGTCATTGAGGGCATCCACCTGCGCTTCGAACTCAACGAACGCGCCCAGCCCCTCAACTTCATCCAGATGGACGCGGACGTTGTGCCAGCGCCAAAGCTCGCGTTGCTTGCGTACCACGACACGCACGCCTAGCGCGTCACCCAGGAGATCCTCAAGATTCTGCTCGGGTGCAATCGCCGCCAAGCGATAGTCGCTGGGTTTGGGCTCGGGGTGGTTATCGCGGCGGTAAAAGACGAGGACATCCGGCTCGCCCGGAGTCTGGCGCAATTTGAGCCGGCCGTTTGGGACCGCGAAGTAGGTGTCGATCTGGGCAAAGCTGGCAACCCGATGGGCGCCCAGTTCGGCCAGGGCTCGCGCCGTCGCCAGCCGATCGCGCATACGCGCCTTGATTTCGATGTTGCGCATTTCCACCTGACCTTGCCTGTCAGCGCCGCCTTGTGAGCCGCCATGAGAGCTTGCTACTATGCGTACAATTGACGCAAAGTAAGCCGCTCAAACGCGGGGAGTATGCCGCCATGGAAACCACCGCCGATAGTATCGCCGAACGACTTTACGATAAATTCAGCGCGCTGGACCAGCCCGGCTACGATCGCGCGGCCTGCCGAGAACACGCCCGAACGATCGAAGAGATCAAGGCTCTCAAGGCCGCTCGCGGCGCGGTTATTCTGGCGCACAATTACCAGCGCCCCGAAATCTTCGAGGTCGCCGACTTTATCGGAGATTCGCTGGAACTGGCTCGCCAGGCGCGGGCGGTGCGCGAGGCCGAGGTGATCGTTTTCTGCGGGGTCCACTTCATGGCCGAGACCGCCAAGATCTTCAACCCCGAGCGCACCGTGCTGCTACCCGATCTGCGCGCCGGCTGCTCGCTGGCCGACAGTATCGACGCCGACGCCCTGGCCGCGCGGCGCGCCGAGCTGAGCACGCTCTATCCCGACCTGCAGGTGGTTTCCTATGTCAACTGCAGCGCCGAGGTAAAGGCGCTCTCCGACGTGTGCTGCACCTCGGCCAACGCCGTGGCGGTGGTGGCGGCGCTCGATTCCGAACACATCCTGTTCGTACCCGATCGCAATTTGGCCAACTACGTCCAAAGCCAGACCTCCAAGCAGATCATCTCGTGGGAGGGCAACTGCTACGTCCACCATCAGATCACGCGCAGCGAGGTCGAACGCATCAAGCGCGCGCGGCCGGCGCTCCAGGTGCTGGCCCATCCCGAATGCCGAACCGACGTCTTGGAGCTGGCCGACGCGGTGCTTTCCACCAGCGCCATGGTCCGTCATGCCCGCCACAGCCCGGCGCGCGAATTTCTGATCGTGACCGAATGCGGCCTCTCCGAGCGGCTTTTGCTGGAACTGCCCGACAAACGCTTTTACAAGGCCTGCAAGCTCTGTCATTACATGAAGATGATAACTTTGGCGGGAGTGGTGGAAAGTTTGCGCCAGATGCGCTACCCCATCGAGTTGAGTCAGGAGGTCTGCGCCGGGGCCCGGCGCGCCCTGGAGCGGATGCTGGAAGTGTCCGCTTAGGGGTCCGGCGCCGGCATGCCAGCGCGTCGATGCAGGAAGTAGAAAGCCTCCCCCGCTTCGCCACCCCGTCTCGCCCAATCCGCGAACGCACCCGTTACGCGCGCCCCAAGGTCGCGGTGGACACGGTGGTCTTCGCGGTCCAGAACTGCCGGCTCAAGACCTACCTGGTCCAACTCAAAGGCGGTGCACTGCGCGGGCGCTGGGCGTTCCCCGGCGGCTTGGTGCGTGTCGGCGAAACCCTCGATGAGGCCGCCGGTCGCGAGCTGCGCGCCGCCACCGGCCTGGGCGGGGCGTACATGGAGCAGTTATTCAGCTTTGGCGACCCCGCGCGCGATCCCCGCGCGCATGTGGTTTCGGTCGCCTACGTCGCGCTCCTGCCCGATCCGGCGATCGTCGGTGCGCCAGCCGAAAAGTACAGCGCCGGCGGCTGGTTCGAGGTCGGCGCTCGGCTGCCGCCGCTGGCCTACGATCACGAGCAGATGGCGCGCTATGCCTTGCGCCGGCTCACCGCCAAACTGGAATACAGCAATATCGCGGTCGCGTTGCTACCGCGGGTTTTTACCTTTAAACAACTGGAAGATCTTTACGCCACCCTATTGGGGCGCAGACTGGACCGACGCAATTTTCGCCGCCGAATCCTGGCGATGCGAATCCTGCGCGAGCTGTCGGCCAAGCAGCATGGAGCCCATCGGCCCGCCACGCTGTATTCTTTTGTCAGCCGCACGCCCCACGTCGTGCAAATGCTTTAAACTGCTATAGTGGGAAGGATATGAAAACCGCTTCGGCCAAATCGCTGGCAATCGCGGTCGGTGCCGCCTTGGTGGTGGCGATGATTTACTGGGTCACTGCCGGCCGCTCGGTGGCCGGCCAGACCCTCGATCCCGGCCTGTTCAACGGCTCGGCCCGCCAGGCCTACACCATGGCGCGCGATCATCCGGAGGTGCTGGTTCAGCTGCACTGCTATTGCGGCTGCACCGAGTTCGCCAAGCACAAGAGCCTGCTCGATTGCTTCAAAGACACTCATGCCTCCGTCTGCCCAGTATGCATGCATGAGGCGTTGGACGCCGCTGCGATGCTCAAGCGCGGGCAGGGGATAGCGGAGATGCGCCGCACCCTGGCGGTGATGTACGGGCAAGCGGCGGGTTAGCGCTGCGTGCTGTTAGTCTCGGCATACATCCAGCATTTCACTTACTTGGGTCTGCTCCTGGTGCTGCTGTTGTGCGGCTTGGGCTTGCCCTTGCCCGAGGATGTAGCGCTGCTGGCGGGCGGCTTCCTCGTGCATCGCGGCGTGATCCAGTACCCGCCCACCCTGGCGGTGTCGCTGGTCGGGGTACTTGGCGGCGACTGTTCGCTGTTTTTTCTGGGTCGTCATCTGGGCAGCGGGCTGGTGAAGTACGTCGGCCTGCTTTATCCCGACTACCGCCAGAGTATCGCGCGGATGCAGAATTTCATGCATCGCCACGGCCATCGCGCGGTCTTTTACGGCCGCTTTCTGGCCGGAGTGCGGGCGCTGATCTATCTGACCGCGGGTTCGCTGGGCGTACCCCCGGCGCGCTTTTTGGTCTACGATCTGGCTGGTGCCCTGATCTCGGTGCCCTTGATGGTTTCACTGGGCTACCTGTTCGCCAATCAGATCGAGGCCGTGACTCGTTATCTGGGCGGCTTCGATCGATTGTTGCTGGCGGCGGTGGCGCTGTCGCTGACGGTGTGGCTTATACGGGCGGTGTTGACGGCGCGTGCGCGTCGCCATCGCCCCTCGGGGATTATCCAATAGGAGGGTGCCGGATCGGAAGCGAAAGAAGATGCGCCCACGCTTTCCCGCCTTAAACCTCAAGGCCAAGCTGGTGGTCATCATCGTAGTGCTGTTGGCCGCCACGCTGGGCGCCGAGGTTTTGATAAGTTTGCGCACGCAGCAGGCGATCGCCGCCGCCACCCAGCAGAATGTCAAGGAATTGGCCGGCGCGATTCAAATCAGCGTGCAGGAGCTGACCTCGGTGGATCGCACCGATCAGGAACGGCTGCGCAAGTATGTCACCAACCTGCATAATCCCAATATTGAAGTCTCGATCGCATCCAACGAAAACCTCATCATCAACAGCTCCGATCCCAGGCTGATTGGCGCCTCGCTCAATCCGCGCTCCAAGCAGGTGATCAACACCGAGCGACTGGGGCTGGACGCGCGCCGACCGGCGCCCTACGACCTCGATCCGCTGGGTGGCGAAAGCACGGTTTACCTGATCCCGGTGGTGGTCGAGGACCATCTGATGGGCTACGTTCAGGTGGTCGCTAATTTTGGCGACTACACCTACCTGCTGCGCCAGGCTCGGGCGCGCCTGATCACCTTGGCGCTGGTGATCTTCGCGGTGGGAATCGTCTTTTCCTACGCCGTGGCCGACCGTTACACCCGCCCCATCAAGGGAGTCGCCGCCGCCGCGCAGAATATCGCTGCGCGCGGCTTGGAACCGGTGGCGGCGGTGCGCCGGCGCGACGAGATTGGTTTGCTCACCCGCAGCTTCAACGAAATGGTCAGCCAGTTGCGCCATGCGCGCGAGCGCGAGCAGGAGCTTAACCGGCTGGAGCGCTTTACCGCCCTGGGCCAACTCGCCGGCGGGCTGGCCCACGAGATCAAAAATCCGCTGCATTTCATCAGCCTGGCGGTGGACCAGCTTCGCACCCGCTACGCCGGCCAATTGGTCAACGAGCGCGAGCAGTATCTGCGCCAGATAGCGATCATCAAGGAGGAGATCCATCGCCTCTCCGGGCTGATCCAAAACTTCCTGCATTACGGCAAACCGATCGAGATCCGGCCCGGCCCCACCGATCTGACCGCGCTGGTGCGCAATGTCTTGGCGCTGAGCGAATCGCGGCTTAAGGCGCAACAGATCGAGGTAGTCGAAGAGGGGATGGCCGAGCCGATCATCCTGTCCCTGGACGGAGAGAAGATTCGCACTTGCTTTCTCAACGTGGTGGCCAACGCGGCGCAGGCGATGGCCGATGGCGGGCGCCTGACCATCAATTTCCAACGCGCCGGCGGCGGCTTGGAGGTCTCCTTCAGCGATACCGGCAGCGGCTTGGATCCCGAAGTCGCCGAGCGGGTCTTCGAACCCTTCTTCACCACCAAGCGAGAGGGGATCGGGATTGGCCTGTTTTTGTCCAAGGCGATCGTCGAAAGTCACGGCGGGCGTATCGCCATCGCGCCCAATTCACCGCCGCCCGGCACCCGGGTAAGTTTTTGGTTCCCGCTCGGCGACAGCCGCGCGGCGTTGCAGCAATTATGAAAAAAGCTTCTGTTTTGGTGGTTGAGGACAACGATCTGGAGCGTCAGATCACGGCCGAGATTCTGCGCGAGGAGGACTTCGCGGTGGAGGAGGCCGCCGCCGGCAAGCGCGCCCTGGAACTGCTGGCCTTGGGCGGCTTCGACGTCGTGCTCACCGACCTGATGATGCCTGGGATGTCGGGTGAGGAATTGCTCGCCAGCATCCGCCCGCAGTACCCCGCCACCCAGGTGGTGATGGTCACCGCGCACGGCACCATCGACAGCGCGGTCAAGGCGATGAAGAGCGGGGCCTTCTACTATCTGACCAAGCCCACCGATCGGGAGACCCTGGTGATGACCGTGGCCAAGGCCGCCGAACTGGCCAACTTGCAGCAGGAAAACCTGCTATTGCGCCGGCGTTTGGAGGGCAAGCTGACGATAGACGGCATTGTCGGCCAGGCGCCCGAGATCCAGGAAGTCATCAAGATCGTCCGCAAGGTCGCGGCTTCCAACTCCACCGTCCTGATCCAGGGCGAGAGTGGCACCGGCAAGGAGATCATCGCGCGCTCCATTCATATGTTGTCTCCCCGCGCGGCGCGCCCCTTCGTCGCCATCAACTGCTCGGCGATTCCCGACAACCTGATCGAGAACGAATTGTTCGGCCATGAACGGGGCGCCTTTACCGGCGCCACCGAGCGCAAAATCGGATTGATCGAGGCAGCCGACAAATCCACCCTGTTCCTGGACGAGATTGCCGACCTGGGGGTGGGCTTGCAGGCCAAGCTTTTGCGCGTGCTGCAAGAAAAAGAGGTGCGCCGGGTGGGCGGCAACGAGTCCTTCCGGGTGGACGCGCGGATGGTGGCCGCGACCAATCGCAATCTGGCCGAGGAGGTCGCCGAGCAGCGCTTCCGCGAAGACCTTTACTATCGGGTCAACGTAGTCACCATCACCCTGCCCCCCTTGCGCGATCGCGCATCGGACATTCCGATTCTGGCCAGCCATTTTCTCGCCAAGTACAGCGGCTTGGCCGGCGGGCGGGTGAAGGAAGTCGGCCGCGAGGCGATGGAAGTGCTGTTGGATTATTCCTGGCCCGGCAACATCCGCCAGCTTGAATCGGCGATCGAGCGCGCCGTCCTGCTATGCGACGGCGACCGCATCACGCCGCGCGATCTGCCCAGCGAAGTGCTGGCGCGCAAGACTATCAGCCGCCCCAGCGCCGGCGCCATCACCGGAACGCGCGCCGACCATTTCGAAATCCCGGCCGAAGGCATCAACTTCGACCACTTCGAGCGCGAGCTGATCATGCAGGCGATGGAGCGGGCTGACGGCGTGATCGCCAAGGCCGCCAAGCTTTTGGGCATGAGCTACCGCACCTTGCAGTATCGGCTGGAGAAATTCGGGATGAAAAAGGGCGATACCCGCCTGCCCGAAAGCAAGCTACCCTGAGGCCGATGCTAACTCGGGCTGAGCGCTAATATGCTCGCAACAAACCGTAGCGTAGGTTGCTAATACTCGGTTAACGCTTCCGAAAGGTGCATTTAAATGCCAGGTGAAAGACTTGAGATCGCGCGTCACGCGATCGCAAAACTCATCAAAGACGGCAGTTTGTGCGTGCCGCGAAACCAGCGTGAGTACGCTTGGAGGGCGGAACACGTAACTGACCTTTACCAAGATATCGAGAAAGCGATCGCTGACGGCGCGCCTGACTACTTTCTGGGCTCCGTCGTAGTGGCAAGGACCGACAACAAACATGAAGTGTTTGACGGGCAGCAACGCCTTGCCACGAGCGTCATCTTCTTGGCAGCTATTCGCGACTGGTATGTGGAGAATGGAGACGCTGAACGGGCTGGAATCATTGAGAAAGAATATTTGCTTTCGAAAAATCTTGAAACATTGGAACCGGAGCCAAAGCTGTCCCTTAGCAAAACTGACCATGATTTCTATCTAAAACGGGTTCTCTCGAACGACCCCGCGGAACGGGCTGGCGCGCAACCTACTGCTGAATCGCATGCAAGGATTACTGATGCAGCTAACATAGCCGCGAGGCATGTTAAGGACATTGTTGCTGCGCTTCCGCCGGCATCAAAAGGTCAGGCCTTATATACCCGTGTGGCATACCTGACGGAACGCGCAATGGTCATCTGCGTGGAAGTGCCAGATAAGCGTAGCGCTTACGTCGTTTTCGAAACGATGAACGACAGAGGCCTTCGCCCGTCAGCGGCCGACCTCCTGAAGAATCATTTATTCGGCTTGGCGGACAACCGCATAGAGGAAGCTGAACGTAACTGGGTTGCTATGACTGGGGCCTTGGAAACAATTCCGGATGCCGATGATGATATCGTTGTTACATATATTCGGCACTTCTGGACCGCACAGCACGGTCCAACCCGTAGCAAAGACCTATTCGACAAAATGTCGGTTGACGTCAAGGCAAAACAGCCGGCCATTGACTTCACAACGGAGCTGGCGACGACTGCTTCTTTGTACTCAGCCCTCCTCAATCCAGCACATGATATGTGGAATGCATACGGACCTACCGCCAAAAAGCACGTCCAGACGATTGCGGGTTTGCGTGTGGAGCAGCTACGACCGCTGCTTCTGGCTGCGATAAAAGGGTTTTCTCCAAACGAGATGACCCGTTTTCTGCTCACAGCGGTGTGTTGGTCCGTTCGATGTTTAATTGCGGGAATTGGTGGTGGGGCGCTTGAGGCGTATTATGGTCGGAGCGCGCAACGTATATCGAAGGGCGAGATCACAACCTTGGATCAGCTTGCCACCGCGATGGCAGGAATCATTCCCACAGACGAGGTATTTCGCACAGCAGTGTCAGTCGCACGAGTGGCAAAAGCTGATCTGGGCCGATACTATTTGCGGGCGCTGCAACTTAAAGCCGACGGGGAGGCGGAGCCTCAATACGTTCCTAACGACGGCGGTGAAATCAACCTGGAGCACGTATTGCCTCAGGCACCATCACCGGCGTGGACATTGAGCGCCGAAGAAATGAAGGCAAATTTCAGGCGGTTGGGGAATTTGGTACTACTGCAGGCCAGCAAAAATACGCTTGCTGACAACGACGACTACTCGACCAAGAAATCGATCCTAGCTAAATCGGCGTTTTCGCTGACTCGCGAAGCAGCGTCATATAGTCAGTGGGGGCCAGCCGAAATCGCCGGTCGCCAAACGCAGCTAGCGAGTCTGGCAGTTGACACGTGGCCACTAAGACCGTGAAGGCTTGCTCGCTGCTCGTCAGCTTTTTCGCCGCTGCCGGGCGACGACCGATTCACGTTCTGCAAACGCCTTGGTACGGAGACGGCACTCTGACGCACAGCGGCCCGACGCACCGTGGGCGACCGAGTCTCGCCTACATCTGGACGCTGGAGGGCTGGCTCTGTCTCGCCGTGATCCTGGTCTGTTCTCACGCCGGATTGTCGGCTGGTCGATGAGCGAGCGCATCGATCGCCAGCTCGCCATGGACGGATTGGAAATGGCCTTGGCGCACCGGAGGCCGCGGCGTGGTCTGTTGCACCACTCCGACCGCGGTAGTCAGTACGCCAGCCATGGTACAACGGCTGCGGGCCGACCACGGCATCGTCAGCAGCATGCGCCCGGCGTGCTGATTGCTGGGATAACGCGGTAGCAGAAAGCTTTTTTTGCGACCCTGAAAACCGAGATCGTCTATCAAAACCACTCGCGCGCCCGGCGGGGGCACGAGGCGCCACTTTCGAGCACATCGAATTGTTATACAACCGCGCGGCCTACGCTCCTCGCTCGGTTACCACCGCCAGCCTTGCGGCGTGTGCTCTTTTCCCGGATGCAGATCTCAACCGTGGCCGCTATTGCACACGCCACGCTTGAGTGCCGGCGCTGGTAAAATGGCAGCCGAAGACCAGCCCCTGACGATAGGCCTGCCGCAAGGCGATACACAGGCGCGCCTTGCGCACGGGATCGACCAGAAACAGCACGAAGCCGGCACCGCCGGCGCCCGAAATCCGCCCGCAATAGGCGCCCGCCCGCAGTCCGTGTCGGTAGAGCGCCTCCAGCCGCGGACTGCAGATCGCTGCCGCCATCCGCCGCTTGGCCTCCCAGCTTTCGCGCAGCACCTCGTGCATCCGCGCGAAGTCCCCGCGCAGCAGGCATTCCTTCATGCGAAAAGCTTCCTGCTTGACCTGGTGGGCGGCCGCCAGCGCCACCTCTTCGCCCTGCCGCACGCGGCGAACCTGTTCGGCGATAATCGCTTCGGCGACGCGTGAACGACCGCAGTAAAACAGCACCAACGAGGCTTCCAGTTCCGACACCACCCATTCCCGAATCCGCAGGGGATTGACCAGGACCCGCTCCTGGGCGCCGAATTCCATGAAATTGAAACCACCGAAGGCGGCGGCGTACTGATCCTGCTTGCCCCCCGGCAGCCGCGCCTGCAAGCGCTCGATCCGATAGGCGGTCTGGGCCAATTCGTAATCGCCCAACGGCACGCCCAGCCATTCGGTGTACCCCTTGAGCATCGCCACCACCAGGCTGGAGGAGGCGCCCAGACCCGACCCCATCGGCACGTCCACGTGGGTGGAGACTCGCACCGGCAACGGTCGGCCGCCGTGGTATTCGCGCACGACGTAATTGTAAACGTGTTTGAACAGGTCCAGGCGGCCGTCTGATTTGACGCTCGCCCGCGCGGGATAGGCCACGCGATCGTCCAGGTCGGCGGAGACGAACTCGACCCGCGGCTCCGCCAGCGCCTCGACCGTAGCGTAGGCATATAAATCGACGGTGGCGTTTAGGACCGCGCCACCATAGAGATCGCAATAGGGCGAGACATCGGTCCCGCCACCGGCCAGACCCAGACGCAACGGCGCGCGCGATCGGATCACCATTCTGGCGTTGCCGTGGCTGGGGCCCTGCCACCAGGTATCGTCCGGTCGCCAGGAAACCCCGGCGCGCGCCTCATTTTCTCGGGGCAACCTCGTGGGTCGGCGCGATTTTACGCTCGCAGCCATCGCCCGAAGTTACCTTTTCCCGGGGCGATCTAACAGAGCGACGAACCAGGAACGACCAGGGGCCGGTCAGCCCAGATGGTAGAGCGCAGCGGGCATTGCGCCAGAAGATCCGATCGCACGGCTCGGGGGGCGACCGTAGCGCGTTGCTCGCGGCTGTTAGGCCAAGAGGAAATCCCCGCGGGGAAGTTGGTGGCACAACAGATTTTCGGCCCCGGGAAATTCGCAAGCGCGTTCCCACACGTCGAGGCTGACGCGCCGCCCGACCTCCCCCACGGCGGAAGATGTGGGGGATGGAACAGCAATGAGAACGCGCTTGATGGCTCTTGTTCGCCCCAATTATCGCCGGCACAAAACCAGCGAGAGAGTCGTCACTTGCCAGGACAAGCAGCTCAGCCCTTGAAGGCAGGGATGACTTCCTTGCCGAACAGGCGGACGGAATTGTCCACCAGCTCGCGCGGCATCGCGCCAATCTCGTGATTGGTGCAGAAGATGTCGTAGCCGATCAGCTTTTTGCCCGCTTCCAGCTTGCGAATCACGCTCTCGGGGCTGCCCACGATCGCCAGCCCGTTGTCGATGTTATATTCGTAGCTGGTCGCCGCTTTCTGGATCGTCTCGCCGCGCGCCTTGTCGTCGGGCCGCTCGCTGTCGCGCCCCATCCCGCGCGCATGGGTGCCCCAGCCGATGCGAGTTTTGGCGATTTTGCCGCCGCCCACCGGTACCGCGCCACCCTCGCGCGAGGTCAGGTACTTGCGGGCCTGCTCGTGCGCCTTCTCGTCGGTTTCGGCCACATGCACCTGCCGCTGCAGGAAGATCCGCGGCATCGGCCCGGGATGGCCCGCCTCGCGCCAGATTTTGCGGTAGAGGTCGAACTTGCGCGCGACCACCTCGTCGGTGTCGAGATTTTGCGAGACGTGGTAGTTGTTCTTGGCCGCGAATTCGATCGCCGCGTCGCTGTGGACCGCGGCCCAAATCGGGGGATGAGGCTTCTGATAGGGCTTGGGCTGCGGCAAGGCCTCGTCAAAATGGAAATACTTGCCGTTGAAGGTGACCTCGTCCTGGGTCCAGGCCATCTTGACGATCTGCATGACCTCGCCGGCGATCGCGGCACGCTGGTAATAATCCACTCCCCAGCGGATGAATTCGTGCTCATGGACGCCGATTCCGGTGCCGAACTCGACTCGTCCGTGCGAAAGCTGATCGAGCATCGCGACTTCCTGGGCCAGGCGAATGGGATGGTAGAAGGGCAACTGCCACATCATCGCGCCAAAGCGCAGCTTTGACGTCGCGCGCGCGATCGCGGTCAGATAGACACTGGGCGCGGTGATTCGGCCCAAGGGAGAATTCTGATGCTCGATGACGAAGTAGGAATGCCAGCCCTCGCGCTCTAGTTGCTGAGCGAAGCGGATGTGCTCGTCGTACACATCGGCCATCTCTTCCTGGCTATCCGAATAACCACCCACGGCGTCCCACAGCGCAAAGTCGATCTTCGACATCTTGATCATCTCTCCTGGTGAGGCTGTCCCCTCGTTAGCTTATGCAATCGCAGCGCTTCACGACCGGCGCACGCCGGACGGGAGCGAGGCCGCCGCCTTTCGTATCGGCGCCAGCGGCGGCCTCGGTTCGGCATGCGAAGACGTTCCGGCGCCCGGCGCTAACGCTGGGGCATCTGAAAATTGATTTCCTTCATGGTCTTGAGATCTTCTTCATAGACCCAGTCCTCCAGACCGCCCAGCTCGTGGGCCTGGTTCCACTTGAGCACTTCAAAGCTCTTGCCGGTCTCGCCGGTGCTGGCGTCCTGCTCGGCCAGGTACAGCGCCAGCGGCACCACCGAATCGGGCCGCAGGCGCGGGAAAAAGCGCCCGCCGCTGGCCAACCGCATCGCGGTTTGGGTATCGGAGCCAGTGGTCCGGGTCAAGCTGGGCAACAGCATGTTGGCGGCGATATTGTAGGGTTTGAGTTCGGCCGCGAAGAACATCGTCATCTGCGACAGCGCCGCCTTGGCCATCGGATAGGGCCCTTCCATCGAATTGGGATTGAAGTTCCCGGTCCCGACATTGATGATGCTGCCGCTGCGCTTCTCCACCATCGGCGCGCTGAAGGTCTTGATCACCCGGAAATTGCCGAACACGTGCGTATCGAACAACCGTTGCCAATCCCCGACCTCGGTCTCCAGCAGGGTGATGCGCCCGCCCACGTCGGGATAGAGATCGCGCGCCCTCATCCCGGCGTTGTTGAGGATGACGTCGATGGTGCCAAACTTTTTCATCGCCTCCCGATAAACCCGCTTGACGTGAGAGTCGATGGTTATGTCCATCACCTCGACCAACACGTTGGGATTGTCCTTAATCTCCTCCAGGAAGCTGACCTCGTCGCTGGAGGCTCCGGTCGGCGCCCACATGAGATCGGTAGCAATTACCTTGGCGCCCTGCTTGAGGAAGCCCCGTGTGTGCTCACGCCCCATCCCGCGCGCGGCACCGGTTATCAATACGACCTTGTTTTTGACTGGCATCGTTGCTTGTCCTCCATCCTGCTCGCTTTCTGTCACGAGGCGGAAGTCTAGTTATCGGAAATTTGACAAGCTCGCGCAAGCAACCGGGAAAGATGGCTGCGCAGCAGAAGTCGGTGGCCGCGCGGGCGATCTTTTACCCGTCGCGCTGGTTGGAGCGGAACAAGGCGCGGCATAACAGCTTCGCCAAAACAGGTTTTCTGTTGGCGCAAGGCCCTGCTAAGCTGGCGCAAATCTTATCCAGGGAGGATTATCGGCGTGGCAGAAGCAGTCGCCGTAGTAGTCGGAGTAGGCCCGGGGTTGGGCTGGGCCTTGGCCGAGCGTTTTGCCAACGGCGGGCTGCGGGTCGCGGCCGCCGCGCGCAACCTGGATAAGGTTGCGCGCCTGATCGATAGCGGCAGCGCGGGCAAAATCAAACCGTATTCCTGCGATGCGACCCAGCCGGCCGCCGTCCAGGCTCTGTTCGCCGCGGTGCAGGCGGATCTGGGCCGCCCCGATGTGGTGGTTTACAACGCTAGCGGCTTCGGCCGCGCCAGTATTCTCGACGTGACCCCGGAGGATTTCGAACGGAGCTGGCGGGTGGGCTGCATGGGCGGCTTTCTGGTGGGCCAAGCCGCGGCGCGCGCGATGCTGGCTCATGGGGGCACGATCCTGTTTACCGGTGCCACCGCCTCGCTGCGCGGGAGCGCCAATTTCGTCAAGCTGGCAGTACCCAAGTTTGGTCTGCGCGCGCTGGCCCAAGCGATGGCGCGCGAGCTGGGACCGCGCGGCATCCATGTCGCCCACGTGATTATCGACGGCCATATCAGTCCCGAAACCGCCGGCACCACGCTGACGCCCAAGGCGATCGCGGAGACTTACTGGCAGCTTTATCGCCAACCGCGCGACACCTGGACCCTGGAACTCGATCTGCGTCCGGCGGTGGAAAAATTTTAGCCCACGGAGCGCGGCGGCCGCGCACAAGCGGTTTGCAACCGCGGCGCCGATCGAGGTTGGGAGAGGAAGGAGCCTCGGGATGAGGAAGATGGTTGCGGCCGCGGGCTGGACCGCGGTGACGGCATTGGGGGTGCTGGCGTTGCTGGTACTAAGCGCCATGCACGGCGAGCATCCACCTAACGCGCTATGGTTCCTGACCGCGGCGCTATGCGTATATGCCTTGGGCTACCGCTTCTACTCCGCCTTCATCGCAGCCCGTGTCCTGGCTCTCGATGACGGCCGCCGCACACCGGCGGTGGCGCTGAACAACGGGCGCGATTATGTGCCCACCGCGCGCTGGATCACCTTCGGCCATCATTTCGCCGCGATCGCCGGGCCGGGCCCTCTGGTCGGACCCATTCTGGCCGCCCAGTTCGGTTATCTGCCTTCTATCCTGTGGATTGTAATCGGCGCCGTGCTGGGCGGATGCGTTCAGGATTTCGTCATCCTGGGGCTTTCCTTGCGCCGCCAGGGCCGCTCGCTGGGGCAGATGGCGCGCGAGGAGATAGGCCCGGTGGGCGGCTTTACCGCGCTGGTGGGCGTGCTTCTTATCATGATCATTTTGATCGCGGTGCTCGGGCTGGTGGTGGCCAACGCGATGAAGGAAAGCGCCTGGGCCACCTCCACCGTGGCCGCGACCGTGCCGATCGCGATGCTGGTGGGACTGTATATGACCTGGATTCGGCCCGGGCGAGTTCTGGAAGCCTCGCTGTTGGGGGTCAGCTTGATCCTGGCGGCGGTGATCGGCGGCCGCTTCGTGGCGGATTTCAGTTGGGGCCGCTGGTTCATCCTGGATAGCCCCCATTTGGCGCTGTGGATCATGGGCTACGGTTTCGTCGCCTCCGTGCTGCCGATCTGGCTGCTCCTGGCGCCGCGCGATTATCTGTCGGCCTTTATCAAGCTGGGCACCATCGGCCTGCTCGCACTGGGTATCGTGATCCTCCATCCCCCCACCCTGATGCCGGCGCTGACCCAGTTCACCAACGGCCAGGGACCGATTTTCGGCGGCAAAATTTTCCCCTTTGCCTTCATCACCGTCGCTTGTGGCGCGATCTCGGGCTTTCATGCCCTGATCGCCTCTGGCACCACGCCCAAGCTGTTGGCGCGCGAGAGCGAAGCCCGCATGATCGGCTACGGCGCGATGTTGATGGAATCCTTCGTCGCGGTAATGGCACTGATCGCGGCCTGCGTGCTGCAACCGGGAGTCTATTTCGCGATCAACAGCCCGGCTGGGGTGGTCGGCCAGGGCGCCGCCGCGACCCGCACGATCGCGAGCTGGGGCTATGCGGTCAGTCCGGCCCAGATGCAGGAGCTGGCCCAGGAGGTCGGAGAAACCACGCTATTGGCGCGCACCGGCGGCGCACCTTCACTTGCGGTGGGGATGGCTCATATATTCGCCCATTCGCTGGGCGGGCGGGCGCTGATGGCGCTGTGGTATCACTTCGCGATCATGTTCGAGGCGCTCTTCATCCTGACCACCCTGGATGCCGGGACGCGGGTGGGCCGCTTCATGCTGCAAGACCTGCTCGGCCATCTTTATGCGCCGCTGGGCCAGACCAGTTCCTACCCCAGCATCATCCTGACCTCGTTCCTGATCGTGGCTGCCTGGGGCCATTTCCTCTACGCCGGCACGGTCGATCCGCTGGGCGGGATCAATTCGCTATGGCCATTGTTCGGAATCGCCAATCAGATGCTGGCCACCATCGCCCTGTGCGTAGCCACCACCGCTTTGATGCGCCAGGACAAGGCGCGCTACGCCTTCGTCACACTGATCCCATTGCTCTGGCTGGTCGCGGTCACAATGACGGCCGGCTATCAGAAAGTCTGGAGTCCCTATCCCAATATCGGCTTCCTCGCCCACAGCCATCTGCTGGCGGCGCAGATGGCAGCGCCGGGCATCAACACCGGACAAGCCGCCCAATTGGCACGAATGATCGGCAACGACCGTATCGACGCGATCCTGACCCTGCTCTTTCTGGCGGTCGTAATCGTGGTGCTGGCCGACTCGATACGCGCCTGGATCGCATGCCTGACGGGCGTGCAAGCAGGCGCCCAGGCAGCCCTGGAAGAGCGCGCGGCCCTGAGGGCATGATGGCGCAGACGATTCTTGACCGAAGTTCTCGATTGGCGGGCGCCGGCGCCGCGCTGGCTCTGCGATGGCGCGAGCTGAGCGCATGGTGCCGGCGGCTCAATCGGCTGGGACAACCGGAGACAGCGCTAGATCGGCGGCAGGCTGCCGCCCGAGTGCGCAAGGCCCTGGCCGAAGCCTATCGCGACCACGGCGCCTGCTGCTGAGCGCAACACCGCCGCGGTCGCACAGGGACAACCCCAGCGCTCGGCTAGCCGAAATATTCTTCGACCGCGATCGCGCGCAGGGTGAGCGTGCGCACGCCGTTGTCGCGAAAGACCTTGAGGTTGAGCAAATCGCCGGGCCGGCGATTCCAGAGAACCTGGTAAAAGTCCCGGCGCTCGACCACCCCCTGCCCGTCCACCTCCAGCACCACGTCGCCGGGTTTGAGCCCGGCTTTTTCGCTGGGGCCACCGGGCATCACGCCGGCAATCACGACATGGTCGCGCAAGCTGTAGGCCAGCAATCCCAGCCAGGGACGACTGGAGCTGCTGGCCGAATGCCCCTGCCCCATCAGCTCGCTGCGGGCGTTGAGAAAGTACTCGCAGGGAATCGCCAGCACCGAGCGGCTGATTTCGGCCGGGCTGAGGTAGGCCAGCGCAATCATTTCGGCGCGCGCGTTGCACATCGGGCCGCCGCCAACCCCAAAATTCATCGCCGAGGCCATCACGCAGCGATCGACGCCGTACTCCCACACCGCATCGAAGGGCCCAATGTAGGTTATGATTCCCGAATCGGCCCGCCGTTCGTCGCCGCTAACCGCCGAGACCACCAAAACATCCTGTCCCGTGGTGCAAGCGGTAGAGGGCACCGGAGTAAGGTAGGGCAAATGATGGCCGTCGATCCGCACCAGCCCCAGGCCACTGGCGTAATCCTGCGCGACCACCCAGCCTTGGCGCTGCTCGCCGCCGGTCAAGGTGACGATCAGGCGCTGAGCTCCGATGAGACCGTAGTTGACGGTGAGGATCAGGCCGTCGGGGTCGATCAAAACCCCGCCCGTGCGGCGGTCGGTACCCAAGCCGATCGCGGCCGAGTTGTGAGTGGAGGGAATCTGGGAACGGATACCAACCGTGGCCTGCGCGGTCTTCTCCAACAATGGCAGAGAAGCGTTCACTGGGATGCTCCGCCGCTCAGGCTATGACTGCCTCGCGCGGGGCGCAAGGGAAACCACACAAACCCACGGGCCCGCACTAAACGAAGTAAAGCGGGCGTTTGATAAGAAAGGCAAGCGGCCGACGCTGGTATCTCCTGTCCTCGGTGAGAGAGATAAGCGAGCCTCGAGGGGCCACTCCCGCACTCGCGCGCGGTGACACTTATTCCATCCCATGCTTTGAAAGTCGGGGGATCATGGGGGACGCAGATCGAGCGGATCTCCTTGGACACTTCTCGAAACGAGTTGAGATCAGCGCTGGACCTACCGCTTGCAGGTGCCTAGCCGGTTTGGCCGGAGCGGCTTTTTCGGTGCGCCGTCTAGCGATTATCAGCGCTATTGCCGGTGGGCGCAACCGCAGCTTCTTGCGCCTTCATCGTCAGCAACTGCAAGGCCGAACCTAGATCCAATTCGCTGTACCTGGGATCGGCGTAGAGCTGATTGAGTCGCTTGACCACGTCCTGAGGAGGCTGATTGTCCACCACCAACTCGCGGGCCAACTGGCGAATGATTTTTTTCGCCCCTTTCCATCGAAAGAGATCGGCCGCGACCACCAAGTTATCCAATTTGCCGACACTTACCTGCATGGCATCCGAATAGCCGTTGACGTAACCAGCTTTACCCGAATTGCTTAGCCCGGTCCAAAAGACTCCGTTGTGATCCAGACTTTGAGCGGCAAACAGCATGCTGCAACTGAGCAGGAAACCCATCACCGCGCCGGCGACGAACTTTTTCATCTGCCGCGCCCTCCTTGGGGACGCGCTTGAAGGTTTAATAGCAAAAAGCGAACAGGTCAGCAAGGATCACAATGCAAGAACGCAAAAACTTGGCGCGGCCCTTTGCAGGCCCCCATAGGCACGCGACCGCTCGCCGCGTTGACGGCTTCCCTTGGCTCATTTGAAGGCCAGGATGAAGGTTTGGCCTATACTTGGCGGCAAAAATCCTTCGAATGTCCGCTTTTCCCGACAGTCCACAATTTAGCGGCTGGCGCCAGGCTGGAGCACGCCGATTGAACCGCGCCGTGCCCAGATGACATGATCGCGGGATTGTGGATCTGTTCGACGAGGTCTTGGACTTCATTCGAAAGCCTCAACCCGAGCGCTTCGACGATCTTGCGCTGAGGGTCTTCGCCTACCAGTTCGAGCATATCGCGGCATATCGCGACTTCTGTGTGCATCGCGGGCTGACTCCCGTCAGCGTGCGCGGCGTCAACGAGGTGCCTGCCGTCAGCACGGCGGCGTTCAAGTACCTGGTGCTGGGAGACCCGCACGCGCGACGGGTGTTCATCACCAGCGGCACCACCCATGGCCGGGATACGCGCGGCCGTCATTTTGTGCCCCGGCTGGAGCTTTACCGCGCCTCGGCACTGGCCCATTTGCGCGCGATGCTGTTTTCGGACGGGCAACGTCCTGCGATGTTGTCGCTCCATCCCAGCACCGCCGTCCTCCCCCATTCTTCGCTGGCCCAGATGATCGATTGGCTGATGGCCGAATTCGGGAGCGGGCCGGGAACGTACTGCGCCAATGAGCGCGCGGTGGACCTCGAAGCGGCAATAAGATTTTTGCGCGCGGCGCAGCAATCCGGGCAAGTGGTATGCCTGCTGGGCACCACCGCTGCTTTTGCCGCGCTGTTCAAGCTTTTGGCTGCGCGGGACGAGCCGATTCGGCTGGCAGCGGGCTCCCGTCTGATGGATACCGGCGGCGCCAAAGGGCAAGTGGTCGCGCTGAGTGCGGCGGAGGTGGTCGCGCTGGCGGAAACCTACCTGAGCATCGCGCCCCAGATGGTAGTCAACGAGTACGGAATGACGGAGTTGTGCTCGCAACTATACGACGCCACCACCCTGAACAGCCCGAGCGCGCCGACGTTCGAAACCCGCGGCAAACTGGCGCCTCCATGGATGCGGGTAGTGGCGCGCGATCCGTGCACCTTGGCTGCGCTGCCGGCCCGGCAAGCGGGTCTGCTGTCATTTTTCGATCTTGCCAACCTGGGTTCGATCAGCGCGCTTCTGACCGAAGATCTGGGCACCGTGCGCGAGGATGGCAGCGTGGTGGTTCATGGCCGTGCCTACGCTGCGCAGCCGCGCGGCTGCGCGCTTGCGATCGAAGAGTTTCTGTTCGTGCCGTCAGATCGCGCTCTCCCATCCGCATCAGCATCGCCCCGGTTCGCACCGCCGCCCAGGGCCGGCGAGATAGTCGCGACCGCGCGCCGGATGAAGGAGCTGCCAGCGGTCGATTCACGCGCGATGGCGCGCGCGCTGGCGGATCTTTTCAGCAGGTGGCGCCAGCCCGATTATCCCCTGCGCCGCCACGCGCTGGACGCCACCTGCGAGTTGAGCGGGATTAATCGCGACCTGCTCGACGCCTCGCTCGACGCGCTCTTGCGCAATTTTACCTCCGACCAACTCCTCGCCTTGGCCGACCGTTGTTCACCCACCCATGCCGTGGTCGGCTTCATCATGCCGGGCAACGTCACCGGCGCGGGCTTGCACGAAGTCGTCCAAACCTTGATCGGCGGAGCTTGCCCGCTGATCAAGCCGGCCGGCGCCGATCCTTATTTTTTTCCCGCACTGGCCGATTCACTGCGCACGCTCGATTCGCGCCTGGGCGCGCGCCTGGCGGTGCTCAACTGGAGCCGGGCCGAGCAGGAGGCCACCCGCGCACTGACCGGGGCCTGCGAGCTGGTAGTAGGTTTCGGCGACAACTCGACGATCGCCCAGTTGGGCGCCTTGATGGGCGACAAGCTTGTCGACTTCGGCGCCCGCATGAGTATCGCTCTGATTGCGCGCGAGGCGGCGCTGGACGACGAATTGGCTCAGGCCCTGGCCCGCGATACGACCTTTTTCGAGCAGCGTGGCTGCCTGTCGCTCCAGCAGGTTTTTGTCGAAGGCGCCGACTCGCGACAAGTCCGCGAGCTGGCGCAAAAAATCGCACAGGCGTTGGAGCAGTTGGCCCAGCGCTGGCCGCCAGGACGATCCGACCTGGGCGACACGGCATCGGCGCGAGCGGTGAGCGAGGAGACCTACTGGCGGATGGCTGGTGGTCACGACGTTCGGGTTTGGAGCGGGCGGAAGCTTGAATTCAGTGTGATTTGCGACCCGGGCGCGGAACTGCTCGCCTCGCCGCTTTGCCGCACCCTGCGCATCGCCACGGCCCCGGACCTCGACCGGTTGCGAGGCCGTTTGTCGCCGGGCGAACTGAGCATAGAGGGCGTAGCCCTGGCCGACCCGGCACACCGCCTGGTCGCGCTGGAACCGCATCTGCGCCGGTTGGGCACCTCGTATTTCTGCCCGCCAGGCCAGCTTCAATCGCCGCCGCCGTCGTGGCCCCATGGCGGCGGCCGCTTGCTGAGCCGTCTGCTACAATCATGACGATGGATACCTGGCGCGCCGACTTTTTACGCCACTTGGCCCAAACCTCGCCCTCGCCGCTGGGATTGGAGATCGCGCGCGCGCAAGGATCCTGGCTGATCGCGCGTGACGGGCGGCGCTACCTGGATTTCATCTCCGGCATCGGGGTAGCCAACCTGGGCCACGGCAACAGCGCGGTGCTGGAAGCGATCGCGGCGCAGGCCCAACGCTATCTGCACGTGATGGTTTACGGCGAGTACCTGCTGGAGCCGCAAATCAAGCTGGCACGCCGGCTGTCCGAGCTCCTGCCCGCACCGATCGAGCAGGTCTATTTTACCAACAGCGGAGCCGAAGCGATCGAAGGCGCGCTCAAGACCGCGCGCAAGTTCACCGGCCGCCAGGGTTTCGTCGCCTTCGAAGGGGCTTATCACGGCGATACCATGGGGGCGCTGGCGCTGGCGGGCAATCCCAGCTTCCGCCGCCCCTTCGAGCCGCTGCCCGGTCCGGTGCACCATCTGCCCTACGACGAAATCGCGGGCCTGGAGGCGATCGACTCCAGCGTGGCCGCGGTGGTGATCGAGCCGGCTCAGGCCGAAGGCGGAGTACGCGTTGCCAGCGCGGATTTCATGCGCAGCTTACGCGATCGCTGCAACCAAACCGGAGCATTGCTGATCTTTGACGAAGTGCTGACCGGGATGGGTCGTACCGGCAAGCTCTTCGCCTTGGAACATAGCGGCGTGACGCCCGATCTGATTGTGCTGGCCAAGGCCTTGGGCGGCGGTTTGCCGCTGGGTGCGTTTTGCGGGCCTTCGGCGATCCTCGGGGTGCTCGCGCACGATCCGCCCTTGGGCCATATAACCACCTTTGGTGGCCATCCGCTGTGTTGCGCGGCTGGTTTGGCCGCGCTGGACGTGATCGTCGGGCAGGGGCTGAGCGAGCGCGCCGCGGCGATGGGCGCGCACCTGCTCGAGCGGCTGAGCATGCTCAGTGGCGGCGTGGTCGTCGCGGCACGCGGCATCGGCCTGCTGATGGGCTTGGAATTCGCCTCCGCGCAATTGACCGGCCGCTTCGTGGAAGCTTGCATCGGGCGCGGCCTGATCGCCAATTGGACCCTCAACGCCGAGCGGGTGGTGCGCTTGGCGCCGCCGCTGACCCTGTCGGAGACGGAAGCGGAGCTGGCCATGAGCACGATCGAAAAGATTGTGCACGAGCTGTAACCAAATGAGGCTGCCTGGATGGATCGGCCTCACGCCTGCGCCGACCGGCTTTAATGGGACAGTCGCGAAAAAGGAGCGCTCGTCAGATACCTCACCCACGAACTAAGCTAACCCTTGGGCGTGCTTCAACGGCGCGCCAGCCTGGATTAATGAAGCCCATCGGCGAATTCCAATTGATCGACCGCCTTTGCCGCGGCCTGTCTCTCTCCCGCCGCACCCTCCTGGGCCCGGGCGACGATTGTGCGGTGATCGCGCCGGCGCGCCGCCCTCAATTAGCCACGATCGATTCGATGGTGGAGGGCGTGCACTTTCGGCTGGAATGGTTCAAGCCGGCGGCCTTGGGTGCGCGCGCCCTGGCTGTCAACCTGAGCGATATCGCGGCGATGGGCGGGCGACCGCACAGTTGCCTGGTTAACCTGGGAGTTCGGCCGGGCCTGACACCCGCGCTGTTGGAGCGGATCTATGCTGGCTTGAGGCGCGCCGCGCGAGAGACGGAGGTCGATCTGATCGGCGGCAATGTCACCAGCGCCGCGCAACTGACCCTGACCATCGCGCTGATGGGCGAAGCCGATTTGCAGGTGCTGCGGCGCGATCGAGCGCGCCCGGGCGATGCGATTTTCGTGACCGGGACGCTGGGCGATGGTGCCCTGGGCTGGCGCCTGCTGGCCGGACAACTGCGAGCCTCTCCGGTCGCGCGCCGGATGCTGATCAGGCGCTACCTTGCTCCCAACGCACGCTTGGCGGCCGGGATGCGCCTGGCACGTCTTACTCCAGCGCCGGCCGCGATCGACATCAGCGACGGTTTGCTTCAGGACCTGGGCCATATTCTCAGGCGAAGCGGCTGTGGCGCGGTCGTCCAAACCGACCGCATCCCGCTCTCGGCGGCCTATCGCGCGGTGGCGGGCGAGTGTTTGGACTACGCCCTGAGCGGGGGGGAAGATTACGAATTGTTGTTCTGCATGACCACCCGCCACTCGGAAGCCGAGTTGAGTCGCCGCCTGGGCGTGCAGGTAACGCGTATCGGCCAGATCCTGCCGCGCCGCGCCGGCCTGCGCTTGCGCGACGCCCATGACCGGCCAGTAGTCACCAGCGCCGCGGGATGGGATCAACTGCGCGCGCGCGAACCAATCGCTTGACCCCGATGTGGTTGCTACCCACGATAGCGCTCCTGCTGGCGCTGGCCGCCCTTTTCTCCGCCTCGGAGACGGCGCTCTTCTCCCTGCTCAGAATCGAACGCCTGCGGCTGCAGCTTGGGTCCCGGGTGCGGGCGGCGGTGGAGCAATTGCTGGCCCGTCCCCTGGAGACCCTGGTCGCACTGATCGGCCTGACCGAGCTGGCCAATGTTTTTGCGGAATGCCTGGCCACTTCCCTGTTGATCGGGTTACTTGGCCATCGGGGGGCTTATCTGGCCGTCCCGGTCAACCTGGCGGCGATCATCCTGATAAGCGACGTCACCCCCAAGACTCTGGCCCTGGCCTTTCCCGGCGCAATCATGGGGCTGACAGCACAACCGTTGGCCAGGCTGACCCGGCTGCTACGTCCGATCACGGGCCGGCTCAAGGTGCCTTCCCCGCCGGGGCCACCCATGGTTTCCGAGACCGAGTTCCGCGCCTTGCTGCGTGCCGGAGAAACCCAGGGTGAAGTTGAAGCCGCCGAGCGCGAGCTGATCAATCGGGTGTTCGATTTCGGCGGCCGGCGCGCGCAGGAGATCATGACTGTGCGCGAGCGTATCTTTGCCTTGCCGATCGATATCTCACCTGAGCGGCTGGCCAGCGAAGTTGCCCATGCTCATTATTCGCGCGTACTGATCTATCGTGGTGAATTGGATCGAATCGTAGGCGTGTTGCATGCCAAGGATTTGGTCGCCTGGCGTCTGGAAAGCACCGCGCCGCGTCTGGAGCGCTTGCTGCGCGCACCCTATTACGTGCCGCCAGGCAAAGCGTTGGGTCCGATGCTGGAGGAGATGCGCCATGACCACGTGCAGCTCGCGCTGGTGGTCAACGAATATGGCAGGCTTTTGGGTTTGGTCAGCCTGGAAGACCTGCTCGAAGAGCTGTTTGGGGAAATTCGCGATGAATTCGATTTCGAGGGGCCCGAAATCACGCCCTTGGACGAAGACCGCTGGTCGGTGGCCGGATCGGTGCAGTTGAGCCGGCTGGCCCAGGTCCTGGGCCCCATCGATCTTCCCGCGGGCGATCACGATTCCACCCTCTCGCGTCTGATCCTGCGCCGCCTGGGGCGAGTACCGCGCCTGGGTGAGCGCTTTGGCCTGCTGGGCTTCGAAGTCACGGTGGATAAGGTCCGTGGCGCCAGCCTGGAGCGGGTAACGTTGCGCCGGTTGACCCAATGACACTGGCCGAAGCCATCGCCGGCGTCGCGCTTTGCCTGGCTGGGCAAAGTTTCTTTTCGGCCTGTGAGATCGCAGTGATTTCGGTCGACGATTTCAAGCTGCGCGCAGCCGTCGAAGCCGGCGAGCGCGGCGCGCGCCGGCTCAATAGCCTGTTGCAACGGCGCGACCGGCTGCTGGGCGCGATTTTGACCGCGACCAACCTGGCCACGATCGGCGCCGCCGCGCTGCTGACCACCTACATGCACCATAACTGGCCCCATCATGAACTTATCAGCGGTTTTATCCTGGCTCCGCTCACTCTGCTGCTGGGCGAAACCGTGCCCAAGATGCTGGCCTTACGCCGCCCGATGCGATTGGCGCGCCTGGCCGCCCCCGTTCTGCGGCTGTGGAGCCTGCTCTTGACCCCGCTGCTCTATCCTGAAATCGCGCTCAGTCGCGGCCTGCGCCGGCTGGCCGGGGTGAGTGGCGAAGAGACCGGCAGCTATATCGGACGCGAGGACCTGGTCCGCCTGCTGCAGCGGCAAGCGGCGGACAGCGCGCGGGCGCAGCCCGACCTGATCCAGCCCGACGAGAGCCTGATGATCGGCCGGATTTTTCGCTTCACGCGCGCCGAAGCGCGCCGCGCGATGGTGCCACTGTCGCGGGTGGAGGCGGTGGCGCAGAATTCCACCCTCGCCAGCGCGGCCGAAGTGGTGCGACGCGAGGGTTTCAGCCGCCTGCCGGTATACGCCGAACGGCCCAGTAACCTGATCGGCGTGGTCCATGTGTTCGATTTGCTCGAAGCGCCCGATCTGAGTCGTCCGGTGCGCGAAATCATGCGCCCGGTCAGCTATTTCGCCCAATCCACCGGGCTGGACGAAATTCTCCTGGCATTGCAGCGTACTCGCGAAAACATCGCGGTGGTGGTGGACGAGTACGGTGACGCGGCCGGAATCATCACCGTGGAAGATTTGCTCGAAGAAGTGGTGGGCGAGATTGAAGACGAATTCGACGTACGCGAGGAATTGGTTCGCCCTCTCGGCGCTCAGAGTCTGGCGGTCGCCGCACGCACGCCTCTGAGTCTGCTCAACGAAAGGTTCGGCCTGCGTCTGCCCGAAGGCGAAGGCTATGCTAGCATCGGAGGATTGGTGCTGGAGCGCTTAGGTCATATTCCCAAAGCCGGCGAGCAGCTCAAGGTGGCTGACGTTACCCTCAAGGTCTTGCGCGCCGACGCACGCGCGGTACGCGACCTGCTGCTGACCGTGGACCATCCGCTACCCAGCGCCCGGGCCAGGCGCCACTCATGACCGAAACTTCGATCCGTCAGATCCTCGAGCAAATCGCCAACGGCAGCCTGAGCGTGGAGCGCGCGCTGAGCGACTTGCGCCATCTACCCTTCGCCGACCTGGAGTTCGCCAAAGTCGATCTCCATCGCCAGTTGCGGCGCGGACTGCCGGAAGTGGTCTTCGGAGCCGGCAAAACTGCCGCGCAGATAGCCTCGATCGGCGCCCATATCGTCGAGCGCGGCCAGAACCTGATCGTGACCCGGCTGGACGAGGACAAGGCGCGCCAGGTGCGCCGCCGGCTACGCCGGCTGGAATACCGGCGCGAGGCGTCGCTGGGCACGGTGATCGTGCATGAGCAAGCGCCGCGCGGTCATGGCAGCGTGCTGGTAATCTGTGCAGGCACCTCCGACCTGGCGGTGGCCGAAGAAGCCGCGCTGTGCGCCGAGTTGTTCGGCAATCCGGTCAGCCGCCTGTACGACGTGGGCGTGGCCGGCCTCCATCGCCTGACCAGCAACCTGGAGCTGATTGCCGCGGCCGCCGTGGTGATCGTGGTGGCTGGGATGGAAGGCGCGCTGCCCTCGGTGGTGGCCGGACTGATCGACAAGCCGGTGATCGCGGTGCCCACCAGCGTGGGTTATGGAGCCGCGTTGGGCGGTATCGCCGCGCTGTTGGGGATGCTCAACGCATGCTCGGGCGGGATCACCGTGGTCAACATCGACAACGGCTTCGGCGCCGCGCTCTCGGCCACTTTGATCAATCGCGTGGGCTGGTCGGAGCAGGCCAATGGCACCCGATAAACCGCTGACCAGCGGACGCGCTCGCCGCGCGCTCAAGATGGGCGGCTTGGCCTCGCAGGTCGGATCCAACTACCTGTGGGCCTCGCTGCGCCGCCCCTTTCAGGATGCCGCCGGGCGCGACCAAAGCCTGCTCGCCGCTCACGTCAAGAACGCCCGCCTGATTGTGGAGGGCTCGCAGGAGTTGCGCGGCGCCTTTCTCAAGATCATCCAGATGCTCTCGATGCGCGAGGACATCCTGCCGACGGCCGCGCTGGAGGTGATGAGCACGACTCAGAAGAGCGTGCCGCCGATGGACTACAAGATCATCGCCGAGCAGATCCGGCGCGAGCTCGGCCAGGGTCCCGAGCAGCTTTTCCGCCGCTTCGAGCGCGTCGCCTTCGCCGCCGCCTCGCTCGGACAGGTCCATCGCGCGACGTTGGCCGACGGCCAGCAGGTGGTGGTCAAGGTTCAGTATCCGGGAGTGCGCGAGACGGTAGAGCAGGACCTCAAGAATCTGAAGCTTCTGCTCACCACCTTAAAAGCGATCGCCCACGACCTGATGCGCCAGAAACTGGAGGTTCGCACCCTCTACGCCGAACTGGATTCGCGGATTCGGGAGGAGCTGGACTACCGGCTGGAGGCCGCCAACACAATGCTCTTCAAGCAACTGCTGGCCGACGAACCCGACATCGAGATTCCAACCGTGGTTCCCGCTCTGAGCTCCGAGCGCGTCCTCACCATGACCTTTCTGGACGGTTATCCGCTGGCCGACGTGCTCGCCCCGGGCGTCGATCCCGCACTCAAGGAATGGTTGGCGCGCAGGTATTTCACCCTGATGTGGCGTCAGATTCTGGAGCTGGGCGTGCTCCACACCGATCCCCATCCCGGCAACTACCTGGTCACCTACCATCCCACGTTGGGGATGTTGGATTTTGGCTCCATTCGCCGTTTTCCGGAACCCATTCGCCGAGCCAACCTCAAGCTGGCGCGCGGCCTGCTCGATGATGACGCGCGCGCGATGGAGCAGGCGCTGACGGCGCTGGGCTATCTCGCGCGCGGCCAGGAGCCCGCGCCCATGGTGGAGATCGTTCGAATTCTGTTCGAGCCGGTCCGCCAGGATCGCCGCTTCGATCCCAAGAAGTACGACTCGGTGGCCAAGGCCGCAGCGGTGGGCGAGATCGCCCTTGCCCATCGCCTATATGCATCTCCAGCCCACAGCGTCTTTTTGCTGAGGGCTCTAATCGGGGCCGAGGGGATCATCCGCCAACTCGGCGTGGTCGCCAACTACCATCGGCTCTTCCGCGAATGTGTGGAACAGGCCGAGACCCGCGCTCAGGGATGATTTCGCCGTTCGGTTAAAAGGCCGAAATTGTTTCGCTTAGTCTAAAAATCCTCCTGTTGAGTGTTGCTTTTTCGCTCTCCATTCGCCATTATCGCGGAAACTGGACCGCATAGGGGGAGCCGCGATGGCGACTCTGACCAAACGACAAAAGCAGCTCGTCGATTATCTCAACGACCATATCGGCAAGTTCGGTTACGCGCCGACCCTGCAGGAGATCGGCGCCTATTTCGGCCTGTCATCCCTGGCCACCATCCATAAGCATCTGAAGAATCTGGAAGCGAAAGGCTTAATCCGGCGTAAATGGAATCATAGCCGAGCCTTGGAAATGGTCGATACCACGCCGCGTGCCAGCGCGCGGGAATTGCCGATGCTGGGAATGGTGGCGGCCGGTGCGCCAATCGAGGCGATGGAGGGCAACGACACCATCACGGTGCCCGAGGAGTTCATCCGGCGCCAGCAGACCTTCTGTTTACGGGTGCGTGGCGAATCGATGATCGACGAAGGCATCCGCGACGGCGACTATATCATCGTGGAAGGACGCGACCACGCCAACGACGGCGAGACGGTGGTCGCGTTGATCAACGGGGAAGCCACGGTCAAGAAGTTCTACCACCAGGATGACGGGACCATTAGGCTGCAGCCGGCCAACGCCGCGATGATGCCGATTTATGCCGCGGCGGAGGATCTGACGGTGCGCGGCGTGGTCGTGGGCCTGATGCGCCATTATCGCTGAACGCCGCCAGTATTCCTCCCGCGCTTTCGCTCGGATCCAAGCAGGCTCACAAGGGGCAAGCGGGGCTTTCCATTCCCCAAGCTGGCGCGGCTACCTCATTCGGTCGCTGTAGTCAGGGAAGCGCTGGTTACGTCGGCGCGGCTGGGCAGCATCCAGGTCAGCGGAAGCGAAATGACCACGGCGAGCGCCCCCACCATGTAAGCATCGCGATAGGCCAGCCCGATCACGTGATGGACGGCGGACAGCGGGCGATGGTCTCCCAGCAGGCCCATCCGACGGGCCGTCTGAAAGCTGATGATCGAAGCGAACAGCGCATACGCCAGATTGCTGCCCTCGCGCCGGGCCAGAGTATAGAGGCCCGCAGCGCCGGTCTTTTCGGCCGCCGGCACGGAATTCAGCGCCGATGCGGTGAGCATCACGAAGATACAGCCCACCCCCAGCGCCATCGGCAACTGAGCCAGCACCAAGGTGGTGAAGGAGGGCGCCAACATCCGGCCCGCCAACAACCAGCACGACCAGGCTTCCAGCACGCTGGCCAACGCCACCACCATCCTAGGGCTGGTGTTGTAAAGCCGAGCCGCCAGCGGCGTTACCGCTAGCATCAAGAGCGCGCGGGGCAGTAGCACCAGTGCGGTGCGATAGGAGTCGTAACCCAGCTCGCTCAGGCAAAATTGCGGGATCATGAAGCTGCTGCCGTACAGGATGAGCCAGGTCATCGTCCCCAGGATGGAGGCTGCGGCGAGATGGCGGTTATGCAGTAAACGCACTCTGACCACGGGCTCGGGCTGGCGCAGCTCCCACCATACCAGGCTGACTACCGCCGTGGCGGCCAACCCCGATGCGGCCAGATGAAGCGGCGAGCGGAACCAACCAAGTTCGCCGGCCTCGGCCACGACAAGTTGCACGGTGCCCACGCCGATCGCCAGCAAGCCGATGCCGATACCGTCGATGCCCTTAAGGCCGCGCCTGAGATAGCGCGGGTCTTCGACATAGCGCCAGACCATCAGCAAGCCCACCAGACAGACCGGCACGTTGATGAAGAAGATCGCGGGCCAGCCGAAGCGATCCATCAGAATACCGCCGATCACCGGACCGATGGCCGGCGCCACGCCCACCCCAGCGCTATAGACCGCGCTGGCGGTACCCTGCTCGGCCGGCGGAAAAACCTCGGAAATAATCGCCTGCGAGCACGGCACCAAGCTGCCGGAACCGAAGCCCTGAATCAGTCGGAACAGCACGATTTCCGGCATGTTGCGCGACAACCCGGCGAGCATCGAGCCCAGGATGAACAGGCCCATGGACCACATGAAGAGCGCCTTGCGGCCGATCAGGGTTGCCGACCAGCCGACCATGGTAATCGCGACGATTTGACCGATCGTATAGACCGTCGCGACCCAGGTAACCTGGGCCAGCGTCACATGAAAGGCGGTCATCATGTCGGGCAGCGCCAAGTTGACGACATTGGCATCCATCACCGACAGAAAGGCGCCCATCAGGACCGAAAGCGAAACTAGCCATTTATTAATTGGCCCGTCGTGGCGCGAGGATGGCTTTAGCGAGGGCTGGGGATCGAGGCTCAAAGTATTGCTGCTACTTGGCTGAGTTGAACCAGTCCGGCTACACGAACCAAAGTTCGTGAGAGGCAGTCGAATAGTTCCGTCCACTCGTGGGCTTTCGGCTTCGACGATGGCGCAGCGCCTTGTCGGTCAACCGTGGAACGAGCGCTCCGTTCAGCCCCTGGCGCGTACCACTCCTCGAGGTAAGCTTCCCGCGAGCCGGGGCGCCTCTGCGCGGCAGGAGGGTCACATCATCGAGCAGGGCCGTTCTCCGCGCAAACATCCTGCTTTGTTGGCCATGACGAATGCAAACCGGAGGGTTGTGGTTTTTACGCCGGAGGGCGATCCAGGCGCTAGTAATCCCAGTGGGTGCGATCCCAGCGGAAGATTTCGGTGGTGTTGGTCACGCTCACCGGCTTGGGGTGGGCGTGGCGCGCCTCGGTGATGGTATGACCGGTAAGGTAATATTCGGTTTCCTGATAAGTCAGCTCGCCGATGGGTTGGCCATTAGCCGCGCGCTTGGTATCGCAGGTCTTGATCGGGCTGTAAACGATATAAGTGCCGGTTTCCCAGCCGCCTTTGACCTGCCAGCTCACGTTGTCCACGTTATTGACGTCGCGACTTTGCAGCTTGCGGCCCCAATCCTGGCAAAAAGCGGGAAAGGCGTTGGCCGCACGCAGATACAGAATATCGGCGGCGTGGCCGCGGGTGCGTAGCCGAGTATGCAGGACTTTGTGCATGTGCGCCTGCATCGCGGAAACGGCGCGCGAATCGTGAAGCAGGGTGGGATTGGAGTGGCTTGGAGCAGCTTGCGGTGTGCTGCTTTGGCCCCACGCCGCCCTCCACAACATACCAGTCACCAACGCGGCGGCGACAAAGCTTAACCCGACAGGCTTAAGCATTGCTTTATTCATCACGCTCCGCTCCCCAACAAAAATCGCAACCGGAACTCAAGATATCAGAAAGACGGCGCTGGCAGTAAAGGCGCCGCGGCCCGCCAAATCAATGGCAGGCCGCGGCCGAAAAACGCACCCAGTCTCGACCTTACTGCGCGGCCGGGACCAGTTCGACGCGCCGGTTTTGGGCGCGACCCGCTGCCGTGGCGTTGCTGGCCACGAAATGGGTCTTGCCATAACCGTGCGTCACCAGGCGGCTGGACGGGACGCCCTTGCTCTCCAGATAGCGGGCGACCGCGTCGGCGCGGCGCTGCGACAGCTTCAGGTTGTAAGCGAAGCTACCAATGGCGTCGCAATAGCCGTTAACGTCCACACTCACGTTGGGATTCTTGGAGAGGATATCGGCCGCCTCATCCAGGATCGGCACCGCGTCGGGCCGAATATTGGCTTTGTTGAAATCGAAATGAACCCCGCGCAACACGATACGCTCGTGCTGAACCGGCGGCGGGGGCGGCGGAGGCGGTGCCTCGGGAGCCGTGGCCACCACCGGAGCCGCCGGCGGCGGCACCACGGGGTCGCACAGATAATGGCCCGCGACAGCGCCGATAGCGCCACCCACGACAGCCGAAATCGGGGTGAAGACCGCCTCGACATTGCTCCGGTCACCGCTGCCAGTGTTGTGCGAAACTTCATATCCGCCTACACCACCGGCGATGGCGCCCAGAAAGGCCCCTCCCAGCGCGCACCCATCCCATTCCCGTGGCTGAGACAGACTCTGCGCGGACAGGTTCGCGCACCCGGCCATGGCGAACATCAATGTTGCCATCACCGCGGTTGGAACAGCGAATCGGAATTTAGTGCCCATTAACCTCCTCCATCTATTCAGCTATTAGCCAGGCGCCACCCAAATGCTCCAAGACGCTTGCGCAATTTTACTTGTCGTCGGCCGCGATTCAAGGAAAAAGCGGGATCCAGATTAAAATAAGTCCGACCCGGGCCGAGCCCTGGAAATGCCCTTCCGCCCTGCCCAGCCCTTCTGAACGCGCTCTTGGGTTCCTCGCGATGCCGCCTCGGCTGCCGCATTTAGAAGCCCTAAACCATCTCCCCCGGAGCAAAATTTCTCCGTCTCGCGTCGCTCGCCGCCGGGCCTTTCCAAGCTGGCGCTCCCCACCGCTGGCCCCGGATTAAGTACGAGCGTCTGTCCTGCTAGCATGAAAAAACGATGTTGTCATTAGCTCGGGATAAAGAAGGAACATTTAAGCTGGTCTCAAACTACCAGCCGCAAGGCGATCAGCCGGCCGCGATCGAGACCCTTTGCCGCCATCTGAGCGAGGGAATCCCCCATCAGGTGCTCTTGGGCGTGACCGGATCGGGCAAGACCTTCACCATGGCCAACGTCATCGCCCGCCTCAATCGACCGACCCTGGTAATGGCGCCCAACAAAACCCTCGCCGCTCAGCTTTACAACGAATTCAAAAGTTTGTTTCCCGACAACGCGGTGCGCTACTTCGTTTCGTATTACGACTATTACCAGCCCGAAGCCTACGTCCCTTCCACCGACACCTACATCGAAAAAGACTCGAGCATCAACGATGAGATCGACAAGCTGCGCCATTCGGCCACCAAGGCCTTGCTGGAGCGCAACGACGTGCTGATTGTGGCTTCGGTTTCATGCATCTACGGACTGGGCGAACCCGAGGTCTACTTCGAGATGCTGTTATTCGTGGAAGAGCGCCAGCACATCGCGCGAGATCGCGTGCTGCGCAAGTTGGTGGACATCCAATACCAGCGCAACGATTACGATTTCCATCGCGGCACCTTTCGGGTTCGAGGCGACGTGGTCGAGGTTTTTCCCGCATACGAAGAGAGTCGCGCCGTGCGCATCGAATTCTTTGGCGACGAGATCGAGGGACTGTACGAGATCGACCCCCTGCGCGGCCAGGTGGTACGCCGCCTCTCCAGCGTGGCGATTTACCCCGCCTCCCATTACGTCACCACCTCCGATCGAATGGAGGCCGCCGTCCAAAGCATCCGCCAGGAGTTGCGCGAGCGACTGGAACAATTGCGCGGGCAGAACAAGCTGTTGGAAGCGCAACGGCTGGAGCAGCGCACCATGTACGATTTGGAGCTGCTCGCGGAGATGGGGGTTTGCCCGGGGATTGAAAACTACTCGCGCCATCTGACCGGACGCCTCCCCGGTCAACCCCCACCGGTTCTGCTCGACTATTTTGCCAAAAACTATCTGCTCTTCATCGACGAGAGCCACGTCACCGTCCCCCAGATCGGCGGCATGTACAGGGGCGATCGTTCGCGCAAGCAGAACCTGGTGGATTACGGCTTCCGACTGCCCTCCGCCCTGGATAATCGGCCGCTTAATTTCGAGGAATTCGAAGGCTTCATCAACCAGGCGGTTTACGTATCAGCCACCCCCGGCGACTACGAATTGGCCAAATCCGGCGGTCTGGTGGTCGAGCAATTGATCCGGCCCACCGGCCTTATCGATCCCGCCATCGAAGTGCGCCGCGCGGGCACCCAGGTGGACGACCTGCTCGAAGAAATCCGCCGCCGGGTCGAGCGCAACGAGCGCGTGCTGGTCACCTGCCTGACCAAGAAGATGGCCGAAGACCTGACCGATTACTACCACGACCTGGGCGTGCGCGTGCGCTATCTCCATTCGGACATCGATACTATCGAGCGAGTCGAGATTATCCGCGATCTGCGCAAGGGCGTGTTCGACGTGCTGGTCGGGATCAACCTGCTGCGCGAGGGGCTGGACCTGCCCGAAGTCTCGCTGGTCGCGATCCTGGATGCCGATAAGGAAGGCTACCTGCGCTCCGAGCGCTCCTTGATCCAGACCATCGGGCGCGCCGCGCGCCATATCAACGGCCAGGTCATCATGTACGCCGACCAGCAAACGGGATCGATGCGCAAGGCGATCGAGGAAACCGACCGCCGGCGCGCCAAGCAACTCGCCTACAACGTCGAGCATGGAATCACCCCAACCTCGGTGATTAAGGCGCTGGATGCCTCGCTGGTGGAGATGTACTCGCCCGAATGGGCGGTAGTGCCGGAGATTTCGGCCGAGCCCGGCGAAGGCGAGGACGACGCGGTGCCGGCCCACGAATTGGAAGTGCGCCTCAAGCAGTTGCGCCAGGAGATGATGGCCGCCGCGCAGGCGCTGGAATACGAGCGTGCCGGCCAGTTCCGCGACCGGATCAAACGCATGGAAATGCGCGCGCTGGGGCTCGATCCAGGCCGCACAGGTATATCCACGGCCGCGCAGCGCGACAGCGCGCCCAGGCGGCCCCATGGTCGTGGCGGGCGCGGCAAGGGCGAGCGCGCGCGTCCAACCGCGCCCCGCCAAAGCCGACTCAAGCTAACTCCGGAAGAGCCCGATTAGCGTACGATTTTACGCCCGCGCAGGTCCGCGATCTGCTGCGCGGAGTATCCCGCAAAGTTGCACAGAATTTCCTCGCTGTGCTCGCCGAGCGCGGGGGCGGGGAGTTTAGGAACAAACGGGGTGCGGGAGAATTTCATCACCGCGCCTAGCTGCCCCACCGCTCCATGGCGTCGATCCGATAATTCGATCAGCAGCGCGTTGGCTTGCACCTGCTCGTCGTCGAACAACCTGGCGGGCGTGTTGACGGGGACCGCGGGAATCGCGCTGGCGGCCAAAAGGCGCAGGTTTTCCGCACAGGATCGCGTCGCGAAAACAGAGGCCAGCGCCGCTGCCAGTTCGCTGCGCGGCCCCTGCGCCGCCGCTTGCCGATAGGGCTGCGATGGCCTTTGGAGTAGTCCGCACAGCGCTGCCCATTGGCTCTGGTTGCAAACCGCGAGGTACAACCAGCCGCCCTCCTTGCTTTGATAAGCCCGCCGCAACGCCCCCAGGCCGGGTAGTTCGGGGGCGCCGTTTTCGAAATCTGGACGTCCGGGATAAAAGACGAATTCTCCCGCCTGCAACGCCATCACCGATTGCAGCAACGAAACCTCGACAGCTTGGCCAACTCCCAGCCGCCGGCGCGCAGCCAGCGCCAGGACGCATCCCAACGCCCCAAAGGTACCGGCGCCGTAGTCGCTGACCGGACAAGTCAGGTAGAGCGGATGACGCGGTCCGGGCTCGGCCCGGGAATAGCCCGCGTGCGCGAGCATCAAACCTGAAAAAGCCTGGGTGAGAGGATCGAAGCCGGGTCTCGCATGCCCGGGGCCAGTGCTGCCAAAACCGGTGATCGTCAGGTGAATCAGCCGCGGATTGATTTCGGCCAGCCTCGTGTAATCGATTCCCAGAGCGTGGGTCTGCCCCGGCCGCATGTTCTCGAACACGATATCGGCCTGCCGGACCAGACTATAGACCACCTCGCGCCCCTCGGGCTGGCGCAGGTCAAGGGACAGCGAGCGCTTGCCCTGGTTCCAGGCTAGAAAGCCGTAGCCGAACAGGCGAAAGGGATCGCCGTCGAGGCTCTCGACCTTGAGCACAGTGGCGCCCAACTGCCCCAAGAGCATCGGTCCGTAGGCACCCGCGATATAGCCGCCCAGATCGACGACCAGCACTCCCGCCAGCGGACCTTCGCCCGTGGCCTCCGCATCATCGATCCGCGCCTTGGCGGGCTGGGCGAGGATCTCATCCAGCGCAGCCCGATCGGCACCGGCTCGCGGCGCGGGCCCGGTGATTGCTCCGGGCGTACGATGCAACTTGATCGGCACGCCAATCTGATAGGTTGGCCCCAGGGCGGGATCGTTCACCGACTGGCGCATCCCGAGATGGGCGACCTGTGGGTCGGCGAAACATTCCTGGCGGGTTTGCAGTTCCCCGCACGGAATCTCGTGCTCGCGCAGGATCTTCAACCATTGGTCGCGAGGCTTCTGCTTGAAGATGTCGATCATGATCGCCTTGAGCGCGTCGGCGCGTTCTCGATCGACAATCCAGGGCGCATCCTCGAAGCGTGGATCGGAAATCAAGTCGGGCCGCTCCACCGCCACCGCCAGACGATACCAAAAGCGGATTGCCGGGCGCCACGAACAGATACCGGCCGTCACTGGCCTCGAACAGACGGTAGACAGCCCATTGGCCCAGCGGATCGGCCGGCCCGCCGGGGTTGGGGCGAATCAAGCCGGGGTTGCGCACGATCGCGCCCGCTTGCAACGCCATCGCCGCCGCCAGCATCGAGACCTCGACCTCCTGGCCGCGGCCCCTGGCACCGCGCCGCAGCAGCGCCGCCACCACCGCCAGCGCGCCCAAGGCACCGGCCTCGTAGGCCGCTAATGGAAAAGCCAGCGCGACCGGATCGCCGCTGCGCGCCCATTGATTGGCGTCGATTCCGCCCATCGCTTGCGCCATGTCGCTGGGCGCCTGCAAGTCGGCGAGCGGACCGCGGCTGCCCAAGGGCGGCATCGCAAGCAGCAATACCCGCGGATTGAGTTGCGCCAGCGAATCATAATCCAGGCCGAGCGCGCGCCGGATGCCGGGAGTATGCCCGCTGATGACGATATCCGCGCGAACGACCAGATCGTCCGCAAGCTTGCGATCGCCGGCATCGGCAAGATCAAGGCAGACCGATCTCTTGCTACGGTTGGCGATTTGAAAGTGCGGAGCGCTCCACATCGCCCCGCGGCGGCTCGACCTTGAACACCAGCGCGCCCTGCTCCGCCAACAGCATCGCCGCGTAGGCAGAGGCCAGATCGGCGCTGAACTCGACGACGGTAACGCCCTCCAGAGCCCTGGCCATTCAACTAACCTAGCCGATCGGATCCGGTCCCGGCCACGACCGCGATCGCACACGCCGCAGCGGGGCGCGGCCGCCCCTTTGGCTTCTCAGCTCCCGGAGCTGAAGAATTGAGGCACCAGAAAGGTGAACATCCCGTTCGCTTCCTGACCGCCGGTGTAGATTTCACCCTTGGCGGGATTGATCGCGAGGTCGCCAGGATGCGGACATGCGTCGCCGCGGATGATGTACTCGGGCGGCACGTCGCCGCTGTCGGTGATCTTCCACACCCCGATGAAGCCGCGGCTGTTGTCGCCCAGGCGCGGCGGCCCGGTGCATCCCGGCCGCGGCGCGTAACCACCGCGGTCGTAGGGTGGAACGTAACCGCCTGTGGCCGCCGTCGAAGAAGTTACCGCGACGTAGATCTTGTCCTTGTACAGCGCCATGTGCCAGTTCCGTTTCATCCCCGTGTGCGGCCCCGCGATTACCCGCAATGGCGCTACGTCGCCGTTGGCCGTGCGCTGGAAGATGAACAGGCCGCCGTTGTGCTGCCAGGTCTTGGTCCCGCCGTCGGTGGCCACCACGATCAGGTTGCGCTCCGGATCGACTCCGATTCCCACCGGCTCGCGCATTCCTGTGTTCGGCCCTTCGATCACCCGCAGCGGCGGCTGATTGCCGTTGGCGTCCCACGGAAACACCAGCACCGAGTCACCCTCGTTGTCGGCCACAACCAGTTCGTGATGGACGTCATCGACCACTTCCTGGTAGGGACGATGAATGTGGGTCTCGGGCCCCTGAATCACCCGAAGCGGCGCTACCTCGCCGCTCGCCCCCGCCGGAAAGGTCGCGATCGCTCCCGCCAGCGGCTCGCTGGCGATCAACAGGTCGCGCGCCGGATCGTAGGCGATCCCGTGCGTGGCCCGAGTCAGCTTGGATTTAGTGC
>Ga0209012_1000723_pt1 | contig 41949 bp, 40 predicted proteins | sample RS3BMetagenome_FD_184735 | JGI IMG/M metagenome (GOLD analysis project Ga0209012, IMG submission 184735) | Ferric oxide microbial mat and aquatic microbial communities from Rainbow Spring, Yellowstone National Park, USA - RS3B (SPAdes) (version 3) ...
GCATTTCGCGGGCTCGGGCATGTCGACGACAATGGTTCCAGTTGGCAGTTGTCGCCACGGAACGGGCATGATTCCGTCCTGTGTCCAACGCCACGCCGTCTTGTACGATATGCCAGTTCGTCGCGCCCACTCGGAGAGTTTCACGACGCTCATCGTATCATAAGAACGTACGTTTGGCTACATCCGGGACGGAAGTGGGCAACAGTTGATAACCCCCCTTCGGGGCTACTCGGGGGACAGAACCCTTGCCCGGGGTGAGACCGTGGGCTCGGTAATTGCGCCGTACGAACGTACGGAAGGATTGACCTCTGATCGAAGATCGGCTATGCTGGCTCTACCTACCGACGAATGGAGAATCCCTCGATGCCTGCCCCCCTTCCGCGCCGTCGCGAGCGCCTCGAAATTCGGCTCACGGCCGACGAGCGCGCCCTGCTCGAGCGCGCCGCCCACCTGCACACCGCGGGCGATCTGAGCCGCATGATTACGACGATCGCCGTCGACGCTGCACGTGCAATTATTCGCGAGCATGAAATAACCGAGATCAACGCCACAACGCGTGAAGCTTTTTACGCAGCCCTCTTTGAGACATCGGAGAATCCTGCGCTCGCCGGCCTTTTTTTGCAGCCTCCGCCCGAAGGCTACGACTTCTAAATGCCGGTCGAAGCGCTCGACGCCGTGCAACACAATCGCAACGACTTCACTTGCGGCAACGAGCGAGTCGATCGCTATTTCCAACTTCTGGCGCGGCAGGCCGCCGACCGATTCGTAGCCCAGACCTACGTTCTCGTCCCGCCGCCTCCACGCCCGACGCCGTGCGAGGTTTTTGGGTATTACACGTTCGTTCAGCATACCTATCGCGACAGCGAGATGGATCCGACGACGGCGCGTGCGCTTCACGTCACAAACTTGGGAACGATTCCCACCATTCTTCTCGGTCAACTTGGGGTGAGCTCGGCGCACCAAGGAAAAGGCGTCGGAAGGGTATTACTGCGCGACGCGCTCCGCCGCGCGCTGCACGTCGCTCTGAGTATTGGCGCCGTCGCCATCATCACCGATCCCATCGACGACTCCGCTGCGGCGTTCTATCGGAAACACGGCTTTCGCGTGCTTCCGCAACAAGAGCCGCGATTGCTTATCGCAACGCGCGAGTTGGCACGATATAACCCCGATATCGTTTCCGCGTTCAAGAACAGAGCGTCGGCGATCGAAATTCCGTACGGGCCGCAAAACTTCTCTGGGTAATGCGCCTCACGTTACTTCGCGGCTGCGCCGCTTCGGCGCAAGCAAAAAAAAAGCCGGGAAGTGCACGCAGCTCCCGGTTTCGCTACATCGACCTCCGCACGGAGCGCGCCGTACGGCTCAACCCGCTAGAAGCAGACAAAAGCGAGGTAGTAGTTCGTTCCCGTGGTCAGCGTCGTAGGGTTGCTGTTCGTTCCCGACGCGAAGGTGACGGTTGAGCCGCTTAACGTTCCAGCGTTGCTATAGCCTTGCCAACCACTCGCGGTTCCAAACGAGCTATAGTACGTCGAGCAGGTACCGGTGCTCGCAAGCGTCACCGCGAAGGCGGGTGAGGCGCTTGCGCCCGCGAGGAGCGTAATACTTCCCGAGCTCAGCGAGAAGGCGACGAAGGCAATCGTGGTCGGTGCGTTGCTGCCGGCTGGGTTCGTGGGCAGCGGTGATGGCGCACCCGCTGGTGCGGTGAGGCTGGTCGTCGCGCTCATCGTGGTTCCGCTGGCGATCGTCGTTCCGTTCTGAAACGTGATGCTCTCGGTACACGAGCCGAGCGCGGGGAAGTTACAGCAGATCCTGCAACAGGGCTCAGCGTGCCGGTCGCGTTTCCTGAGACCGAGCCACAGGGGAAGGCCGCATTGCCGCCGCTGCCGGTCGCAGTGGCCGTTGGGGCGGGTGAAGGATTGGTCGTCCCGCCGCCACCGCAGCCAGCGGCGACCGCGACCAAAGCAAGCGCGAACAACGCGCGCGAAACGGCCTTGCTGGTGTGCATGGGTTCCTCTCTCTCTGATTCAGCTAGTTGCCCCGTCCTACGGCCGACATTGTAACAAAGCGATCCCTTGAGCGGTTTCTGTGAAGCGGCACGGCGCTCACCTTCCCTTCCCTTGCGTTGGGTTCGCCCCTCGATACGCCGCTTCGCGGCTACTCGGGATGACAACGCGCCCCTCGATACGCGCCCCTCGATACGCCGCTTCGCGGCTACTCGGGATGACAACGGCTACTCGGGATGACAACGGCTACTCGGGATGACAAAGGTTGTCTACGCGATTCCTCGGGGTGACAACACCCTCCTCGGGGTGACAACACTGCAACGGTGGCGCGTTAACCTCGACAGATCGGCGGTTCGACGTAAGAATCGTAACCGTCGGGATAGGCGATCCCGGCGAAATATAACCCGTACGCCGGAGCGGTAACTCCAGCCGCCGCTCGATCGCGCGCAGAGAGAATCGCGGCAACGCTCCCCGGATCGCGGCGCCCCATCGCGCACTCGGCGAGCAGGCCGACGATCGTGCGTACCATTCGGTGCAAAAACGCATTCGCCGCTACGCGAACGACGAGCAGCTCGTCCCGACGTTCGATCGTCAGCGACTCGATGCGCCGAACGGTATTTCCGCTATCGGGAAGCGTTCCGCAGAACGAACGGAAATCGTGCTCGCCGATAAGCGGCGCAGCCGCATCGCGCATCGCCGCGAGATCGAGCGGCCGATAGAGATGCCATGCGTACCGCGCGAGCAACGCCGACGGCAGCGGACGCGCCAGGATCGCATACACGTATCGCCGACGCAACGCCGAGAAGCGCGCGGAGAACTCGCTGTCGACGAGCGCCACGTCGCGCACGCGAATATCCCGGGGAAGCCGCGTGTGAAGCGCAAGCGCGAACCGCTCCCAGGGAAACGAAATGCGGGCGGTAGTGAAACTCACGACCTGCCCGCATGCGTGCACTCCGGTATCGGTGCGCCCGGCACTGGTTAACGCGATGGGTTCGCCGAGCAACCCGGCGATCGCCGTTTCGAGCTCGCCCGCGACCGTGCGCTGCGCGGGTTGCCGCTGAAAACCGCAATATTCGGTACCGTCGTATTCGACGGCACAGCGGATGGTTATACTTTCGCGGCTTCCCGTTTCGGAACCGTGCGTTTCTCGTCGAGATCGAGGAGATCGGCCCAGGTCGTTACGTCCGGACGATCCGGCGCTATTCGATCGCGCAAGCCCACGAAGTGCGTCCACGACTCGCCCTCCGGCGGATGGGTCAGCCACTGGTGATTCCATTGCTCGATCTCAGCGGTGCTTTTCTTGGAGATATACTCGTCGGAGACGTGCTGCTCGATCTCGGCAACGCTCTTCGCATGCTTGATGCGCTCGAGCAACTTTTCGTGGTCGATGCCGAGGAAGCCAAAAACGGCTTGGTCCATCGGGCAGTTGTAATGGTAATCGCCGATATTGCCGAACGCGAGCGCGTAGCCTTTATCGATCGTGCGCCCGATTTGCACGAGCCCATGCACTTTGTCGTGCACGCTGCGGGGATAAATTTTTGTAAGATCCATGTTCGCGTGAACACTGCCCGCGCCGCCTGGGTTGCGCCGCAGCTACCCGTGCTGCCGTTGAAGCGGAAAGAGAATGACGTCGCGAATGCTGCTCGCCCCGGTAAGGAGCATGACGAGACGATCGACGCCAATGCCGATGCCCGCAGTCGGCGGCATGCCTGTTTCGAGCGCCCGCACGAAATCCCAGTCGGGCTCGGGAATATCCTCGTCGCCTTGTGCACGTTGCGCAATCTGCGATTCGAAGCGCGTGCGTTGGTCGTCGGGATCGTTTAACTCCGAGAACGCATTGCTGATCTCCATCTGCGCGCAGAAGAGTTCGTAGCGTTGGGTCATCTCCGGATCGCCGGGAACGCGCTTGGCCAAAGGCGAGATAGCGAGCGGATACTCCGTCACGAAGGTCGGCGCAATCAAATGCGGCTCCAACACACGTTCGAAAATTTTGTCGAGCGCGTGGCCGTGCGTCGGCGAAGGCGGCATCCCCAGCTCGCCAAGAATTTCGGCTGCGCCGGCTGGGTCGAGCAGGCGCTCGCGAGTAAACCGCCCGTGCGAATACCGTGCGATTCCCTCGAGATACCCGATGCGATCGAACGGGCGCGCAAAGGAAATTTCGTGTTCGCCGACGCGCAACGTCGTGCCGCCGGTGACGACGCGTGCGAGATGCTCCATCAAGGCTTCGTTGAACGCGAGCATATCGTTGACGTCCCAATACGCGGCGTAGAGTTCGAGCATCGTGAACTCGGGGTTATGACTGGTATCGATCCCCTCGTTGCGAAAGATGCGTCCGATTTCGTAGACGCGCTCCATCCCGCCGACGATGAGCCGTTTGAGGTTCAGCTCTGTTGCGATGCGTAGCTGCATCTGCGCGTCGAGGGCGTTGACGTGGGTGAGAAATGGCCGCGCGGCAGCACCGCCGGCGACGTGTAGCAGCGTCGCGGTCTCGACTTCGTGGAAGCCCTGCGCGTCGATGAAGCGGCGCATCTCCGAAAGGATGCGGCTGCGCGCTAAAAATGTCGCCCGCACCTCGGGGTTGACGACGAGATCCACGTAGCGCTGGCGATACCGTTTCTCAACGTCTTGCAATCCGTGCCACTTATCGGGCAACGGAGCGAGCGCTTTCCCAAGCACCTCCAACGCCGTCGCGTGCAGCGTGAGCTCGCCCATCTTCGAGCGGAAGAGGTAGCCTTCCACCCCGACGATATCGCCGCGTTCGACGTGCGAGAGCGCGGCAAAGGGCTCCTCACCGAGGTCGTCGCGCCGTGCGTAGACCTGTAACTTCCTCGCCGTTGCATCGGCAAGATCGAAGAACGAGGTCTTGCCCATTCCGCGGCGCGTCAGCACGCGCCCCGCGAGGCGCAACCGCTGCGCCGAGAGCGGCTGCTCGGCGGCAACGTGGGCAAAGATCTCGGCGATCCGGGCGAAGCTTATCGGTAAGGCGAGCTCGGCATCCTCGCAACCCGCGGGCACGGGGAGCGCGGGTTCGACCGACGCAAGGGCCTCGCGCATCGAGCTCCGCTCGAAACGCGTCTGCGAGAATGGGTCGCGGCCGGCAGAACGCAACGCGGCCAGGTGCTCTCTCCTGGCCGCGACGAGCGATGCTTCGGTCTTACCGATATCGTCGTGCAATCAGGAGGCTTTCTTTGCAGCTTTTTTCTGCGCCGGCGCCCCGCCGTTATGGCTGATCTGTTCGATCTTGTATTTCGTCAGGCCACGGGGCGTGGAAACGTCGACCGTCGCACCCTTTTTATGCCCCATCAACGCGCGCCCCAACGGCGATTCGTTGCTAAGGCGGCGATTGACCGGGTCGGCTTCGGCGGATCCGACAATAGAAAACTCGTAAAGATCGCCCGAGCCCATCTCCTTGACTTTCACGGTGCAACCTAAATGGACTTCGTCGGCGGCATAATCGGTTTCGTCGATGAGTTTCGCATTGCGAATCATCTGTTCGATCTTGATAATGCGCCCTTCGATAAATGCCTGCTCTTGCTTGGCATCCTCGTATTCCGCATTTTCACTTAAGTCGCCGTACTCTTTGGCTTGACGAATGCGATCGTTCACCTCTTTGCGGTGCACGGTTTTGAGTTCGTCGAGCTCGTGTTCGAGCTTTGCGAGTCCCTCGCGGGTAAGGACGATTTCTTTGTCGTTCAACGATAGACCCTCGTTACAGGAGAAAGGCCCCGAGAAAGGGGGCTGGCGCGCCTGCTTCGTGGGGAGGGGGTCATCCCCTTCCCACGAGTTCTATGACCCGCGGGCGAAGTTTTAAAGCGGCCATTAAGCCCTCGTAGTCGCTGGGCACGACCTCCTCCCAGCGCTTTCCCAGGAGCGCCAAAAGCGCTGCTTCCAGCACGTTGGTGCCGAAGGATCGGCCGCCGAAATCCGGCGTGGTGGTGACCAGTCGCCGCACCCCGCGGGCGCGCAGTTCTTCGATATTTTGCGCGGTGACGGTGTTGGTGAGAATGGTTTTCCCCTCGAGGCGCTCCGGCATAAAGCGGCGCATGAAATGGAAATCGCCGGCGATGATTTCAGCGTCGTGATAATACTGCGGATATTTCGGTTCCGGAGCTTGTTCTTGTTTCTTTCCGGTCGGATAGAAAAATTGAAACGGTAATTTACAGGCATCGGGGAGATATTTTTCGGCCAATTCTTCGAATTCGCGAAGGCCGCGCACCGGCTTATCGAGATCGAGTGCGAAAATAAAATCACCGAAGAGCACGTCGGCCCCCGCTTCGACGAGTGCTTGAGCCATCCCAAAGCGATCGAGCGCGCTGACCATCAACACTTTCTTCCCGCGCAACGACATGCCGAGATCGTTCTGAAGGAAGGCAACCGCACTCCGTTCGAGCGTATTTTTCAGGCCGCTTCCATCGACTGCCGGCGTCTTCTTCGCTGCAGCGAGGAGGCGCAACCCGTCGCGCAGCGCAAAGCGTTTGCTGCCGGCGTAGAGATAAACATCGATGCCGCCAAGCCCTATCGCATCGACGGTTCCGTCGATCTCTTCGATCTTCGCGAGTGCGACATCGAGTTTTCCATCGGTGCCGATCCGCTCGATGATAAATTGCTCGCCGAGTAACTCGACCTCGGCGCGATGATCGCGCGAACTCGCACCGAGCGAGACCGATACGACATGCTTCATACGCTTGCTTTCCGCCGCGCTCGCGCGGCTATCCGATTCGGAGTATACTGGAGAATACGATGGCACGACAGCATTTTCACCGCTCGCTCCTCGGTTCGCTCGCCGCGCTCGCGCTGCTGGGTGCCGTAACCGCCGACCCCGTCGAACTGCGGAGCGTTCCGCTGCACGGTGCGCGCCGCGTGCGCATCGAGGTCTCCGGCCTGCCGCTCTTCGTCACCTCTCATGGCGCGCGGCCGGGAAGCGTACGCATGCGCCTGACCTATACCTCGGCGCGTCCACCGAACATCGTCAGCTACCGCCACGGTAGCTGGCTCGAACTCAACACCAACGCCGCCGGAAACTCCGTCATTCCCTTCGTCAGCGCGAACCCGACCCACCTCGACCTTGCGGTGCCCTCGATGCTTCCGATGCAGATCCACGGCTTTACCGGCGCGATCTCGGTCACCGACCCCGCAGCGAACGTCGCCGTCGATAACGGTGACGGCACGATCGTCGTCACCGGCGCGCGTGCGGGCGTCGACCTCGCGAGCGAACGCGGCGACGTTCGCGCAACGCTCGCCCCGGGCTGGCGGCCGAGCACCGTTCGATTGGAGACCGGCGACGGCAACGTCGTGCTGCACGTGCCGTCGAATTTTCGCGCTCACGTCGTGCTCGGCGTAGCCGCCGGAAGCGCGAGCGACCAGCTGCCCGCCGACGCGCGCGATGCAAAAGCCCCGTTCGTTTGGCTCTATAGCGGCAAGGGCGACGTCCGTATCGTCGTCGATCATTCCTAGCGCGCCCTAATGCGCTGCGAGCGCGCGCCGACGGGCGGCAGCATCGCGCGTCGCGGCGATTTTCTCCGGGGTGATCGCGGTATCGAACGCGCGCATATCGGCGAGCGTAAAGCCGCAGCGCCGTGCCATCGCTTCGATCTCAATCACCCGTTCGAGCTCTATTCCGCGACCGAGCGTGTAGTTTTCAAGCCGATTCTCCAGCGCCAACACCATCGTTTCGCTCATGCACGCAAGTGCGGTGCGCGGCGGTAAATTGAGATCGAATTCACTCCCGGGTTCGCGAACGCGTTCGAAGCGCGGCTCGCCCGGCACGACCATATTCCCGCCCTCGGTCACCAAAACGTCGGGGCGCTCGACGGCGACGCGGCGGCTGACGTCGTGCGGCAGCGAGAGCTCGCAGACGACCGCGCCGGGCTGTAAATCCTCCGGCTCGATCACATCCTGCGTCGATGACGTCGCGGTTAATACCAACTGCGAGCGGCGCACCGCCGTAGGGATATCGGTGGTGTAGGAAACGATGCAAGGCAACTCCGGTGCCGTGCGCTCGTAATAGGCTTTCAGGCGCGTTTCGTTTCGCGCGACCAGAATGAGCTCGCGAACTTTCGGCGCGATCAACCGCGCGCACGCCGAGCCGATAGAGCCGGTCGCACCGATCACGGCGACGGTCGCCGATGCGAGATCGACCTCCATCTCGCGCGCGCCGCGGTAGAACGACTGCAGCCCGGCGGCGATCGTCAAGGAATTGCCGGTCGTCACCGGAATCGGCGAGCGTTCCGCGACCGTAATGCCGCCGTCGCCGACGACACCGGTAAAAGCACCGAGCCCGGCGATCTGCGCGCCGAGTTCGGCGCCGATCTCAATCGAGCGAACGATGCGCTTGTAGATATCTTCGCGCGGAAGATCGAGTATTTGCTGCGGCAGCAGTGGCGAGCCGACGAACCAGCCTTCGGTCTCGCGGCCATCGGGCGTACGAACGCCGGTGACGTGTACCGCGGCGTATGCCGGCATCCATTCCAGAATTTTCTTGACGATTGCTTCGCCCTTGCCTTTCGCTCCCGGCTCGTAGCGTGCGACATCTTCAAGCGAAAGTGGGTGCACGACGAAACAGAATTTCGGCGCCTGCACGACGTTCATTGCACGCGCTCGGCTTCGTCTTTAAGTGCTGCGAGCATCATCTCGCTATTCTCCTTCACTTTTTTATGGAGCGTCGGGCCGATGAGTTCGGCGAGCGTCGGCACCCCGAAATCGTAATCGACACCGAGAACCACGCGCGTCACTCCGTCGCGTTCATCGAAACTCCAGGCGCCTTCGAAGCGGTCGAGATCCCCCTCGAGCAACGCGTATTCGATCCGCAGCGCGTCGTCGAGGAAGCGATCCTCTTCAAGCCACTCGATCGGTGCCCCCTCGACCAGCGTTTTCCAGCGGGCGAGCACGCTGCCCGGGCGCCGTTCGACGATGACGACGCTCTCCACGTCGGGCATGAATTGCGGAAAACGTTCCTGGTCTTTGGCCAGTTCGTAGACGGTGCGCGCGGGCGCCGCAATCTCGATAGAAGTCTCGACGTAGGGCATCGAAGGCGGTCGTGCTTTCTTTCCGGAGGCGATTGGGGGAGCGGGGTTACTCTAACGAGCCCAGGTTGCCCAACGCCGCCGCGACCCCTGCGCGCAGAGCGGCGAGCGCCCGCTCGATCTCTTCGGGGCGCACCACCAGCGGCGGTTCGAGGCGAATGACTTTCTGTTGGTTGAGCGTCCAGGCCGCAGTCACGCCGTGCTTGAGCATCTCGGGGATGATCCAGCCACCGTAGCCCTCGGAGCGGAGTTCGACCCCGACGAGCAGGCCGAGCCCGCGCACCCCGGCGACGACCTGCGGGAACTCCGCGGCGACCGCGGCGCACCCTACGAGCAGTTGTTCGCCTCGGGCGCGGGCGTTTTCGGCGAGCCCCTCGCTCTCGAGGACCTCCATCGCGGCGAGCGCGGCGGCACAAGAGAGCTCGCTACCGCCGAAGGTGGAGGTGTGGATGAGCGGTGCCTTGCCGTAGGCACGCATCCAGACCGGAGAGCGCGCGATATAGGCACCGACGGGGACGACTCCGCCCGAGAGCCCCTTCGCGAGCGTCATCAGATCGGGCACCACCCCATCGCGGTCGCAACCGAAGCGATAGCCACAGCGGCCGAAGCCCGTCTGCACCTCGTCGGCGATGAAGAGCGCGCCGGTGCGGTCGCAAGCGGCGCGGACCGCGCGGAGATAGCCCTCCGGCGGCACGTTGACACCGCCCTCGCCTTGCACCGGTTCGACGATGAAGGCGGCGGCATCGGCGAGCGCGGCCTCGAGGCTCGCCGTCTCGCCGAACGGGATATGCGCGACGTCGGCGAGCAACGGGCGAAAGGGCATTTGAAAGGCCTCGCGCCCGCTCGCGCTGAGCGCACCGAATGTTTTTCCGTGGTAGGCATCGTGCGTCGCGACGATTTTCTTGCGCCCGGTTGCGACGCGCGCGAGTTTGATCGCACCCTCGACCGCCTCGGTGCCGCTGTTGCACCAGAAGGAAATCTCTAAATCGCCGGGGCTCAGTTCGGCGAGCCGTTTCGATGCGCGACCGAGCAACACGTTGAACATCGTTTTTCCCGAGAGCGCGATGCGATCGAGTTGTTCGCGGACGGCGGCGAGCACGCGCGGATGGCGGTGCCCTAAGGTGAAGACGCCGTACCCTCCGGCAAAATCGAGATAGGCTTTCCCGTTTTGATCCCAGATCGTCGAACCTTCCGCGCGCACTTCGATCGGCGACCCGGAGAGTTTCATCACGCGCGCGAGCGGTGGATTGACGTAGCGGCGATAATTTTCGAAAACTTCGTCGGCGAGCGCTCCCGCACTCGGCGCCCCGTAGAGTTCCTCGCGAGGTTCGACCATCGTTACGCCGCCACCGGTTCGGCTTCAAGGCTCTCGATGCGCGCTTCGATCGTCGCGATCGCTTCGTCGCTGCTATCGATGCGCATGATGCGCTCGCGCAATTGTGCGGCACCCGGAATACCCTTGAGATAGAGCGCGACGTGCTTTCGCATCTGCGGCACGGCCCGGCGCTCGCCGAGATCGGCGAGCATCGCCCGGTAATGTTCGATGCAGAAGCGCAGGCGATCGGCGGCAACGGGCGTCGCCATCGGCTCGCGCCCTTCCATCGCATCGCGTATCTGCGAAATAAGCCACGGGTTGCCAAGTGTCGCGCGCCCCAGCATGACGGCGTCGACGCCGCTCTCGCGCATGCGTTGCATGGCTCCGTGCGGATCGGCGAGGTCGCCGTTTCCGATCACCGGAATCGTCAGCGCCTCTTTCAAGCGCGCGATATGGGCCCAGTCGGCGCTGCCGCGATAGAATTGCCGCGCGGTGCGTGCGTGCAGCGTAATCGCTCGCGCTCCGACCGCTTCTGCACGGCGCGCGACATCGATATAGACGAGGTCGCTCTCGCTCCAGCCGAGGCGCATCTTCACCGTCACCGGGACTTCGACCGCGCCGACGACCGCGCGCACGATCTCTTCGCAGCGCTGCGGATCGCGCAGGCACGCCGAGCCGCCGTTGGTTTTCGTCACCTTCGGTGCGGGGCACCCGAAATTAATATCGACGATATCGGCACCGCACTCCACCACCACGCGCGCCGCCGCCGCCATCGTCGCCGGATCGTCTCCCCAGAGCTGGGTTGAGACGGGCTTCTCGATGCCGGCCTGGTCGATCATCTCCATCGTGCGCTTGCTGCCGAATTTTAGCGCGTTCGAGGAGACGAATTCCGTGACGGTGAGCCCGAGGCCGAAGGGCTTGTAGAGGGCGCGCATGGTTTTATTCGTCACCCCGGACATCGGGGCGAGAACGATCGGCGGCCAGATAGCGTGGGAGCCGATCTGGAGGGGCTCGACGGCGCGGGGCATATGCTGCCTACTATACCGGGTTTTTGCCCGCGATGGAAATGCGCCGCCGGGGTCAGCCCGAGTAGCCGCGAAGCGCCGCCGGGGTCAGCCCGAGTAGCCGCAAAGCGGCGCCGGTGTCAGCCCGAGTAGCCGCAAAGCGGCGCCGGTGTCAGCCCGAGTAGCCGCGAAGCGGCGTATCGAGGGCGAGCAGCGAGTACCGCGGGAGGCGCCTCGATACGGGCGCTCGCGCACCCTACTCGGCGTGACAACGGGACCTACTCGACGTGAGAGCACTTCGTATGGCGCTTCGTATGGTTGACAAACGCGCGAGATCATTCTAACATTCTAATACTATTTAGATCGTTGGAGTCTTATGGAACCCTCACGTCGCTTCAAGGACACGCTCTACGAATATTTCGCACGCATCGGCAAGGCGACCGGTAGCCCGAAGCGTTTGGAGATTCTCGACCTGCTCTGCCAGGGCGAGAAACACGTCGAGGATATCGCTAAACAAACGCAACTCGACGTAAAAAACACTAGCGCCCACCTTAAAGTGCTCCACGCGGCTCGGCTCGTCGAATCACGCCGAGCAGGCAAGCATGTCTATTATTATATCGCCGACGCTACCGTGGCCGATTACTGGGTGACGACCCGAACTCTGGCCGAACACCGGTTTGCCGAAATCGAGCGAACGGTCAAGAGTTTTTTTAACGAACGCGAAACGATGCTGACGCTCGATCGCCAAGCACTGTTAGGCAAAGCACGAAAAGGGGACATCGTCGTCATCGACGTGCGGCCGCGAAGCGAATACGAGCACTCGCACCTGCCTCACGCCAGGTCGGTACCGCTCTCAGAGCTCGAACAACTGCTGGCCACGCTGCCGCGAAACAAACAAATTGTCGCGTATTGTCGCGGCCCTTATTGTGTTTTGTCATACGAGGCACTAACGATTTTACGCAACCACGGCTTTAATGCATCTCGGCTCGCCGATGGCGTTTTGGAATGGCGAGCTGCAGCGCTGCCCATCATTCACACTTCATCGGGAAACAACAGCAAATGACAACGCTATTCATCCTCAACGATCCACCCTACGGAACGGAACGCAGTTACAACGGACTCCGTCTAGCCGGCTCACTTGCGAAGACCGGTGCCGAGGTTCGCGTCTTCCTCATCGGCGATGCAGCATCGTGCGCCAAACGGGGCCAGAAAGTTCCGTCGGGATATTACAACCTCGAGGTAATGCTACGCAACATCATACGCAACAAGGGAACGATTGGTGTTTGCGGTTCGTGCATGGATGCGCGCGGATTGAACGATGACGACCTCGCAGATGGAACGCATCGCAGTTCGATGGATGAATTGACGAAGTGGACTGTAGATGCCGATAAGGTAATGGTGTTTTAATCCGTGGCGCGCACAACTATCGTTCTTGGAGCCGGCGTCGGTGGAATCGTCGCCGCAAACGAACTTCAAAAGGGAGCGCAACGGGGTGACCGAATTCTGGTGATCGACCGCAATCCGGTTCACGTTTTCGCGCCATCACTCTTGTGGCTCGTAGTCGGGAGTAGGCGAGCGCGCGACATTGAGCGCCCTATTCGGAGTTTGCTTCGCCGCGGCATCGAATTCGTACCCGGAACCATTGAGGCGATCGATGTGAGGGCACGCGCCGTCGTCCTAGACGGAGAAGAGCGTGCAGCCGACGCGATTATTGTCGCGCTTGGCGCCGACCTCGTTCCTGACGCTATCCCGGGCCTATCCGAGAGCGGACACAACTTGTATACCCTTGTTGGTGCTCAATCGCTGCACGATGCGCTCTCGAAGTTCGAGGGTGGGAAAATCGTCGTCTTGACGGCCACGCCGCTTTACAAATGCCCCGCAGCACCATACGAGGCGGCAATGCTTATCGAAGCATTGATCCGCCGTCGGGGCCTCCGCGAAAGGACGACAATGGAAATGTACGCAGCAGAACCTGCCCCAATGGGCGTCGCAGGGCCGGCGGTTTCCGACGCTCTCAAGAGCATGTTGAACGATAAAGGCATAACGTATTCGGCGAGCCGCCAAACCGTATCGGTAGATCCGGTTTCTCGTCTGCTGAAATTCTCCGACGGGTCCACCGCCTCATACGACCTGCTCGCCTACGTCCCACCGCACCGCGCGCCAAAGCTGGCCGTGGAGTCGGGCCTCGCCGACGAATCCGGCTGGATTCCAGCGGATAGAGGAACCCTCGAAACATCGTTCGATCGTATTTACGCGATCGGCGATATCACAACCATCCCGCTATCGATGGGAAAACCATTGCCGAAGGCCGGTGTTTTCGCGCACGCGCAGGCCCGCGTCGTTGCTCGCAATCTCGCCGATCGCAAGCGATCTCACCCTGTCGCTGCGAAAGTCGACGGACGGGGGGCGTGTTTTGTCGAATCCGGAGGAGGGAAAGCGGCGATTGGAAGCGGTGATTTTTTCGCCGAGCCTACGCCAAAGATAGCCCTAAAACCGCCTTCCCTGAAGTGGCACCTTGCAAAGGTACTATTTGAAAAACAGTGGTTAAAACGATGAACGCGTATAAATGGCGCTCTCTCCTCACCGTAGCTGCCATTGTTGCGCTTGCAGCAGTAGCGTTTAATGCAGCGTTTTTTGCGGTATGGGGACACGGCTCGCTGGCCGCAGGGCCTTATAATGGCGAGTACGGACCCGGCAGGATGATGCCGTTGATGTGGGGCGGTATGGGCGCGTTTTGGATATTTCCCATCGTCGGTTTCCTGATGGTGCTCGTCATGATAGGCTTTATCTTCGCCAACCTCACCGATAACCCCCAAAATCGCGGATTCGCCGGTTCACATTCTTCAACTTCGGTAGTGAATGCGTCGCATGGCATTCAACGGTGCGACACCTGCGGACGGGATCTGGCAGTGGACTGGCTTGCATGTCCATATTGCGGAACTCCTCGAACGGCCGCGGGCCGACTCGAAGCACGCCCGCCATCCGATGGGCACGAATAACGAAATGAGCGAACAAACTCATAAACCCGCGATGCAAGAACTTTGGGATCGAGTGTTTACCGATACACCGACTCGCTTCGGCTCCGAGCCGAGTATCTCGGCAAAAACGGCGATAGAAAGTTTTTCACGAACACTCGACGACGAAATCGGAATTCTCGACCTCGGTTCCGGCAGCGGTCGCGATACGTTGTTTTTTGCCCGGTGCGGCGCGAAGATCGTAGCCACCGACTTTTCACGCGTCGCACTGGAGGCATTAACCAGTCAGGCCGCTTTACTTGGGCTCTCCCAGCGCGTACGAACCCTCCAGCACGATGTTCGCGAGCCACTCCCATTCCCCGACTCATCTTTCGACGCGTGCTACTCGCATATGCTCTACTGCATGGATTTCACGTTTGCCGAACTTTCGCAAATAACGGCGGAGGTGCGGCGAGTACTGAAACCCGGCGGGATTCAGGTGTACACCGTCCGGACAACGGACGACCCCGATTTCGGCCTAGGCACGCACCATGGCGAGCAAATCTATGAAGACGAGGGATTCGTCGTTCATTTTTTCGATCGCGAGATGGTCGATCGGCTTGCCGACGGGTTTCGACTTCTCGATGTCCGCGCATTCGAAGAAGGGACGCTGCCTCGTCGCCTTTTTGTCGTGATCCAGGAAAAGTATCAATAAGGCCTCGACGCGATCCCGTCGCTCGCTTCTACCGGTACTCGACGCCGTTGACGACGATAAACCCCGGGGTGCTCCACGAGCTGTGGGAGCCGCTGATGCGATGCGTCCAGTCGATGCCGTCGAAGCCGTCGCGATCGCGGAAGAATCGCCCCTGCACCTCGACGGTATCGCCGACTCGGACGAGCAGCGGCCCGAGTACGCTTTCGTCGGCGATGACGCGCGCGCGCACGTGCGGCGCAACGCGAACGTAAAACCATAGGTGCAGGCCGCTTCGCGTTCGGCGCGCCGCGCGAACGCGCGCAACCGTTCCGCAGATCGTCACCTCGGTGCGTGCGTGCGCGATTTTCCGTGCGGCGAGATAGCCCGCGTTATCGCAGAGCCCGCTCTTGCCGTTGCCGATTCTCCCCGAGCATGCGACGAGCGCTGCAGAGACGAAAAGCGCAGCCAAGGCGCCGAGTGCCGCCGGGTACGAACGCGCCGGGTACGAACGCAACACTCTGCAGCAGTTCAGCACGCAAGCAGTTCAGCACGCAGCCTGACCGATACCTCGTTCGCGCGAAGATAAGGGCCGGGGGAACCCCGGCCCTTATGCTTGCGGTGCCTCGATACGGCACCTTCGGTGCCTACTCGGCATGACCGAGCTCTCACTCGGCATGACCGAGCTCTCACTCGGCATCACCGAGCTCTCACTCGGCATCACCGAGTTTTAGCCCTGGCTTACCAGTACTTCACGCAGTTGTTGGCGCTCGAATCGCAGACCGCGACGTAGCCGATGTACGGCCACGAGCCGGTATCGTCTTCGGTCCAATCGATGCCTTGGCTGCTCGAGTTGTCGTAGTAGTAGCGCCCCTGCACGTAGACGTAGTTGCCGGTTGCGACCCACGGCCAGCTCGGCGGATTGTTGCTCGGCGCTTGAGCCATTGCGTCGAGGTTCGAGACGATTTCAATCGTGCCGCCGTTGGGAATCTGCACGTAGAAATAGCCGTGGTTGCCGCTCGCCGTCACCTTCGAGGGCAATACTTGCGTCACTTGGCCGCAGATATCGACGAGTTGGTCGCCCGAGATCGTTCCCGCACCGAACTCCGCCTGATAGTTGAGGAACTGTGCATCGTCGCAGGCATAGGCGCTCGGCGCCGGGGTCGCGGTCGGTGCCGCCGTCGGGGTCGCGGTCGGTGCAGCCGTCGGCGTTGCGGTCGGTGCAGCCGTCGGCGTTGCGGTCGGTGCAGCGGTCGGCGTTGCGGTCGGTGCAGCGGTCGGAGCTGGCGTCGGGCCGGCAGTCGGGGTGGCCGTCGGAACCGGGCTCGGCGACGGGCTGGGGCTCACACCGCCGGAGGTGAGGCTTACATCGTCGAGATACTGGTAGATGTAACCGCTCGTCCATCCGTTCCCGTACACGCCGAAGAAGAGCCAGTAGCTCTGTCCGGCATATTGGCTCAAGTTGTACGTGCGTTCGACCCATCCGTTGGTGCTGGCGGCCTCGCTGAAGATCGTGTCGACGACGTTGCCGGAGGAATCGAGGAGATCGGCCTCCTGATCGGCATAAGCAAGGCTATCGTTGGTCCCCTCGTTGACCCAGAACGTCAGCACGCCGTTGCTGGGAATCGTGACTTGTTGGCAGACGCCGGCATAGCCGTTGACCTCGGGGGTCGAGGTCGAACCGCTGAGTTCGCTGTAGGTGCCGCTATGCACCGGGCTGGTTACGATCGCGGCGTTCACCGCGCCGCATTGCTGCCAGACGGAGAAACCGCCGCTTTCGAAACCGCCGTCGGCGACGGCGTTCCCGGAAGCGGTCGAGAGGATCTTTCGTGCTGCGCTCGCCGCTTTCGGCAGAGCGATCCGGCGCGCGCTCGTCGGGCGCGCCGCGCGCTGGCTTGTAGCCGGAAGCGACGAGGAGGCCGTGCCGCCACCGCCGCAAGCAGTTAAAGTGAGCGCCAAGAGCATTCCGATGGCGCTGAAGCGTTTCTGCAAAGTGATTCTCCTAGGTAGAAGTAAAAAGTGCGCGTTCCCCGCGCGCAGATCATTCTACCCGGGTTTCGTTAAATAAACGTAAAGCCTTTTAGCGCTCGCAGCGGCTCGCCGGTTAAGAACCTCAAGGCGCCTCACGCCGTACGGATGGCGTTGGCGAAGAGGTAGAGGCCGAGCAAGCTCAGGTGCGGGTCGACGATATCGATCGCGGGGCACGATCGCGCGACGACCGCGGCGAGCCCGCCGGTGGCAATCACGCGCGTGCGCCCGCCTAACTCTTCGCTGAAGCGCTCGACGATAAGCCGCGTCGCGCCGACCACCCCGAGCATGATACCGGCTTGCAGCGCCTCCACGGTGTTGCGGCCGATCGCGCGCTGCGGGGGATCGAGCGCAACCTGCGGCAGCTTCGCCGTGCGCCCGACGAGCGCGTCGATGGAGACGTTGATCCCCGGCGCGATCGCCGCGCCGAGAAATGCTCCGGCGCGCGAAATCGCCGTGAAGACCGTCGCCGTGCCGTAGGAAGCGATAATCAGCGGCGCTCCGTAGCGCGCAACCCCGCCGATCGCGGCGGCGATAAGATCGGCGCCGACCTCCGCCGCCCGCTCGCTATCGATCTGGATGAGGCTCTGGCTCTCGGGCACCAGCATCGTCGGCGAGAGGTTGAAGAAGCGTTTGCAGGCGCCGACCAGTGCAAAGTCGATCTTCGGCACGACGCTTGCGATCACGATGCGATCGATCGATCGCACGTCGAGTCTCGCTGCGGCGAAGAGTTGCGTGATGAACACGCCCAATTCATCGGGGGTGCGGTGGACGAGCGTTCGGACGCGCCACATCTGCAGCACCGAGCCATCCTCCTCAAGAATACCGAACTTCGTTTCGGTATTCCCGACGTCGATCGCGAGCAACACTATTCGCTCTCCTTCAGTAACGGTTCGAGTGCGTCGAGGAGGCGCCCAGCGAGGGCGCGTTTGCTCGCGCGCCCCAGTTCGATCCGCGCGCCCGAACGCACGAGCAACACCAGCGTATTCTCTTGCAAACCAAAGCCCGCCCCTGCACGCACGTCGTTGACGACGATTGCATCGAGCGCCTTACGTTCCATTTTTTCGCGCGCATGCACTTCATGGTCGTCTGTCTCGGCGGCGAACCCGACGAGGACTTTCGAAGTTCCGGCCGCCGATACCGCCGCGAGTACATCGGGGGTGCGTTCCAAATCGACGTGTAGCGTTCCATCGCTCTTTTTCCGCTTCTCGGCAGAGAACTCGCGCGGACGCCAATCGGCAACGGCGGCGGCGGCGATCGTGAGGTCGCTTCCACGGCTCTCGCGCAAGGCGAGTTCGAGCAACTCTTGCGCGGTCGTAAAGCGTTCCGTGCGGACGCCGTACGGCGGCGCAAGCAACGTCGGCCCGAGCAGCAACGTCACCTCCGCGCCGCGCCGCGCCGCTTCGTCGGCGAGCGCGATTCCGGTCGCGCCACTCGATGCGTTCCCGATGAAACGCACCGGATCGAAGGGCTCTTGCGTCGGCCCCGCAGTGACGAGCACGCGTCTGCCGGCGAGCGAGCGGCGCCGCGTGCAGGCGCGCTCGATCGCTTCGAGCAGCCGTTCCTCGCTCGCGAGGCGCCCGACGCCGTGCTCGCGTTCGGCGAGAAAGCCGCGCTCGGGTTCGATGATTTCGAAGCCGCGCGCATGCAGCGCAGCGAGATTCTCGGCGGTCGCCTCGTTCTCGTACATCGCGGCATTCATTGCCGGAGCGATCAGCACCGGAATCCGTGCGGCAAGCAACGCCGTCGTGGCGAGATCGTCGGCGATCCCGGCTCGCAATTTCGCAAGAATATTCGCGGTGGCGGGAGCGACGATCGCAACCTCGGCCTCACGCACGAGCCGAACGTGTGCGATCCGTTCGGGAGCATCCCAGAGCGAGGTGTAGACCGGCCGCGCGGTCAGCGCGGCAAAGGTCAACGGTGCGATGAAACGTTCGGCGTCGGCGGTAAGCAGTACGTCGATAACCGCGCCCCTCTGCACCAACGTGCTCGTCAACGCCGCCGCCTTGTAGGCTGCAATGCCGCCGCTCACCACCAAGAGCACGCGCGCGCCGTTCATTGCGGAAACCAGAGGTTGTCGAGTAACCGGGTGCGCCCGAAATGCGCGGCGGCGATAACGAAAGCACTCGCGCGCAACGCGGGCAACGGTTCGAAACTCTCGGCGTCGACGCAGGCGAGGTAATCGAGTTGTCCGGGCGCTTCAAGCATGCTCGAAGCGCGTTCGCGCGCGATATCGAATGGCTCGCCGGCCTGCAAAAGTTCCACGAAACGGCGCAGGAGACGGTGCAGCGATGGGGCGGAACGCCGCTCGGATTCGTTGAGGTAGCAATTGCGCGAGGACATCGCCAGCCCGTCGCTCTCCCGCACCGTCGGCACGATGCTCACCGTGCAATCGAAGGCGAGATCGCGCACGAGTTTGCGCAACACCGCACTCTGCTGCGCATCTTTCTGCCCGATATAGAGCCGTTGCGGCGCGACGAGGTGGAGCAATTTGCCGACCACGGTCGCAACGCCGCGGAAATGCCCCGGGCGAAGCGCGCCTTCGAAGCCCTCGCCGACGGCACCGACATCGATCGAAGTGCTAAAGCCTTGCGGATAGATCTCCCGCGCATCCGGTGCGAAGAGCAGATCGACGCCGGTCGCGGCGAGTTTCTCGCGATCGCCGGCGAGATCGCGCGGGTAGCGTTCGAGATCCTCTCCTACTGCGAATTGCAGGGGATTGACGAAGACCGAGGCGACGACGGCGGCATTCTGCGCGCGTGCGTGGCGCGCGAGTTCCAGGTGCCCGTCGTGGAGCGCCCCCATCGTCGGTACGAAACCCACCGTCGGAGGGGCCGCGCGACGCCAGGCGCGCAGTTCCTCGATCGTCGTCGCGAGTTGCATCGTTTACGGACGCACGAGAACGCGCAATGCGGTACGCCCAACGATAAACGGCGTCCCCGGCTCGATCTGCACCGCCCCCGCGATCTTTGCCCCCTCGACGCGCGTCCCGTTCCGGCTCTCGAGATCGGAGAGCACCAGCGCCCCCTTATCGACCCGAACCCGAGCGTGAGCGCGCGAAACGTAGCGGTCGAGGGCGAGGCAGGCCTGTGCCGCCGCATCGTCGCGCCCGATCGTGATCTCCGATTCAAATTCCCAGCGTTGGCCGTCGAGCGGCCCGCTTACAACTTCAAGCACCAACATCGTTCTTGACGCAGGCGCTTCTCGCTCGGGGCCTCGCGCTCCCCGTGCCGCTCCGGTAAGCCTTCACGAACGCCTAACAAATCCCGCCGCCGGGCCGATGATTGGAGAAGAGTGACGATGAGCGACCGTATCGACGAGCTGATGCAGCTGGTCGACGTAGAACCCGACGCCCTACGCGAAGCTGAATTCGCGCAGGCGCAGGCGATTTTGGAGAACCTGGTCGGCAAGACGATCGCCGACATCGAGGTGGAGGAGACGCGCATCGTACTGACCACCGCCGAAGGCAACCGCTTCTTTTTCTACGGCTTTCTCGGCGGTTCCGAAGAGGAAGCGACGTAGCGCGCGATCTCCGTTCCATCCTGTGCGGAATACTGCGTGAAGGCGATGCCGTGGGCGAAAAGCCGTGCCGTCGCATCGTAGAACGAGAGCACGACGCGCCCGCGAACGAGTATCTGCCGTTCCTCATCTCCCGGAAGCGAAAAACGTAACACGACGTGCTGGCCGGCGGGGAGATCGGCGCGGGTCGCAACGCGCATGCCGCCGCCGCCCAAATCGAGTGCCTTCGCAGGCACGATCAACTCCAACCCCGGGACGATCAGCGTCACCGGTAACGCAATCTCGACGCGGGCGTGGCGCCGCTGTTGGGCGTGGCTGCCTTGTATGTTCACGGAGGCCCATTCGCTTCTGCGTCGGGGGCTTCGAGCCTCTATTCCAAGGTCGCGCGCGCCGCGGCAAGCGCCCCAAGATAACCGTGTATCGCATTGACGCCGCCCTGTAAGTAGAGCTCGTATGGTTCGCGCAACGGCGCATCGCACGAAAGTTCGATCGTCGCGCCGGAGACGAACGCTCCACCCGACATCACGACCGGATCGCGATAGCCCGGCACGGCGCCCGGCTCGGGACGAAAGCGCGCGTTGATCGGGAGAACGCTCTGCAGCCCACGTGCGAACTGCAGCACGCGTTCGCGGCTGCCCAGCGCGATTGCCTGCACGATGTCGGTGCGCCGAGCGCCCGGCATGGGATCGACGCGATAGCCGAGCTCCAAAAAGAGTGCGGCGGCAAAATCAAGCGTCCGTAAAGATGCCTCAACCGCGCTCGGTGCTTGGAAAAGCCCTTGGATAAAGGCTTTCCCGAAGCCAAGCGTCGGGCCTAACGCATCGCCGAGCCCCGGCGCATAGAGCGTCGAGGCGACGCGTTCGACCAGATCGGCGCGCCCCGCGCAATAGCCGCCGGTCGGAGCGAGCGAACCGCCGAGATTTTTGATGAGCGATCCCATCGCGAGGTCGGCACCGACATGCGTCGGTTCGCGTTCCTCGACCAGTTCGCCGTAACAGTTGTCGACGAGAATCGGCAGATCGTCGCGCACCGCGCGCACCGCCGCGAAGGCGCGCTCGAGTTCGGCGATCGAGAGACTCGGCCGCGTCGCGTAGCCGCGCGAGCGTTGCACGAAGATTGCACCGCATTCGACGGCGCGCAGTTCGCGTTCGACCGCCTCGCTATCGATCGTTCCATCGGGGCGCAACGCGATCTCGCGATAGGCAAAGCCGCCCGTAACGGCGAGCGCATCGGGGGCATCGTAGATCGCGTTGCGCAACGTATCGTACGGGCGCCCCGCAATTGCCAGCAGCGTGCCCCCGCGCGGCATGCAAGCGCGTATCGCCAGCGCGATTGCATGCGTACCGCTGGCGATGGTGATGCGTGCCAGCGCGCGTTCGGCGCCAAAAATTCGTCGCAGCAACGATTCGTACGCGCCGCGCGCCGCATCGTCGTAGCCGTAGCCGCTGCTGCCCGCGAAGTCGCTCTCGGCGATGCCTTCGTCGAGAAATGCCTGCAACACGTTGAACGCGACGGTGCGCTGCGCCGGGTATTCCAACGTGCCGACGCGCTCCCACGCACGCTCGGCCGCGCGCGCGAGCGCGCCGGTAAAGCCAAATCGCGCGCAGAGTTCGAAAATCATGGAAGCCCGACTTCGTGACGTTCGTAGGCGCGTACTGCCGGTAGCCATAACACCGTTGCGATCGAGAGATTCGCGAGTACTAAAATCGGCGCGCGCCAATCCAGGGTGGCGAGATAGACCGAGATCGGTGCGGGAATCGAAGAGGGCACATAGAACGCGGCGCGCGCGACCCACCCCGCAGCGACGACGGCATAGGTGATGCTCGCCAAAAGCATCGGAATGCATATAAACGGCAATGCGAGAAAGGGATTTGCGACGATCGGCAGCGCGAACAGCAACGGTTCGTTCGCGTTCACCAACGCGAAGGGAAGCGTCGCGCGCCCGATGCGCCGCAAACGCGGCACCTTCGAGAGCGCGAGTAACGCGGCGAGCGGTAACGTCGCGCCCGCTCCGCCGGGGAAGACGAAGAGAAAGAGCGAGACGACGACGATGTGCGGGAGCGGAAGATGTGCGGCGAATGCATGCGTGTTGAGTGCCTGCAACGAGAGATAGACCGGCGTTACGACGCCCGCGAGCAGCGCGGGGCCGTGAATGCCGATGCACCAGAGCGCGGTTTCGAAAAAGACGATCGCCAGCAACGCCAAGTAGGTATCGCCGAGATGCGCGAGCGGTGCGAGCGCCGCCACGACATACGCACTGAGATCGATCCCCGCCGCATGCAGCGCGAGGAAGGGCAGCAGCGCGAGCGGCGCGCCGAGATAGCGCCCCGCCGGCAGGAAACGCACCGCCGCCCGCACCAGCAACGCACAGAGCATTACCACGAGAATTGCGAGCAATAACCCGCTCGCTCCGACGCTACGAAGGTAGGCAAGCGGTGCGAGCCCGGCCGCCCATGGAGGCAACGCCAGCGCGAAGGCGATCGCGCTTGCGAGCACCTGCGGAACGATCGGTAACGCGCGGCGCCCTGCGAGCTGCCATGCCAGGGCGATTGCGGTCACGCACGACATCGCGCCGAACGCCGGCAGCATCGCACCGGAGATCGCGGCGAGCGAAAACGACGGCTGCGGAGCGATACGCCAGCCGTTGGGTTCGAGAAAAAGGATTGCCAAGAGCGCCGCAACGAGGCCGCCAAATCCGATCGGCAACGCGGTATTGAGCGCACGCATCTCCGGCGAAGCGGCGAATCGGGCGACGGCGCGCGAGAAGTTAGAGGCGGCGAATAACGGCTTCGACGCGCCCGACGATAACGACATCGTCGGCATAGATTGGCTGCATGCGCGCGTTCTCCGGCTGCAAGCGAATGCGCCCCGCTTCACGGAAAAAGCGCTTCACGGTTGCATCGCCCTCGAGCATCGCCACGACGATCTCGCCGTTACGCGCGTCGCTCTGCGGACGCACGACCACCAGGTCGCCGTCGAGAATCGCCGCATCGACCATCGAGTCCCCCTTCACGCGCAGCATAAACGCATCGGAGCCCTTCGGCAGAAAATCCGCGGCGACGAGAAATTCGCCCTCGCGCTCTTCCTGGGCCGCGATCGGTACGCCGGCGGCGACGCGGCCGAGAATCGGCAGCACCATCCCCTCGGGGATTCCCGAGCGCTCCGAGCGCATCGCGCGCGGCTTGGTAGCGTCGCGCGTGAGCAGGCCGCTCTTTTCCAGTGACTTTAGGTGTGCGTGAATGGTCGACGAGGACGAGAGGCCGACGATCTCGCCGATCTCGCGCACCGAGGGCGGGTAGCCATGTTCGGCTGCAAAGCGCTCGATCGCGGTGAGGATCTCCCGCTGCCGCTCGCTCGGGGGGCGTTCGCGCATGCCTATATCCTTCTTTCTCTCGTCGGTCGCTCTGCACAATGCCAGGCGCATGGCACAGCCATTGGTTAGAACCGTACCATAGAGTTCGAAAAATCGCAAACATACGTTCGAGACTCTTGACACCCCGCGGAGCGGGCATGCTAGAATCTAGTGGACGAACAGCCGTTCGGCCCAAGATATGGAGGGTTATCCACAATGACTTCCCGCAAACGAATGAGCCTGATGCCCGCGGTGGCGCTTGCCGCGCTGAGCGCGCTCGTCGCCGTTCCCACCCTCTCGATGGGCCGTCTCCACGCGGCGCCGGTCACCCGGTACGCGCACGTCACCGTTCAATCGGGCGACACCCTCTGGTCGATCGCCTCGGCGCACCTCGCTGGCGGCAGCATCCAAGAGCGGATCGACGAGATCGTCCGCGTCAATCACCTTCAGGGCGCCTCCCTGGTTCCCGGCGAGCATATCCGCGTCCCCGAGTAGCGAAACTCTGTCACCCCGAGTAGCCGCGGAACGCGGCGTATCGAGGGGCCGCTTTCTCTGTCACCCCGAGTAGATGGCGAAGCCATGGTATCAGGGGGGGCGCTTTCGTCGTGCCGGCCTTTACAACGCGCCTCCATTGCGTGATAGAGTTATGGAGGGAAACGTATGACGGCACAACCATTGGAACCACGCGTCTCGCGCCTTGAGGGAGCCTTCGAACAGATCGTCGAGCGCCTCGGCGATACGAACGTACGCCTCGAGCGGCTTGAATACAAAGTCGACGCGAACTACCATGCACTCGACGCCAAGATTACGGCTCTAGGGTCGGCATTCGAGGCGAGGTTCGCGGGAATCGACCAAAAATTCCCCGGAATCGATCAGAAATTTGCCGGCCTCGACCAGAAGTTTGCCGGCCTCGACCAGAAGTTTGCCGGCCTCGACCAGAAGTTTGCCGGCATCGACCAAAAGTTTGGGTCAATGGAACAGCGCTTCGATGGGATGGATCATAAGTTCACCGGAATCGATCAGAAATTTGCCGCGATGGACCAAAAGTTCGACTCACGGTTCCATTTTCTCATTGGAACCTATCTCACGACGACGATCGCGCTCGCGGGAATTTTCTTCGCCGCAATATTTCCGCTCTACAGACACATCGCACAGTAACGCGGCCCCCCTCGCCCCCTCGATACGCCGTCTGCGGCGGCTACTCGGGGTGACAAAGAGCGGCCACACGATGCCCTTGCGGAGCCTGCCCTGAGCGAGCGAAGCGAGTCGAAGGTGTGAGAGAGCATCCTACTCGGGGTGAAAGAGGGCGGTGAGTTTACGCGAGCACCGTAACGCCGTGCTCGCCATGCTCTTCGAGAAACGCGAGCGACTCCATCATCCAACTATCGAGCCCGTCGTTCGAATGGCGCAACACCTCACGAGCGAGATGCGCGCGGTCTTTAATCCAACGCAGGTTACTGCGCGTGGTGAGGGGCGCGATTTCGCGATTGCATTCATCGCAACGTAAACGTGGCACGTCGGCTTGATTCCGACGTGCAACGAGCAAACCCCGCCGCTTTCGCGACGGGGTCTGCTTTCCTAACCGCTTCTAGCGAGAAGCGTCGTGCTCGTTAGAGCTTGACGTTCAGCTGGAAGTACGCCTGGATCGGCACGTTGCCGTTCAGCGGCGCGTAGGGGTAGTTCATCACCGCCGGGTAGCCCGCCGTTCCGTTTGCCGGATCGGTGCCGCTTGCTCCGTAGAAGAAGCCCGCGCCGGGGGTGTTGCCAAGGTAGAGGCCGGTGTTGTCGCCGTAGCCGCAAACATACTGGTTCGGTGCGTACGCATTCGACCAGGGCTGTTTGCTGCCGCCGAAGCAGCGGTTGACGAGGTTGGCGACGAGGAACGTTGCAGAGATCTTCGGCGTGAAGTCGTAGTGCAGTTGGAGGCCGAGATTGAACTGCCACGGGTTGCGATACTGACCCATGTTGTCGAACTTGCCGCTCGCCGGATCCGGAATCGCGAGATAGCCCGCGTTCGTGTACGGTGAGAAGGTGCAAGTCTGGTAGTTTGCGAGGCCCTGGTAGGCCGCCGCAACACCCGCAACGCCGGCCTGGTTCGCACCGCAGTTACGCGGATCGAGACCGAGGACATCGGTCGGGTCGCCGTAGCGATTGCCTTCGAAGAGCTGCGCGGTCGGGGTCACCGTCAGTTTGTTCTTCTTGTACGAGAGATACGCACTGAACTGGTTTGGCCCGAATGCCGTGCCGCCCGCTCCGAGGAACGGATCGCCCGGCGGGTAGTTCGCATAGGTGTTGTAGTAGCCGTTGCGATCGAGGATCGGCTGCGGCGCGTTGTTGTAGTAGGGATTGGTGATGTTGCCCGAAGCCGCGCCGCAGGTCGCTGCGGGGCCGGCACCATTGGGCTGATAACACGCTGCAGGAGCGCCGATATATCCGGCGGTCGCATCGCCCGCGGGGCAGAGATGCGCCGCGTTGTTGTCGCTGAGGCCCGATGCCGACGCACCGGCGTTGTTGAGGCAGTACGAGGTAAGCCCGTTATAAGCGCGGATGTAATTGTTCAGCAGGTCGATGGCGTTCTGCGAGCCATTGAGCGAGCCGTACTTGATCCGAGCGTGAACGAAGGTCCACGAGATCTGCCCCGAGAGACCGTTCCGCGACGGGTCGCCCTTCTGAATCGCGAACTCGACGCCGCTGGTCTTTTGCGTACCAACGTTGAGGCCGGAGACGAAGTTTGCACCGAGCGGCACCAACACCGACTGGTTCGTCGCATAGCGATAGAACGGCGTCAGTCGGAAGGTGATATCGGTCCCCTTGAGTTGTTTCTCCAGCGAGATGTCGTAGTTATTCGACGTCTGCACCGGATTGTCGTGCGCCGGCGAGTTGAAGCCGATGCCGTAGAAGTGCTGGAAGAGCGTGATCGCCGTCTGGCGACCCGATCCCAGGTAGTACTGCTCGAATGCCGTCGGCGTGGGCTGCGAGAAGCGGCCGGCCGAGAAGCGGATCACGGTCAACGGATTGACGGTGTAGGTTCCGCTGATACGCGGCGAAACGAGGCTCTTGGTGATATTGCTCGGGTTGAGGTTCGTCAACGCCGGGATCCCTGCGGTGAGCCCGTTCGGGTGAACCGCGGGTGCGCCCGAAGGCGAGGTGACGCCGGTGCAGTTCGCACCGCCGCCGGTCGTGCTGTAGATCGGGGTGACCGATCCCGGAGGCGTCGTCGGAGAGGGCGGCAGGAAGATACCCTGGCCGGTGCCCGAGTCAACGCAGAGCCAGTTCTGCGCCTGATTGAACCAGAAGTTCATCTCCGGCGAGGTAAGCGTGCTCAGACCGTAGCTATAGGTTTCGAGGCGGAGACCGATGTTGAGGTCCCAGCGACGCGTCGGACGGAATTCGTCCTCTAAAGCGTACGAACTGAAGCGCGGGGTAACTTCGTTGAAGTAGCCACCGGTGAAGTGCGGCACCGTTACCTGCCACGTCGCACCGGCGGCCGTTGCGGCAGCAGGGGCGGCGAACGGCGTCGGGTTGCCATAGTTGCCGGCGGTCGATCCCGAGAAACAGTTCCCGACTGCGCCGGCGGCAGTGTAGCAATTCGTGCCGTTGGTGAGATTCGTGGTCGGCGTGCTGAGGCTAGCGAGCCAGTTCGGGCCGGCCGAGAGGTTGTTGTTACGACCGACGGTCGCCGTCGTGTAGTTGGCGGTGAAGGTCAACAGGTTCTTGTCGTTGAGCTGGTTGGCATAGACCAACTGCACGCCGCGCGTGTGGGTATTCAGTTCGTAGTCGGCGAGTGCGTTGGAGAAGCCCGCCGCGAACGTGTCGTAGCCCATCGCCCAGCCCGCAGGGCCGCCGTTGAGCCAATCAGAGTAGAACGTGTAGCCGAGCAGACGCAGATACGAACGCTCGTTGATGTTCTTCTGATACTGGAGTTTGACGATCGAACCGTCGTTCCAGATGCTGTCCTGATAATTCGGCGAGATTCCCGAGAACGGAAGACGATTGTTCGTCGAATTCGTCGAGGGCATGTAGTAGGTGATCGGCGTGATGCCGGTCGCCGACTGGCCGAAGCTCGTCCCGTTCGGATAGATATAGCCATCGTGGAACGGCAGCTGCGACGGCCCGGTGGTGGCGCAGGCATTTCCAAGGAAACCCATTTCCGCGCAAACGTTCGCGAGCGGGCCCGTCGGATACGGTGCGCCGGGAGAGAACGCGGGATAGATCGTTTGCATCAGCTGGAAGTAGTTGTTGAAGTTCGTCAATCCGCCGAACGCACCGTTGATGCTGTCGTTGTAATACGAACGATAAGCAAAGGTGTTGAAGAGGATCTGGAAGTCATCGCGCCCGGCATCGCGTTTGTGCGGGATACCGAAGTGCAGGTTGACGACGCCTTCACGGTCGGCGATCGCGTTGTTCGTGAACGCCTCGAACGGATAGTAGGTCGAACAGTTCGCGAGGCCGCCGTAGGTCGCCGCGCCGGCGGGTGCGCCGGAGCCGTTGGCGTTACAGGTCGACCACGGGCCGTTGCCATAGAACGGCGACTGGAAGAACGTGCCGAGCGTGAGCTGACCGCCAACGAAACCGTTGGGCCCCGAGCCGTCGAGCGGGAAGTTCAAACCGTTCTGGTTGTTGATGAAGTTGTACTGTTGGTTCACGCCTTCAAAGCCGACGTAGTAGCTGAAGAGACGGTCGGGCGTTGCGCCACCGGTCTCAACTTTGAGTTCGTGGAAGTACGCCGGATTGCCGAGACCGAGCTGTGCATCTGCAAAGCCGGGGTAGGTGCCCGTGCGGATAACCTGGTTGATGAAACCAACCTGGGTCGCCGAGGAGGCGCCCGACGGATCGGAACCCGTGTAGATCTGCAACTCTTGCTGGCCGAGCGAGCTCAACGAGTTTGCGTTGTAGTTGTCGAAGGCACGGTTGACGGGAACGCCATCATACTCGTAGCCGCTCTGGTCGTAGCTTGCGCCACGGATATAGAACACCTGGCCGAAGCCTTCGTTCCCGATGTACGAACTGACGCCGGGAGTGGCATAGAGTGCCGAGTAGGCACTGGTCAAGTTGCCGCCGCCACCGATACCCTGCACCGCGGTCTGCGTTGCAGCGTTAACGGAGTAGACGTTGTTCGTCACACCGGCTTTGACGAGGTTGCCGGCCGCGCGCGATTTCACGGTCGCGATCGTTTTGAGCGCGGGGCTCAGAACCAGCGAGATCGTGTAGTTTTGATCGGCGAAGACCGTCACGCCCGAAAGCGATGCGGTATTGTAGTCAGCCTTCGAAACCGTCACGGTATACGTGTCGGGCGAGAGACTGAGGAAGGTAAAATGCCCGTGGGAATCGGTCGTCGCGGTTGCCACCTGGGAAGGTGATGTTGCGACAACGACCGCTCCTACAACGGGCGCACCCTTTGCATCGGTTACCGAGCCGTTGAGGCCGCCCGTCGTTCCTGCCAGTGCCCATGTTCCCTGGAACAGGAAGGCGACGAGAAGCATCAATGCTACGGCGACGCGACGGAGGGTCCGTTGATGTTTCATCGATTATTTTCCCTCAATCGAGTTTTAGTGAGCTGAACGGCAGATACCCGGCGACCCCGCGTTGGGTCGCCGAGCAAGCGCCGTTGGCTTGCTTTTACTCCCTACTTTCGTCGGTTCCTTCAGCAAATCTTAAGAATCGGAGTACCCTTGCGGACGACGTAAAGGAAGCGGGCCATCGATCGCTCGATGGCCCGCTCTGGGTCGATCCCGAAGTGCGCCTGGGCGCGTTACGGGGAGGTGGCGTTCAGAATCGTCGATACCGTAATATCGGCCTGGCCGTTCGCGCCCGTGAGGGTCGGAGAGGCGCTGGTCGAGATCGGGTAGGTCGCACCGTACATGTCGTAGTCGGTGCCGATGACCTGGACGCTGTAGCTATCGCCCGGGGTTCCCGCCCCCGCCGCCGCGACGTTTTGCGCCGCCGTGCAGATGGAGGGGCTGGGTTTCAGCGCCGATGGGCCGCCGCCGACATCGAGATTCGGACCATCGGTGTCGGGGAGAGTATAGGTGCCCGGCGCTTTGGCGACGAGCGTGTAATAGACCGGGCCGGCTCCACCGTCAGCACCGAGGGGGCCTTGGCAGTTCGTCGCCGCACCGTCGCCGGTATCGATGATCTGGACGTAGACCTCGGTAATACCGCCCGAGAAATCCGCCGCTGGGAGGGTGACGGTTCCGCCGCCCGCTCCATCGGTGGTTAACGTCGGCGCTGCAAGCGTCGGCAGCGTTGCGGTTGATGCCATCTTCGCCGTCGCGGTGACCGTCGCCGAGGTCGGCGTCGGGCCGTTAAAGCCGGTGGGAACGACGAGGCTCATGGTGTAGGTGCCCGCCGAGACGGCCACATTCTCGAACATCGTGAAGCCCTCGGGGATACCGAGAACGCCGCTGCCGAGATTGCTCAGCCCATCTCGAAGACCCATGTTGTCTTTATTCGGGTCGAACGCCGGCGGGCCGCCGAACGGCACGAAGGTGGATCCGGTGGTGTCGTAGAGCGGCTCGGCATAGGGCTTATACGATGCCGGCACGCCCTGCGTCGTGTAATTCCCGGGGGAGAACCCATTGACGAAGACGCCGCCGGATTGCCCGAAGGTCGTCGTATTCGGCTGAACCGTCGTCGTCGCGCCGGTGGCATTATTCGTCACCGTGCAGGGGGTGGTTTGATCGCATACCGGAGTTCCGAGCGGCAGCGTTTGGCTCGTGCCGGTGATCGTCGCGCCGGTCGCCACTTCCGTGACGCTCGGTCCGCCTGGCAGCGTGCTGTAGGGGTCAGCACCGTTGCCGGCTGCCCCGGCAGCGGGGAGGGTGAATGGCCCGGTGATCGTCGGGGTATCGACGAGCACGTTCGAGAGACCGTTCGCCTGACGATAGGTTGAAACCACGTTCAGGCCGGTCTTGGTGCCGTAGATGTTCGCGGTTCCGACTGCGAATTCGAGCGTTCCTGTCTGTACCGGGTTGACGCTTGAGATCGGCGGGATTCCCTTGGAACCGTTGCCGCCACCGCCGCCGCAACCGCTGAGGAGAACCCCAGCGGCCGCGATGGCGAGAATGTATCGTGTCTGTTTCAAGTTCATGAATCCGCCTTTATATTCTCGTCCGGAAGTAAACGTTCCACGACGTTCCCAACCCGTAGTTGTTGAGGAACGGCAGCGTGCTACCACCCGGGTAGTATTCGTTGCCCGCACCGAGGGCATACGCACCGGAGAGCGGGTTCGCCGAAGCGAGTTGCCCGGTTCCAGGGCCGGCCACGCCGGTTGCGACCGGCTGGTACTGCGTGTTGATCAAGGGAACGTTGTAGTGGTTGTTCGTGGCATTGAAGATTTGGACGCCGATCGTCGAGGTCTTCGAGACCGGAGCTTCAATGTCGAGGTTCAAGAAGAACTGCTTGGGGCTGTTCTTCAAGCCGGCGATAGCAGGCTCGGCGTAGCCGCGCGAGGCCGCAATATTCGGGTTCAGAATCGAACCCGGTACCTGCGGATCGACGTAATAGCTGGCGTTATAAGCGTTGCCCGGGCCGCTGGCACCGGCATACGGCACGTTGGGGCCGTAGTTGGTTTCAGGGATCGTGAGCAACGAGCCGTTGACGTAGCCGATCGAGCTACGACCGACGCCGAATGGATATCCGTCGTTGGCGAAGATCGAGGGCGTGATCGTTACGCCACTCTTGAAGTGGTAGGTAATACCGGCGACCGCCGAGAGCGGCGGGACAAAGCCGGCTTTGAAGAGCTGCCCGGTGAGAAGCAACTGCTGTCCGAGAATCGGCAGGTTCGAGGAACCCGCGACCGGAGGCGTGTTCAGCAATTCGTTGATGTAGTTGACGGTGAGGAAGCCGCTAAGGCCATGCTGTCCACGATGGATATCGGGGGTCGTCAGTTCGCCTTCAAGCCCGAAGGTTTTCTCCTGACCGCTCGCGGTCGTCGTGAAGACGCTCGCCGAGGACTGCCCGGTAATCGGGTTCGGAGGGCCGTTGAGCAAGAGCACGTTCTGTTCGACGTTGAAACCACGACGCGTGTATGCCGTGAGTCGCGACGACCAACCGTTGAGCGCACCCTTCGTGAAGAGATGCGACCACGCAAGATCGAAGTTGCTGTAGGTCGGGGGACCGTAACCACCGAGGTCCGGTGCGTCGAAGTTCTGGTCGAGGAACCACGCAAATTCTTGCGCGTAGCTCGAACATGGGAAGAAGTATGCGACCGCACCGAAGTTTGCGCCGTTCGACGGAATGTTCGGATTGGCGGTATAGCCGTTACCTGGGCCGTGCGTACCGCTTCCGCAGTATGGAGCGGCGCCTGATTTTGCCGCGATGCCGTTGAGCAGCGGGTTCACGCCGGTCACGTTAAATGGCGTGCCGAGCGTTTGGCCGAAGAAGAACAGCGTCGAGCGGCCGTACGAGAAGCGCAGCGAATCGTTCTTCGTGAGACGATACGAGAGCGCTAAGCGCGGTTCGAATTCACGCGGCTGAAGGAACTGCTTGTTCACTTTCTGCGGCGAGACATCCGAGGGCGTCGTCGAGATTCCGGCATACGGCGTCGGCCCGAACTTATTCTGTTCGCCGTCGATGCGTGCACCGAAATCGAGGTTGAGTTTCTCTCCGAGCTGCCACTGATCGCGGAAGCCGACGCCCCAGATCTGCTGATCGGTGTTGTGGTAGTTGATTCCGAAGGTCGGGATCTGCGGCATGACGCCGTTCCACTGGCCGTTGGCGAGCAACTGGCTGTAGATGTAACAACCGCCGGCAACGTTGCAGGGGTTCCCCGCGCTCACCGGTTGCCCCGGCGTTGCGGGTTCGGCGAAGTCGCCGGCATTCGGGCTCAGCGGGCCGCCCGCAGCACCGACCGACGAGAGGAAGAGGCCGAAGAGGCTCTCGCCCGGGTACTGGCCGTCCCAGTAGGGCTTCGCATTTTCGTAGCTACCTTCGAGTGTCGCCGTGTTCGTATCGCTGAACGCATGCGTGATCGAAGCGATGAACCCGGCGCGCGAACCGCCGGTGACCGTCCAACCGGTTCCGAAGTAACCGGCATTCTGGAAGTTCGTGTAGTTCGAACCGCCCTGGAGGAGTCCCCAGTTGTAGGCGGAGAGCGAAAGGAAGGTGCGCGAGTTCAATGAGTTCGTGTAACCGAACTTCAAGAAGTGAAGCGGGGCCGCGTTCACGAGTTCGGGGCTGAGCACCGGGGTTTCCGGATTCGCCGGAGCGTAGGGGAGCGGCGGCGTCAGCGATGCGAGATACGCGTTCGATCCGCCGAAAAAGCTGGCGAACGGTGCATAATAGTTATCGGCGCCGGGAGCGTTCGGGTTTTGGAAATAGGTCAGGCCGTTGATGCCGCCGTACCCGTTGTACTGCTGCACGAACGCAACGCGTCCGAGAATCTGAAACGACTGATTGTTGTTCTTTCCGAAGCGGAAGACCATGTTATCGACGAAGTCGTTATACCGCTCGTACGACGTTCCAAAATAGGTGCCTAATTCCGCTGACGGCACGTTGATAGGGCCGTTATTCGGTACGAAGCGACTTCCTGAAAACGAGATATAGTTCGAGAAGTGCCCATTGTCGGTTGCCGCAGCGTAGTTGAGATTGAGCGTGTGGCTATAGTACGGCGAGCCTGCTTCAAAGTCGGCGTGGCCGGCTGCGGGGAAAGTGCCGCGGGGAACGATGGTGTTGATGATGCCGCCACCGACGTTACCTTGCGTTGCGTCGCCGGCACCCGAAACGACCTGAAGGCCGCCGCCGGAGCCGCCGTTGATTCCGTTGATGAACCCTTGGCTACCGTTCTCATTGAAGAACGGTGCCGAGAACGGAACGCCGTCGTATTGGTAACCAAGTTCGACTGCAAGCGAACCGCGAATCGAGATCCCGGCGCCATTTGTCGAGTCGTAGGTTTGAACGACGCCGGGAGCGCTCAAGACGAGGCTCGCTTCGTTGTTCGAGTATTTGTTTCCGAGTGCTTGCTGGATACGCTGACCGGAGATCGAATAGGTATCCTGCGTCTGCGTCGGATGGAAGCTCGAGTTGGCCGCAATCGATTGCACGGTCGCAATCGTCTTGAGCCCCGTCTTCATCGTTAACCGACCAAGTGCGACAGTACCGCCGCCGATGACGGTCACGCCCTGAATCGAGCGCGGTTGGAAGCCCTTCTTACTGAGGAAGAGCGCATACGTGTCGGTCGGAATGCCGATGAAGCGGAAACTTCCGCGCGCATCGGTAGCCGTCTTGTAGATACCGCTGGGCGAAACCATCTCGACGGTGACGCCGACGACCGGCGCACCCTTTGCGGTGACGACGCTGCCGTTGACGTTACCGCGGACACCGCCGGCGGCGTAACTCGTCATGGTCAGCGAGAAAATCATGGCGACGAACAACAGCACAGCCAACCCATAACGGGCTAGCATGCCTGATGCGCGTGGCCGGGAACTTGGATCATGCATGTAATTGCATTCCTCCCGAAAAGATCGCCGATCGAGCGATCGCAGATGCATGCGCGATGGAGACGTTGCAAACGTAAACGCGACGAAACTGCAGGCCGCTCTCTTCAGTACCCATGTTTCCTGACGAGATGCGACGTCTGTGTTTCGCTGCGAGTGTTTGCGAGAACGTGATCCGAATCAGCGCGTGTACTGCGTTTACCCCCAACCAGCGTAGTGAGCAGGCGGCTCGTGAAGAACCGCCTATCCACCTTGGCCCTGGCTTTTGTCGCTTCCTTCAGATTTTCTTAAGAATTCCCGGAGCTCATGCTCTTCTTGAGAAGCGCAGGAATCTCGGAGGGACGCTCGGCAACCGGAACGCCCGCTTGCTTGAACGCCGCGATTTTGCTCTCCGGCGTGCCGAAGTTCCCGGAGATGATCGCGCCGGCGTGCCCGAGCGATTTTCCGGGCGGGGCGTTGCGCCCGCCGATGAAGGCGATGATCGGCGTGCCGCGCAGGTGCTCGGCGATGAACGCTGCGGCATCTTCTTCGTCGGAGCCGCCGATCTCGCCGCAGACGACGATCGCCTTGGTCTCCTCGTCGTTCGCAAACGCGCGGAGGCAATCGACGAAGGTGGTGCCGATGATCGGGTCGCCGCCGATGCCGACGCAGGTCGATTGCCCGAGCCCGGCGCGCGTGAGACCATCGACCACTTCGTAGGTCAGCGTCCCCGAGCGCGAAATCAGCCCGACGTTTCCTTGCTTGAAAATGTGCCCCGGCATGATGCCGACGCTCGCCTTTCCCGGCGAGATGAGCCCCGGGCAGTTGGGACCGATGATCTGCATGCCCGGCGTCGCCCCGACGACGCGCATCACGTCGTGCACGGGAACGCCTTCGGTGATACAGACGGCGAAGCTGATGCCCGCTTCATACGCTTCGAAGAGTGCGTCGCCGGCGAAGGGCGGCGGAACGAAGATGCAGGTGTGCGTCGCGCCGGTCGCTTCGACCGCTTCGCGCACGGTGTTGAAAACCGGCAGGCCGTGCTCGCTCTTCTGGCCGCCTTTGCCCGGCGTCACGCCGCCGACGATCTGGGTTCCGTACGCGAGCATACGCCCGGTGTGGTACGAGCCTTCGCCACCGGTGATGCCTTGCACGATCACCTTGCTGTTTTTATCGAGATAGATACTCATCGTCGCTCCTTTACGCGCCCGCCGCAATGCGCACGGCCTGCGCCGCGCCTTCGTCCATGGTCTCTACCGGCGTCATCCCGGCCTCGGCAAGAATCTTGCGCCCCTGCTCTTCGTTGGTGCCGGTCAAGCGAATGACCAGCGGCACTTTGCGCGACGTAGTCGTGCGCAACGCTTCGACGATGCCTTTGGCAACTTCATCGCCGCGCGTGATGCCGCCGAAGATGTTGATGAAAAACACCTTCGCCGGCGTGTGGTTGACGACGAGTTCGTAACACTTGCGAACGCGTTCGGCGTTCGCGCCGCCGCCGACATCGAGAAAATTCGCGATCTCACCGCCGGCGAACTTCACGGCATCCATCGTCGCCATCGCGAGCCCGGCACCGTTGGCCATCGTTCCGACCGTGCCGCCGAAGCGACGGAAGTTCCGAATGCCTAAGCCCGCTTCGGTTGCGAGTTGCTCGTCTTCATCGAGCGGTAGCACGGCATGCCATTCGGCAAACTCTTTGTGTTTGAAGAGCGCATCGTCGTCGAGTTCCACTTTCGCATCCGAAGCGATGACGCGGCCGTCGGTGGTGAGCGCAAGCGGATTGATTTCGACGAGTTTCGCGCCGTATTCGAAGAAGAGCTTGTAGAGCGAGGCGAGGATCGCGGGGAGCTGCTTGCGGTAACCCGGGTCGAGATCGGAGCCGAACGCTAGCTCGCGGCCGATAAACGGCGAGTAGCCGATCGCGGTGTCGATGAAGAACTTCGCGATCGATTCGGGGTGTTCGTGCGCGACTTCTTCGATTTCCATGCCGCCGTACTTGCTGACCATCGCAACGGGGCGTTTGGTGGTGCGATCGACGGTGATCGCGCAATAGGCTTCTTTCGCAATCGAAAGCTTTTCTTCCACGAGCAGCGAGTTGATCGCTTCGCCGTTGGGGTTCTGGCGGTTCGGCGGCATCGGCGTCGCCATAATCTCGCGCGCGAGAGCGATGCCTTGTTCGCGTCCGGCCGCGAATTTAATTTTGCCGGCCTTGCCGCGCCCGCCCATCAGCACCTGTGCTTTCAGCACCCATTCGCCGGGGTTCTCGGCAAGAAAATCGCCAACCGCTTCGGGCGTCGTGCAATGCTGCGAGCGTGGAATCGGGATGCCGGAGCGACGAAAGAGCTCCTTCCCTTGGTACTCCATGAGATTCATAGATGCTTTCGATTACTCCGTTTCTAACGCGATGGAAGGCCGGGCGCGCAAAGATGGGCGCCGACGAGCCTAGTATTCGTAACGGCAGCACGCTTCTTCTTCTTCCTACCGTTGTCGCAAGGACGGCCTTTTGTCCCCTGCCGCCCCGAGTAGCCCTTGTCACGCCGAGTAGCGCTCTGTCACGCCGAGTAGCCGCCGCAGGCGGCGTATCGAGGCGCCGCGTTATTTCCAACTCAAGCGTCCGCGTGAAGGGACGTCGGGGCGTTTCGATGGTGTCGACGGCCGAACCGTCACTTCGGGCCGCAGCGGGTTCGATTCCCGCACGCTCCAACTCAAGACCGTGCATTTGCACGACATTGAGAAAGGTGCTAGCCTGGAGTCGACGGTTCGGCCGGCACCAAATGCGAGCTGCTCCATACGGAGCGGCTCGCATTATTTTGCGCGCCCCTCGATACGGGCGCACACCGCGCCTCGGGGTGACAACACCGCGCCTCGGGGGGACGCAGCTGCGAGCGGCTACAGCCGGCCGAGCAAACTGCGCGCGATGATGATCTGCTGGATCTCCGAAGTGCCTTCGTAGATCTCGGTAATCTTCGCATCGCGATAATAGCGCTCGACCGGAAACTCGGTGGTGAAACCATAGCCGCCGTGAATCTGCAACGCCTCCGAGGCGTGCGTGCGCGCGGCGGTCGACGCAAAAAACTTTGCCTGGCTCGCAAGTGTCGCCGAAGGCGTTCCCGCGTCGGCGAGTGCGGCGGCGCGATAGACGAGCAGACGCGCCGCCTCCAAATCGGTCGCCATGCGCGCGATCTTAAACGAGACGCCTTCGAACGCACCGACTGGTTTGCCGAACGCCACCCGCTCCTGCGCGAATTTTACCGACGCATCGAGGCACGCCGCAAGAATCCCGACGGCCTGCGCCGCAATGCCGATGCGCCCGCCCTGTAACGCGGTCATCGCGCCGCCGAAACCTTCACCCTCGCCCCCAAGCAACGCCTCGGGGCCGACGTAGACATCGTCGAATGCGAGATCGCAGGTATTACTCGTGCGGATGCCGAGTTTCTCGGTCTCCCGCTCCACGCTCACACCCGGCGTTTTGGGATCGACGAGAAACGCGCTCACACCCTTGGGGCCAACGCCGCCGGTACGAAACATCGCCATCACCACGCCGGCATGCGTTCCGTTGGTGCACCACTGCTTGCGCCCGCGCAGTACGTACCCGTCGCCGCGGCGCGTCGCCGTCGAACGAATCGCGCCGGCGTCGGAGCCCGCATCGGATTCCGTCAACGCAAAACCCGCAATGGTGTCGCCGCCGCTCAAACGTGGAAGCCACGCCTGACGCTGCGATTCGTTACCGAGTTTTGCAATGGCAGCGCCGATCATCGCGTGCACCGAGAGCGTTACCGCACTGCCTGCATCGACCCGCGCGAGCTCTTCCACCGCGAGCGCGTAGGCACCATAACCCGCACCGACGCCGCCGTAACGTTCGTCGACGAGCACGCCCATCAGCCCGATCGCATCCATCTTCGTGTAGAGGCTACGCGGAAAATAATGCTCGCGGTCCCACGCCGCAATATGCGGAGCGATCTCTTTCTGTGCAAATTCGCGCGCGAGCGCGGCGATCTGCCGCTGCTCGTCGGTAATCTCGAATCGGGCAGCGGCGGATCGGTCGGTCATGCGTATGTATAAAACCCGCGACCGCTCTTTTTCCCGAGCCAGCCTGCAGCGACGTATTGCTTGAGCAACGGACACGGCCGATATTTCGAATCGGCAAACCCGCCGTGCAGCACTTCCATGATCGCAAGGCACGTATCGAGGCCGATGAAATCGGCGAGTTGCAGCGGCCCCATCGGGTGGTTCATGCCGAGCTTCATCACCGTATCGATCGCTTCGACGCTGCCGACGCCTTCGAAGAGTGCGTAGATCGCTTCGTTAATCATCGGCATCAGCACGCGGTTGGAAACGAACCCTGGGAAATCGCGCACCTCTACCGGCGTCTTGCCCATCTCGAGCGCGAGCTTTTCGGTGAAATCGTAGGTCGCTTGCGAGGTGGCGATGCCGCGGATGATTTCGACCAGCGCCATCACCGGCACCGGATTCATGAAGTGCATGCCGATGACGCGTTCGGCGCGTTCGGTCGCGGCACCGAGCATCGTAATCGATATCGACGACGTGTTCGAGGCGAGAATCGCGTTCGCGGGCGTCACCGCGTCGAGCCGGCGAAAGAGCTCGAGTTTGATATCGAGCGCTTCGGTCGCCGCCTCGATCGCGAGATCGCAATCAAGTTTCTCGAGCGTCGGCGTGCGCAGAATGCGCGCGAGCACGGCGTCGCGCCCGGCGCCATCGAGCCGCCCCTTCTCCACCGCGCGCGCGAGGTTTTTCTCGATGCCCGCAATTCCACGGGCGATGAACTCGTCGCCGCGATCGTGGAGCAGCACCGTGTGGCCGCTCTGCGCGGCCACCTGGGCGATGCCGGCGCCCATCTGCCCGGCGCCGATGACGGCGATTCGCAACGCCATCGTTTAGTCGACGCGCACGAGCACGGCGTCGCCCTGGCCTCCGCCCGAGCAGATCGTCGCGATCCCCAACCCGCCGCCGCGCTTGCGTAACTGCGCGATGACGGTGCCGAGAATGCGTGCGCCCGATGCACCGATGGGGTGCCCCATCGCGATCGCGCCGCCGCGCATATTGATGCTCGCCGGGTCGATGCCCAAGCGATTCGCCGAGGTCAGTGCAACGCTGGCGAAGGCTTCGTTGATCTCCCAAACGTGAATGTCGCTCGTGCGCAAACCGTGCTTTGCCAGCAAGGCTTGCGCGGCCATCGCCGGCGTCAGCGCGATATAGGGCGCATCCCAGGCGACGGTGGCGTGATCGACGAGCGTCGCGAGCGCGGCGTGCCCGTGTTCGCGCGCGTAATCGGCGTGCGCGAGAATCAGGGCGGCGGCGCCGTCGTTGACGCCCGGTGCGTTCCCGGCGGTGATGGTGCCGTCGCGTTCGAGCGGTTTGAGCTTCGCCATCGATTCCAAACTCGCGTCCGCGCGCACCGCTTCGTCGCGGTCGACGACGGTATGCGGCACCTCACCGGTGACGAACGGCGTGAACTTTTCGAAATCGAACGTGAACTCCGCCGATGGATGGTGATCGAATGCGTTCATCGGTGCGCCGACGGTCGCAGGAATGCGTTCGCGTCCGCGCGCCGGTAATGCGTCGCGCACGATGCGCCCGCGCGCTTTGGTAGCGACCTTCACGGAAATGAGTTCGTCGGCGTAGCCGCCGGCTTGCGCCGTTGCATGCGCGCGGCGATGGCTTTCATAGGCGAAGGCATCTTGCGCTTCGCGCGTGAGCCCGAGTTCGTTGGCAACTTTCGACCCTTGCGTCGCCATCGTCATGCCGAAATAGCAATCCCACAGCCCGTCGTGAATCATCGCGTCGATCAACGTGCCGTCGCCGAAGCGATAGCCGCTGCGCGCATCTTTGAGCAAATACGGCGCGTTGCTCATCGATTCCATGCCGCCCGCGGCAACGACGCGATTCGCACCAACATTGATGAGGCGCATCGCATTGACTGCAGCAAGCATCCCCGAGGCGCAGACTTTGTTTACCGTTTCGGCGGTGACGGTTTTCGCGAGGCCGCTTTTATAGAGAACCTGACGCGCGGGGTTCTGCCCGACGCCGGCTTGGAGCACCTCGCCGAAGATGACGTGTTCGATCTCGCTGGGGTCGAGCCCGGCGCGTTCGAGCGCGCCGACGAGCGCGGCGGCGCCCAACGAGGTTGCAGGAAGCGGCGAGAGAGCGCCGCCGAGTTTACCGAACGGAGTGCGCGCATGGCCGAGGACGACAGTTGATGATTGCATGGATTCCATAACCCGCCCCCGCTTCGCGCGGTGGCTGCGCCGAACCTCGCGCTTAGCGGTGAAGGAGCTCCTTGCCTACCAATATCGCAAGCATCACGAGGAAGGTCACGAAGGTGCGCGTCTCCGCGCGCGCGATGACGCTAGCGTCCCAGGTGCCAGCAGCTACAGGCGCCGGCACGATGCGCGGCACGATGCGCGGCACCCGCCGGCAATAGCGCGCGAACGCATCGCCGAACGTCGCATGCAAGAAACGCTCTTCATGCGGAACGATAATTCCGTACACCACCAACATCCAAAGCAACGAACCGAGCACGAGCACGAGCCGCGGCGCGAGGGGATTCCCACCGGTAAACGCGAGCGCAAAACCGAGCGCGGTGATGAAGTTGCCGACGTAGAGCGGGTTGCGCACGTGGGCGTAGGGGCCCGCGGTGACGAGCTGCGGTGCCTCGACATGGTCGCCGCGCGTGGTTACGCCGGAGTAACCGACCGCCCACATACGCAGCAGTTCGCCGAGAATCGCGATGGGAATGCCGACGAGCGCTGCGCGCAGCGTCGGTACGCCGAAGAGCACGAGCGCGAGCGCCGGGAGCGCAAGCAACGCACCGCGGTTTTTAAAGAAGAAAGCGTCGAGCGACGAAGGGGCGGAAGCATCCATCGTCGCTGCCGTTAGGGTTCGCGGGTGATTTCTCCCGCTACGATCCGCGCGCGCGTTTCGGCGAGCGTCGCGCGAAGCAGTTGCGGCACCGCTGCGCGGCGCGCCGATGCCGCGCTCTCGGGGCGACAGGCCGGGGGAGGGTGCGGTGCGCGCTCCGGGCCGGGCGCTTCGCGCACCTCGACGGCGACGCGAGCGGCGAGAATGAGTTCGCGCAGAAGGTCGCGCAGCGGCCATGCGGTCGCGCTGCAGGCGTCGGGCCCATCGCTATCGGCGACGACATCGTAGGCGAGATCGAGCCGATCGACGACGAGCAATCGCGGCGCCCCTTCAGCGATGCGCGCGATGCCGAGAATCGCTGCAGCGAGCGGATGGGCGGGCTCGGCCTCGAGCAGCGAGGGCAAGGAAACGTGTCCGCGCGAGCGCATCGCTCCGAGCTTCGGCCGCGCGCCGCCACGCTCCCTGTTATGCCGGTTAGCGTTCTGTCACCCCGAGTAGCGTTCTGTCACCCCGAGTAGCCCACGAAGTGGGCGTATCGAGGGGCACATCGAGGGGCCGAAAAATCCCTGATATGTTGGGGTTAGCCGGGAAATCCGGCGGCTTCGCCTCGAAACTGGGGTGAAGTACCTGTCGGCCACGCCGGAGATCCCTCGGGCCCCGAGCCCGTTATCGAGATTGGCGACCGACAGCACCTGCGGTAGAAGCGATCGGACGGAATCGTGAGCGGCGCGGATGCGCACAGCTCGTATGTATCAGGGTGATTGGTGCTACCG
>Ga0209012_1000730_pt1 | contig 41525 bp, 40 predicted proteins | sample RS3BMetagenome_FD_184735 | JGI IMG/M metagenome (GOLD analysis project Ga0209012, IMG submission 184735) | Ferric oxide microbial mat and aquatic microbial communities from Rainbow Spring, Yellowstone National Park, USA - RS3B (SPAdes) (version 3) ...
AAAGCCGATAACGGATGCGGGCAGTGAGAGCTGGAGCCCGGAGATGGGCACTGAGACAAGGGCCCAGGCCCTACGGGGCGCACCAGGCGAGAAACCTTAGCAATGCGGGAAACCGTGACTGGGCTATCCCGAGTGCCAGCCGCTAAGGCTGGCTTTTCCCCAGAGTAAAAACCTGGGGGAATAAGCGGGGGGCAAGACTGGTGTCAGCCGCCGCGGTAATACCAGCTCCGCGAGTGGTCGGGACGATTATTGAGCCTAAAGCGCTCGTAGCCGGTCCGGTAAGTCCTGTGCTAAATCCAACGGCTCAACCGTTGGGCCGCATGGGATACTGCCGGGCTAGGGAGCGGAAGAGGCCAGGGGTACTCCCGGGGTAGGGGCGAAATCCTATAATCCCGGGAGGACGACCAGTGGCGAAGGCGCCTGGCTAGGACGCGTCCGACGGTGAGGGGCGAAAGCTGGGGGAGCGAACCGGATTAGATACCCGGGTAGTCCCAGCTGTAAACGATGCGGATTGGGTGCCGGTACGGCTTCGGGCCGTATCGGTGCCTCAGGGAAGCCGTTAAATCCGCCGCTTGGGGAGTACGGTCGCAAGACTGAAACTTAAAGGAATTGGCGGGGGAGCACCACAAGGGGTGAAGCCTGCGGCTCAATTGGAGTCAGCGCCGGGAACTTTACCGGGGGCGACAGCAGGATGAGGGCCAAGCTGATGACTTTGCCCGACGCGCTGAGAGGTGGCGCATGGCCGTCGCCAGCTCGTGCCGTGAGGTGTCTGGTTAAGTCCAGGAACGAGCGAGACCCTCACCCCTAGTTGCCACCGCGCAAGCGGGCACACTAGGGGGACCGCCACCGCTAAGGTGGAGGAGGGAGGGGGCAACGGCAGGTCAGCATGCCCCGAATCCCCCGGGCCGCACGCGGGCTGCAATGGTGGAGACAATGGGTTCCGAACCCGAAAGGGGGAGGTAATCCTTGAAACTCCACCGTAGTTGGGATCGAGGGCTGCAACCCGCCCTCGTGAACCTGGAATCCCCAGTAATCGCGTGTCATCATCGCGCGGTGAACACGTCCCCGCTCCTTGCACACACCGCCCGTCGCTCCACCCGAGCTGGTTTCAGATGAGGCGGGATCGGTTCGCCGGTTCCGTCGAATCTGAGACCGGTGAGGGGGGAGAAGTCGTAACAAGGTGGCCGTAGGGGAACCTGCGGCCGGATCACCTCCTGAGTACGCGGCTGAATGGGTGTCGAAGCCGGTTAGTGTTGGCGGCGGACACTTTAAAACTATATGCAGCCCTCAACCCCTAAGGGTTGTGGGCGAAGGGTTAGCGGCGTGCGGCGAGCGCGCGCCGCGGTGAGCCGTGTGTTGATGTGTGGTACGCCAACTAGACCAGTGTCGTAGGGGTCCAATGCACCTAACCCACTTGGTGGATGGCTTGGCTCGGGCGCCGAAGAAGGGCGCGGCAAGCTGCGAAAAGGCCCGGGTAGACGCATGCAGTCGCTGATCCGGGCGTGCCCGAATGGGACTTCCTCTAGGCGGCCAACCGCCTAGGCGCCGACGAGGCGCGGGAACCCCCCGAACGGAAACATCTTAGTAGGGGGAGGAGGAGAAATCAAACGAGATTCCCTGAGTACCGGCGAGGGAAAGGGGAGGAGGCCAAACCGAATCCCGGTGCGATGAGTGCCGGGGTGTGTGGGGTTCGGGCCCGGAGTAGGGCCTACCCCCGTGAGCGGAAGCGCGTTGGAAAACGCCGCCACAGAGGGTGACGGCCCCGTACGCGAAGCGGGGAAGGCCTGTCCGGGTTCCAGAGTACCATGCCCCGACGGGCGTGGGAAGATGGGAGTAACCGACTTCCAAGCCTAAATACGTCCCGAGACCGATAGCGGACAAGTACCGTGAGGGAAAGCTGAAAAGCACCCCGAGAGGGGAGTGAAAAGTGCCTGAAACCAGGTGGGGATACACGGCGCGGCTCGAAAGGGTTACACCCAGCCGAAGGAAACCGTGGTGACGCGGGAGTACGAGGCTGGGTTACCGGGGTTGCGCCGTTCGTCTTGGAAAACGAGCCGGGGAGTCCATGGCTGTGGCGAGGGTAAGGGTTAAAAGCCCGCACCCGCAGGGAAACCGACTTGCCCGCAGCACCGCAAGGTGTGAGGGGCGGGGTCCCAAAAGGGCCTGGAGTCACAGTCATGGGACCAGAAACCGGGCGATCTATGCCTGCGCAGGGTGAAGCCGGGCGAAAGCTCGGTGGAGGCCCGAAGGGGTGCTGACGTGCAAATCGCTCCTCAGACGTGGGCATAGGGGCAAAAGACCAATCTAGCCCGGTGATAGCTGGTTCCCCCCGAAGTGCGTCTTAGCGCAGCCCGGTCGGAGATTGCCAACAGGGTAGAGCTACGGATTAGAAAGTGAGAGCCGAAAGGCTCCGCTTTCTCGTCCAACTCCGAATCTGTTGGCTTCGAAGAAGACCGGAGTGGGGTTCTACGGGATAAGCTCGTAGGCCGAGAGGGGAACAACCCTCACTGGGGTTAAGGCCCCCAAGTGCCGGCTAAGTGTATCGAAGAGCGTCCCGTGCCTAAGACAGCGAAAAGGTGGGCCCAGAAGTAGCCATCCTCTAAGGAGTGTGTAACAACTCATTCGCCGAGGCGCGGGGCCTCGAAGATAGACGGGGCTCAAGCCGGCCGCCGAGACCCCGGCGCACCCTCCACTGGAGGGATGCGGGTAGGGGGGCGTCCCAGCTGGGTAGAAGCGGGGCCGTGAGGTCCCGTGGACCGGTTGGGATTGTAGATCCCGGTGGTAGTAGCAGCAGTAGAGAGGAGGATATCCTCTCCGCCGGAAGGGCCAGGGTTCCTTGGCAACGATCTTCGGCCAAGGGTTAGCCGGTCCTAAGGCGGCCCGCAACTCGGAGTCGCCGAAAAAGGGTGAAGGGTTAATATTCCCTTGCCACGGGGATACGTGCCGCAAGGCGTGCCGGTGCCCGACGCTTCAGGGTAGGCTGAGCGGAGATGCCGCTCTGTCAGTGCGGTCGAAGCTGGGGGAGTGCTGTAAAGGCGAGAACCCGGCGAAGGCCGTGCTGGTTCCCCGCAAGGGGAATTCGGCTGCGCCCCGGAGCCCGTGAAAAAAGGCGCCGGAAGGATTCCCCGTGACCGTACCTAGATCCGACACAGGTGCCCCTGGGTGAGGAGCCCGAGGCGTGTCGGGTTTACCCCTGGTTAGGGAACTTGGCAATTTAGCCCCGTATCTTAGGTATAAGGGGTGCCTGGCATCCTGCCGCAAGGTGGTGGTGCCAGGTCGCAGTGACAAGGGTGAGCCGACTGTTTAATAAAAACATAGGTCACCGCTAGCCGGTAACGGTTTGTACGGTGGCTGAATCCTGGCCACTGGCGGGACGTTAAGCCCGGGTTCAACTGGGTGAAGCGCCGCTGAAGGCCGGGAGTAACTCTGACTCTCTTAAGGTAGCCAAATGCCTTGCCGGGTAAGTTCCGGCGTGCATGAATGGACCAACGAGCTCACCACTGTCCCAACCAGGGGCCCGGCGAAACTACGTCACTTGGTGCATAGTCCAGGGACCCCCGACCGGGAGAAAAGACCCCGTGGAGCTTTACTGCAGCCTGTTGTTGAGACGTGGTTAGGGATGCGGAGAGTAGGCGGGAGCGAGGAAGCCGTGGTTCCGGCCGCGGTGGATGCGACGTTGAAACACCGCCCATCTTTAACCACGTCCCTCACCCCGAAAGGGGAACAGCAATAGGTGGGCAGTTCGGCTGGGGCGGCACGCCCACGAAAAGGCATCATGGGCGCCCAAAGGTTGGCTCAGGCGGGTCAGAACTCCGCCGTAGAGTGCAAGGGCAAAAGCCAGCCTGACCGTGTCCTTATGGCGAGGGACGCGGAGGGGAAACCCAGGCCTAGCGACCGCTCATGCCTCTATCGGTGGGAGCTGGGCATGACAGAAAAGTTACCCCGGGGATAACAGAGTCGTCGCGGGCGAGAGCTCCTATCGACCTCGCGGTTTGCTACCTCGATGTCGGCTCTTCCCATCCTGGCGGTGCAGCAGCCGCCAAGGGTGGGGCTGCCCGCCCATTAAAGGGGAACGTGAGCTGGGTTTAGACCGTCGTGAGACAGGTCGGTCTCTCCCTATCGGGGGTGCTGGTCGCCTGAGGGAAGGGTACCCTCAGTACGAGAGGAACGGGGTGCCGCGGCCTCTAGTTTACCGGTTGTCTGGCAAGGCAGACGCCGGGCAGCCACGCCGTATCTGGGTAACCGCTGAAAGCATCTAAGCGGGAAACCAGCCCCGAAAATAGGCGGCCACTCCCATCCGTTAGGGTGTGCCCGTAAGGGTGCACTGGGGTGGGACGAGGGCACCAGTAGAAGACTGGGTTGATAGGGTGGGGGTGTAAGCGGCGAGGCTTCGGCCGAGTCGTTCAGCCTGCCACTACTAACAGCCCGAGGGCTTGGGCTTCGAAGGCGCTGGTCTGGGCGAAATACCACGCATCAACACACGGCTCACACGGCGCTCGTAAAAAGTGTTGTTGCTTTGTGTGTGCTACTCTTGTGGGCGGGGTACTTTTATCACGATGTACTTGTTCTTCTTGGTTCTATAAACAAGCCACATTTCATCGACGTCGAAGAAGGGTTGGCAGAGAACCCTTCTACCACCCCCCTCCCTTCTGAGGTATTTTGACGCGTACTCATTGGTGTGCTTAAAGCTCTTACACTCAATGATTGTGGGGTTCTCACCGTCCGCGAACACGTCAACTCTCTTAGTGTTCAAGTCCACGTCCACCTGTATCCTCTCCTTAGGGTAGCCCTCCTCTAAGAGTTGGCGTATGGCTACCCGCCTCAGGTTGTTGTGTGACGTGAACTTGAAGCCTGTGGGAGTGGGCTTAGAACCCATTTGCAAGAACCTTCAAGCATTAAACCACACCGAGAGAATATATAAGCCTTCAAAGTGGTTTAACCCCACTCACCCACCCAGCGATCCTGTGTCCACCATCGTGGTGCTTTTGATACGGAGGAGTTCGGGTTCGTTTGACGCCTTAACTTTGCTTATGCTCTGTGAGTTTAGGAATGGTTTTGAAGGCTGGATTGAGAGAATTTGTGAGTGTGTTATGATCATCTGGACTTAGCGTAGTGTGCTGAGAATGGGTGGCGCCGGCTCTACACGGTTTAAAATGTTCGTGCATTTAAGCCACAGTCTTCCATGGGGCTGTAGAGGACAGTTAAAAAGTTTTTTAAAAGTGTATTCCCGTTAACTCACTCATATGGAGCATCCGCGTGAAGCGTTATAAGCTTGGTTGCAAGAATACATGCGTTTTAAGTTTTTGTGGTGTTATAGTATTTGTTATTGGAATTCTCGAGGACACTTTGGTTATGGTTTCCATGTTGTTTATATCGCTATTTGATTGTTTCGTGCTTCCCCTACGGGCTTACCAACCCCCAGAGGGACTACTTATGGTAAGTGATTGGCTGAGATCATGGTAATAAAGCCCAATGCCTCAGCGGGGATTTGAACCCCGGTCCCCAGCTTTCCCCTCTGTCGGGGTCGAGAGGCTGGGATACTTGACCTGGCTATACGACTGAGGCGTTATTATTGTGGGTTGGGGTTCATATTAGTTTTTCATTTTGTTTAACTACTCTCTGCCTCCGGGGTTCTCGTACTGCGCTGTTATGGTGAGTAGTCTTTCCCTTATTTTGAGTTCATCGAGAATTATGATTGTTGTGTCTGGGACGTATTTTCGCCATTGAGGGTCGCCTTTGAGTAGCCACCTCCGGATGTTTGTGCCCGAGCACTTGTTCCTCATGTAGAGTTTGGGGTGTTTGACGGTGATTCCCGCGTCCTTGAGTAGCGCTGTGACCAGGGGGTTGTTTGTGTACACGGTGTCGAAGGGGGGAGAGTAGGATTTGAGGTGGGTGGGCCATACCGAGTTGTACTGTATGTCGGGTACCGTTATCGTGATCGCCTTATCTAAGCCTAGCCTCCTTTGTTTGAGTGCGCTCTGAATCATGTACACCCTTTCACCCGCTGTGAGTGGGTTTTCGAGTGTGTAGCTTAGCTGGGCACTCCCCACAGCTATTATGACCTCATCGTTTTCTTTGAGTATTTGGTTTATCACATATTCGTGCCCTTTGTGGAAGGGTTGGAATCTACCCACAAGTAGCCCTCTTTTAGTGTGTGCCAACCAGTATCACCTCGTCTCCCTCTGTGACCCCTAGCACAGATGCGGCGGAGTCCTTGTTCACAGCCACCTCATAGTAGCCTTCGCTTCCCTCGATGAGGAGGGGTTGCTGTGCTAAGCCAGCGCTGTAGCTTGATGCTTGGCTGACAACGAATTCACCTCCTCTCGTGATTAGCCTGTAGGATGTGGCTTCGAGGGAGCCGTTTGGTATGTTTGTTATCACGTCTCCGAACACATCCGTATAGAGCACACATCCATGCACTCTATCTCCAAGTCGCTCGTAGGCGGGGTAGTTTAGCTTTACAACCGCATCTAGGCTCGTGGGCTCAACATGCTCCCTAAGTCTCCCCTCCACGATCTCAGCCACGAGTGGCGCGAATACATCCCTGGCGTGGAAGGTGTGCGAAACAGGCTTGGAGGGAGGCTTTGCATAGTATACTTCACCTCTAAACCACTCGTAGGCCAAGGTGAGAACACCGTTGTCGGGGGCGACGAACACACAGTGGTCACGAGGCTTGAACACAACTATTCTCCTATCCGTGCCCACTGTTGGATCCACCACCACTAGGTGGACAGTGTCCTCACCTAGGTACTTCCCAGAGACGCCCACAGTGTAGGCGGCTCGTCGAACGTTCTGTCTACCAACGTCATGCGTAACGTCCACGAAGGTTACGCTACGTGTAACCCTGCTAAGTATTGTGGCCTTCACCACGGCAACGTAGTGGTCCCTGTAGCCGAAGTCAGATGTGAACGCTATCTTTGTAAACTCCACACCCAAATCAACCAGTGCGTGTCTAAAAGCTTAACCAAAAGCCAGCCCCTCCAAGCGTCACCTACTACTTGCGTCGGTGGGGGTTGTGTGGAAACTTATATGTTGAGTAAGATAACCCTATTAGTGCTTTGAATAAAGAACAAGTGGTTGCACGTCTTGTTGAATCTTACGGGTATAATCCCTTCTTTGCTGAAAAGCTAGTGGGGGAACTCGGGGAGGAAGCGCTTTCGGCCGCCGAGGCGAGCGAGAAGCCGCTTAAGAAGGCTATCAGGATTAACACCCTGAAGACAACCCATAGGGAGCTCATGCAGAGGCTTGGGGGGAAGGGTTTCCAACTCATCAGGATACCTTGGCTTAGAAACGGCTACTGGGTTCAAGCTGAGCCCGACACACCCCCACTTGGCGCTACACATGAATACCTGTTCGGCCACTACTTCGTGCAGAGTCCCCCTTCAATGTACGCGGTTGAAGCCTTAGACCCGAGGCCGGGTGAAACAGTCCTCGACTTGGCAGCAGGTGCGGGCGGTAAGGCCACCTATATATCCCAGCTTATGGAGAACAGCGGTGTGCTCGTGGCGGTTGAACCGAAGCGTGGTAAGGTGGCCGCGCTTCGCTCGAATGTGTCGCGTATGGGGTGCACAAACACCGTGATCCTCCAAATGGATGGGCGCTCACTCCCCTCACTGGACATGGTGTTCGACAGGGTTCTACTCGACGCACCCTGTACCTCTAGTGGAGTGGTCTCGAGGCACCCAACCCTGAAGTCGAGGGTCTCAGCCAAGGACGTGACAGAGCAGCAAAACCTACAGATCGCCTTGCTTGAAGCCGCCTATAGTGCGCTTAAGGTTGGAGGTGTGATTGTGTACTCCACGTGTAGCTACTTTAGGGAGGAGGGTGAGGAGGTTGTTGGAAGATTGGCTGACAGAGGCGCAAGCCTGACACCTCTAGGCCCACCGGGTGAAACGGTTAGCAAAAAATGGGTTAGATTCTATCCCCACGTACATGGCACAGAGGGGTTCTTTGTATGCAGGGTAACCAAGAACTAAGAGGCATCCTCAGACCCCCTAATCCCGATGAGCTCAAGAGTGTTAACTCGGCTTTAGAGGGGTGTGGGGCGACACTCCCAGCCGGCTACACTCTACTAGTGCACGAATTGAGCTACAGGGAAGTGTACGCCTTCTCTGACCCCATGGTTCTCAGAGTAGCTGAGCAACTTTCAGTGAAAAGGAACGTGTACTTCGCTGGAATATTCGCAGGCTCATTCAGGAGTGGGAGGTTCCGGCTCGGCTTGGACTTAGCCGAACACCTCTATAGGCTTGGCCACCTCTCAAGTATAGTGGTAGTAGGCTATGAAGAGGAACAGCGTTTCCTGTATGGTAGGGACCTTGAAGGCTTAACGCCCCCAGAAAACCTCTCCCCTAGCGGTATGGTTGTCGTGGTCAACGGGGCTGGGGATGTTCTAGGCCTAGGGCGCTACTATGAGCGCTCAGGTAGGCTTGTGAACCTAGTTGACAAAGGCTGGTATCTGAGAAGGGGGCATTAAGCCTTAATACACCTTTGTGTGAATGGGTGTGTAACAATGTCTCTCAAAAACGGCGACTTTATACTACTGGATTACACTGCGCGAATCAAGGAAACATCGGAGCTCTTCGACACCACTTCGGCGGATGTAGCAAAGAGGGAAGGTGTTTACCGCGAAGATGTGGTGTATGAACCACTCCTCGTGGTTGTAGGCGAGGGCTGGGTGGTGCCAGGTTTGGATAAGGAGCTCCTCAAGAGCAACGTGGGTGAGCGGAGGGTTGTGGAGATACCTCCCTCCGAAGCATTCGGAGAGAGGGATCAGAGCAAAATCAGGATAATACCTGAGAGGGAGCTAGTCAAGCAGGGTGTGCGCCCAGAGGTGGGTCAGCGCCTCGAGGTGAATGGGCAGGTGGCCGTTGTAAGGAGTATTAGCGGGGGAAGGGTTCAACTTGACTTCAACCACCCGCACAGTGGCAAAACCCTAGTGTATGAGTTCGAAATTAAAAAGATCATAACCGATCAGACGGAGAAGGCCCTCGCCCTAATCCACAGGTATACCCCATCCATAAGCCCCGAAAAGTTCAAGCTGAGCTTCAACGCTACGACTGTAAGAGTTGAGCTACCCGAGGATGTGGTGTACTCTGAAGGGTTACAGAACTTCAAGATCAGGGTGGCGCGTGACCTCATCAAGTACTTGGATAACGTGGAGACAGTCGAATTCCTTGAAAGATTCACCTATAAGCTGAAGGAAGAAAAGAAGGCCGAAGAGAAACCTCCAGAGACAACCCCGCAGGAGACCCCTAAGCCCCCAGTCCAAGCTGAGGAGGAGCACGCTGGGAAGACTACTGGCTGACGTCCACGAAGATTAGCCTAAACCCCCGAGGGCAATCCACATCGCCACCCTCTTCCTCCAACTTTACCTTTACGCCCTCGGTTAGCCCATTATCCACGCAGTATATATAGTTTTTACAGAACCTCCAATCACACTGTACTGGCGTGTACTTTATTGTGGCGCTTGGGATATACTTTTGCTTCTCCATGCTGATCTTGAAGCGAGCCTTCTCAACCTCGACCACCTTGGCCTTGGAGTCCACGAGTGCACAATAGTGCTCGGCGTTCTTAACCTGCTTTACAGTGTATCGTACACCCACCTCTAGATTGGTGAGACACACGGTGCGCACCCTACAGGTTTCGCACTCTGGTCCAGCGTCCGCCCTAAACACAAAGTCATACCCCTGCTTCGCAAGATGCGTGGGCACAAGGGTTATAAGCTTCTTGGGCTCACTACGAGTGTTTACATCCATACTATTTGACGTGTCCTGTTTTATCATGCTAATAACAACAACCTGGCCACTTATAAGTGGGGCTTAACCGGGGCCTCTAAGGCCCTATCCCCCGCTAGGCGTAGTCTCGGCCAAGTATCTCCCTTGCAAGTAGCTGCTTCATGACGTTAAGTGCACCCTCGGCGCCCATGAGGTATGAGAAAGCCCCCCTAACGCTCGCTTCGATTAGTGAGTCCTTGCTATAACCGTACGCACCAAACCATGTGGCAACATCCCTTATAGCGTCGAACGCAAACGTTGGGCCAAGCCACTTCACAGCTGAAACGCTTTTGACAACCTCTGAGCGACTGAATCGACCACTCCTATAGTACTCATCTGTCATCCAAGCAGCCTTGTACACTAGAGCCCTTGCAGCCTCAAGCTTGGCGTAGTGTTCAGCTAGCTGGAATTGTACTCCTTGGAACTTGCTCAGTTTTTGACCGAACACCTCCCTGTTCTTTATGTAATCCACACCCATTTCGAGCACTCTTTGGGCTGCGCCTATCGTGGCGGCTGATACAAGTATTCTCGCGTTGTTGAAACCCTCCATCGCATAGTAGAATCCACTGTTCTCTTCGCCTACACGGTATTTCAAGGGTAGCTCCGCCTCTCTGAGGGTTATTATACCCGTGGATATGCCCTCCCTACCCATGTTCCTGATGAGTGACACGCTGACGCCTGGTGTATCCCTCACGGGGGTGTATATTATCGTCATACCCTTATGACCAAGCTCTGGGTTGGTCTTGGTGAACAGTAGGAAGCCCCCTCCATACCTGTGGGCTTCACCCACTCCACTTATATACATTTTCTCCCCGTTAACCACATACTTGTCGCCAACCCTCCTCGCTAGGGTTTTCTCGCCAGCTACATCGGAGCCACCGCTCGGTTCTGTTGACGCCACGCCGAGGAAGTATTCTCCCGAAGTCACGTGTGGGAGTACCTCGGCCTTAGCCTCCTGCTGGCCGTACTTGTCGAATATGTAGCCCCACCCCGCCTCCAAAAGGAAGTAGACAGCGGTCGCGAGTGTTATGTCAGCTCTACCTATCTCCTCCGCGGCTATCGTAGATGTTACAAAGTCTGCGTGCATCCCACCGAACTCCTCGCTCACGGTGATGCCCAGCAGACCCATCTTAGCCATCTCCCTTATAGCTTCACGGGGTATCTCCCTGTTTTCCTCAATTTCACGTAGGCGCGGTGTTAGGTGGGCGCTGAGCCCCTCCCTTATGGTGCGCCTGAAGAGTTCCTGTTCATCGCTGAATCCAAAATCCATAAGACCACCATCAAATACAATTGATCCGATCAAACTTAAGCCTTCTCTACATCAGAATTTGGCCACACCCCACCCAAGCAGGGCGTTGTGTATCATTTGGGCAGCTATAGCCGCGAGTATTATCGTGAACAATCTACTTATGGCCTTTACACCGTTTTGACCGAGCAGTTTAAAGATATACTCCGAAAAGTAGAACGTGAGGTAGACAATCACAGTCGATGCCACGCAGCCGAGAAGCACATCGAGAAGTGACACACTTTGCTGGTTTGTGAGGACTATGAGCGCCGTCATGGTGCCGGGGCCCACTAGCAGCGGTGTTGCAAGCGGCACAACCGCAACTTGGCTCAAATCTATCTTTCTCCCCTCAGAGCCGTGGCTTAGCATGTCTATTGCAAGGTATAGCAGGATTATTCCGCCCCCGAACTGGAAGCTTGTAACGTTCACTCCGAGTAATTGCAGTAAGGGTTGGCCTAGCAGTGCGAAGAAGAGCATGAGCGCGAACACGACGCCAGTCATTGTCTCAACAACTCGCCTACGCCCCGCCTGGTCAATGTCGCCCAAGAATATCATGAAGGTGGGGAGGGCGCCTATGGGGTCGAGTATAGCGACGAGTTCAACCACCACGTAAGCTGTGTGAGCAGGGCTGAAGCTGAAGGGGGACTGGGAGTGTGTCTGTATTGTTTTAGCGATGAGGCCTATAAGTATTAGAAGTACCACGCCTAAAACCCTTCTTAGAGACTTGGACTGACTGTATTCAAGCCATCTCTGCCAAGTGTTTCTCTTACCACTCACACCATCAGCACACTCCACAGCCCACCTATTAGTCTTCGCGTCTAACTCGTCGCCGTTCGGATTAACTTGGTAAAACTAATGAGTAAGCTGGGGGAAGGTATAGGCGAAGGTGAAGGAATAAGTTTGTCTGATGATTCGCTCAGGGAGTGGCAGCACGATGTGGCCCATAATGTGCTGAGCGGTAAGAATGTATTGCTCGTTGCGCCAACGGGTAGTGGTAAGAGCCACTTAGCGCTCTGGCTTTGCAGGAATTATAGTAGGGTTCTGTGGGTTCTGCCCACGAAAGCCCTCACTAGGGAGTGGTTCATGGCTGCCTACAGGGCTTTATCGGGCACTAAGAAGGTGAATATTTATACTGGAGACTATAGGAGGGAATCATCAAAGTATGAGGGGGACATTATTCTGGCCACGTATGAGAGTGCTCTTCTCCAGTTGCGGAGAAAGGATGAGTGGTTTTGTGGCTTGGATTTGCTTGTTATGGACGAGTTTCAATTCATGGATGACGATGAAAGGGGTGGTGTAATAGAGGAGCTGCTTATACTCCTCAGCGAGTTCAAACCCAGCGTGCAGGTTTTCGCGCTCAGCGCCACGATCGGCAACCCCCATGAGATTGGTCGATGGCTCTCCACGCTGTTCACAAAACCTGTTGAAGTGTTCGAAGTTCCCATGGAGCTCAGACCCGTACACCTTGTTCAGCACGCTGTGAAGTTCAGAAGTGAGAAACATAAGAAAATGTATCTGTTGAAGCTCATAAAGGATAATCCCGATAAACAGTTCCTCGTGTTTGTGCCTAGGAGATTCGAAGCGGAGGGTTTGGCGCGTTACTATGCCGCCCTCGGTGTGAAGACAGCGGTACACCACGCTGGCTTGGATAGGCTTTCGAGGATAACGGCGGAGGATAGCTTTAGAAGCGGTGGTGTACAGGCGCTCTTCTGTACCGCCACTCTACAATACGGTGTTAATCTACCCGCTCACTTCGTAGTGGTTTACGATCCTATTTGGAACACACGGAGGGGTGAGTTCAGTATCTCCGTGAACGACTACCTGCAGATGGCTGGCAGGGCTGGGCGACCTCTGGTGAGCCCGGTTGACGGAAAAGAGATCCTAGAGGGCAATGTAGTGATATTCGCTGTGGGTTCTAACGAGTATAGATATGCGAAACTGCACCTGCTCAACCATGATGCTGAACCAGTGATGAGCTTCTTTGAGACGAACCTTGTACAGAGGATTCACGGATTGCTTCTCTATAGGAAGGCTGAAGAGATAAGGAAGCTTCTCTCTAAGAGCTTCGCAAGAGTTGAGCCAAAAATGGTAAACCACGCCTTGCAGACGCTTGGTAAGATGGGCTTCCTAGATGGGAGTGGTCTTAATAGGGTTGGAAGGTTTGTGGCTGAGCTTAACCTCAACCCCTTCGTGGCCTACAGGTTCATAAGGGAGCTAAAGGGCTTTCCACACGGTGAGAGGTTTGGTCAGGTTGCGGCGCGTGTGGTGTTCGAAACCGTCATGATGGAGACTTCCTCGGCTCCTCCTTACATAACCAGTTACCAAGACCTTCTAAGGTGGAGGTTTGTGGAGAAGTCCTACATGGATGGGGTGCTTCTCATTGTAAACTACGATTCGCCTACAATTCTTCGTGACCGGGCTGCTTGGTATATGTATTCTTATGAGAGATTATCCGAGTTTCTTGGATACACGGAGCACTCCAAGTCTATCATGAAGGAGAGGCTCAGACTTGAGGGACTGAGTGAGTATGAAGCGCCAAGTAAACGCATTCAGGCGATCCTATCCCAGAAACAGCTTTACGTTGAAGTTGCCATACGCGAGTACAATGAGGTGGAAAGGGTGGGCAAGACCAATTGGATGGGATTCGAGGTGCGTGTAGGGGGCGCTCCACGCGGTTGGACCGAGCCAGTCAGGGTGACTAGGGTTGATGGTAGAACAATCTTCGCCGAGCTTCTCAATCCACCGATACCCGCGTGAACAGTAGGTTTTCGGGTATTAAGTTTATAGGTTTCCTAAGTATTTATTTTTGTGCTGTATGGTGTAACGAAGAATGGAGATAAAAGACCTTGTGAGAGGAGGCATCAAAAACGTCAACGTTGAAGGCGTCATAGTTAGGATATCTGAGCCTAGGACTGTCACCTTAAGAAGCGGCCAGCAGAGTAGGGTAGCTGATGCAGTACTACAGGATGACACGGGACAAATAGACCTTTCCCTATGGGATTCCCAGATTGAGAGCTTCAGTGAGGGGGATAGGGTAAGGATCGAGAATGGCTACACAACCGAGTTCCGCGGTAGAACTCAGCTCAACGTGGGTAAGTACGGAAGCATCGTCAAAGTAGAGTGAGCATAGTTTTTGCTGGTAATCTATGCCAAAAACCTTAGTGGTGTGCACAGCAGGTCTTAAGGGCTCAGGTAAATCTGTGCTTAGTGAAGCTGCCGCTGAGCTCGGCTACCAAGTGGTGAGTCTCGGCGAGGTTGTAAGGAATGAGCTTGCAAAACGCGTGGGTGAGGTTAACCACGCAAGTATGAAGGCGTTCAGCGTTGAGATACGCCAAAAGATGGGTCCAGCCGCCGTGGCCGCCCTAAGCGCTGAGTTAGTTAAGAGTGATACGCCGAAGGTGGTTTTCGACGGTCTAAGAAGCATGGATGAGTATCTCTTCTTCAAAAAGAGGTTCGGGCGATGTGTTCTAGTAGCCGTCCACGCTTCGCCGAAAACACGCTTTAATAGGCTTACAACAAGGAGCAAACCCGACGACCCCAAGACATTCGAAGAATTCGAACAGAGAGACCAAGTGGAACTGGCGCTTGGCCTTGGCTCACTCATGGTGTTAGCCGACTACCACCTTGTGAATGAAGGCATTTCCCAAGCAGAGTTCAAAAAAGAGTGTGTGAACCTGCTAAAGGCACTCTGTGGCACCGTTAACGGGCAATAGCGACCCACGCTTCAAACGGGCACAACGAGCAGTGTGTGCCTATATTCCTGATCAGATTGCTTAGGTTATATGTCCGATGAAAGGTTGTGCGGGTAACACTTTTTTGAATGAATGGAACGATATAATTGATGAGTAACGGAAACACTGTTGTTGTTGGGAGGGTTAGGGTTTACGTGACAGAGGATCGGGACAAGGTTGTCCGGGCTGTTACAAACATGGTACGTTTTCCTCACCTAGAAACTATAGAGAGAACCGACTTATACGAGCTCCTAGAAGGAGTTGCCTATGGTAGGGAGAGTTTGGAGTCACTTAGAAGAATTATAAGAAACCAGAAGACCCTTGACGTGGCCCGCTCTTATATGTCTCGCACTATGCGTGGGCGCTCCTTCAGTTTTGATCTGCATAAGCAGGCGGCCTATGCGGGTGTAGCCGTGTTCTGCTCGACTCATTCAGAGTCGCCCCTAGGCCCTATCTCCTTTAGAGTGGAGGCAGAGAACCCACAGGCGGTTCTCGACTGGCTCGCCACACCCACAGTTGACGGCGTGCCTATCGATGAGTTAGCTAAGCGGAACCTCAAGCGTAAGACCATCAGACGCCACGATAATAGGCTCGCCGCCGGGGATGAGTTTTTCTAGGTCTTCGGGCCGTGTTCTCTGACCTATGTTTGTGATTACACCCATCTTGCACCCCGCCTTTCTTATCACATCCAAAGCCTCGCTGATGGTTGAGTGGCCCCCCGCCTGGGCCTCCTCTAGGTGGTCATCGGTGAATGTTGCTTCATGAATGAAAACATCGGAGCCTCGTCCAAGCTCTAGCACGGAGTCGCATGGCCTAGTGTCCCCCGAGTAGACCACTCTCCTACCTCTCCTCTTAGGACCGAGAACTTGCTCAGGTGTGACCACACTACCATCGACCTCTACGCTTCTACCCTTCTGGAGCTCGCCCCACAGCCGTCCGCGTGGCACGCCTAGTTCAAGCGCTCTCTCAACATTGAATTCACCAGGTCTATCATCTTCTACTAGGGCATATGCAAAACTCGGCACAACATGTCTAGAGGAAACCGCGTACACACTGAAGCCGTCGCCTCGGTGTATCGGAGTGGGTGACGATGTTTCTTCGAGTTCAACAACCTTAAGTTCAAACTTGGACTGAAAGAGTGTTGCTTTAAAAGTACACTCCAAGTAGTTGCTGATGCCACGAGGGCCATATATCACTAGGCCCTCTGGGTTTGCGTTTAAGTTGAGCGTCATGATTAGACCAGGTAATCCGAGTACGTGGTCTCCATGCATATGTGAAATGAAGACAGCTTCCAGCCTGCGAAACCTTAGTCTTTGTCTACGCATAGCCAGCTGTGTAGACTCACCGCAATCAAAAAGCAACCCCACACCTTCGCGTCTTATCATTATGGCTGGAGAGCCTCTTGTCAGGCTGGGTGCGCCGGAGCCAGTGCCAATGAAGTGGACGCTCAGCTTCGTCAACTAGGTCACCTTTCTCACAACCACAAGCATCCGAGTGAGTCCCCTGTGAATACGTATAGTATAGGTGTACGTAAGCTTAAAACCCCTTGAAATAAACACCTCCAGACCTCTTCCAAGAGGTGTAAAGAAACACACAAAGCCGCCCGGCTTAACAGTGTACCACAAACCTTCTGCCACCTCCGCTAGTAATCCTTCAAAGCTTCTTCCGAAGAGGCTAGACACCTTCCCGTAGGGTGGGTCGAAAACCGCTGCGTCAATGATGCCCGACTTTAATGGTGGGCTCGCAGCATCCGCTCTCAGGACACCAAGCGCCCCGCCCAGTCTGAGGGAGGCTATATTCCTCTTGCAGCCATATACTTGCTTTTTGCTTATATCCCATCCAACCGCGTTTAACCCTAATTTTGAGGCTGCCACAAGAGTTGAACCTACACCGCAGAAGGGGTCAAGTAATAGGCCTTCGTCTGGACAGGCTGCGAGGTTGCACATCAAACCACAGAAAAAGGGTTGAAGCGCTCCGGGGTGGAAGTAAACCCACTTCTTCGGCTGTAGTTTGCTGAGCACTGTTCTAGCTGTATAAAAAATAAGCTTCAGGGTGTATGAGCCGCCGTTCTTGGTGACCCTGAGTATGGCATCCGGTGATCTGACATCTACAGTGCCTTCCATGTTCTGTACAACCTCCTTGATCAAATCCCTTTGCCCCTGATCCACTACAACCTTGTAGCGCATAGGCCCTATGATGCTGGCTGCCAGCCGCACTCCACGTGGAATGTCCTGCTTACCGTATTCTCCTAAGAGTATACCTGCCTCCTTAGAGCCGCACATCCGCGAGAGTAGACGTAGAGCCTTATCTATTGGTGCCTCGAACACGAGTTCACCGTTTGATATACGCTCCGCGTTACCTCCGTACATTCTCGACAGTGTTCTCGCTTCTGTTAGGTTGAGCTCTGGAAAATCTTGAGCGGGCTTTACAAACACCTCTACACTACTCATCGTAAGGCCCAATCACCCTTCTTGGAAGCCTTGCCTCCGGAGTTCCTCCACGAGTTCTGGTGCAATACTGTAAGCCGTGAATTGGTTTTCAACCGTGTTAGAGCCGATAACCCTAACCACCCCGCTGGACGCTAGGAGCTCTTCAGCGCCGCCCACCATTAGTGCGTGGACGCACACGGCGAATATTGTCTGGGCTCCAGCCTCCTTAACGATGCGTGCAGCTGAAGCTATGGATCCCCCTGTGCTTATTATATCGTCCACAAAAACCACTGTTTTACCCTTGACATCCGCCTCTATGCTTGGATGGGTTGTCACCTCACCCGTTATCCTGTCGCGTTGCTTAGAGAAGACGATGAGCTCTAGGCCTAACCTATCAGCGATGGCCTTCGCTCTATGCGATGCCTTTTCATCAGGTGCGGCAACCACTTGTGGTGTTTTATTGAGGCTCAACACAGCCTTACTCATTGAATCTACGACCCTCACGTTCCAGCACTTCAAACCCAATGCGCTCACGGCCTCATCGCTGTGTGCCTCTACAACAAACATTTCATCCACCCCTGAGCACCTTAAGGCCTGACCGATCGGCTGAGGGGACACTGGTTCTCCTTGAAGGAAAACTTTGTCCTGCCTAGCGTACGCTAAGTATGGTGCGACCAAGGCTATTTTCTTCGCACCGTTTCTCTTGAGTGCGTCACACATAAGCAGGGTTTCGACGAATCGTTTATCTTGGTTGGGATACATCGTGTTCACCACGAGTGTCTTCTCTACACCGTCAATTCTAGGGAGGCGAACGTAGCTTTCACCGTCTGGGAAAACCTTTGTTTCGAAACGGGCGGCAGAAGCCCCGAGAAGCCTTGATAAGTCCGCCGCAAGCTGTGTGGAGGAGGAACCATACACGATCATGTGATTACCCAGTTCACCAAAGGTGTGTGGGTATTGATTAAGTTGTTGTGTGTAGTCAACGCATGTTTTGGTCGCCACGCTAATAGCAACCAGATAAGCTATCCATATTTGTTGTGGACCATATGCGCGTCCAGATTCTGAGTATTGGTTACGAGTTGCTTATAGGTAGGGTTGTTAACACCAATGCTTCATGGTTATCAACGGAGGCAACCAGACGCGGCCACACTGTTGAGCGTATAGTGTGTGTTGGGGACAGTGAGTCGTGGATCGGTTCGGAGCTCGATTACTCAGTCGCTAGTGGGGCCCAGGTCATCATAACGACAGGCGGCCTTGGACCTACCTTCGACGATATAACCGCGCAGGCGGTGGCCAAAGCGTTGGGTAGAAATCTAGTTCTAAACGAGGCAGCATTTAGTATGGTAGCCAAAAAGTATGAATCGCTTGGCCTACCTCTCACACCTGAGAGGCGTAAGATGGCGGAGCTCCCAGAAGGCTCGGTTCCCCTCGAGAACCCAATTGGCACCGCTCCTGGGTTCACTCTGACGCATAAGGGTGCGCGAATAGTGTGTCTTCCAGGTGTTCCAGAGGAAGTGAAGGGGATTTTTTTAAAGCATGCGGACAACTTTCTACCGCAGGAGGGGGAGCTCTTCGAGCAGAGTGTTAGGGTCACGGGTCTACCCGAATCCACTTTGGCCCCACTCATAGCCGAACTAGTAAGGAAGAATCCATACTTGTATATCAAAAGCCACCCCAAAGGCTCGGAGGGTGAATCCCTGATAGAGGTGCACGTATACACTGTTTCGAATAACCCGCGTGTTAGGGAGCTCTGCTCTAGTGTGGCTGAAAAGCTTAGGGCGGAGCTTGTTAGGATAGGGGGCAAAGTGGTGGACTAGCTTTGCTAGCATCCATATTCTTTATAGGCACGGCTGGAAGCGGCAAGACTTGGCTTGTGAATGCGTACTCCGAGTACCTAGCAGACCAGGGTTTGAGCGTAGCTACACTCAACCTCGATCCCGCGGTGGTCACGTTGCCCTATAATCCAGATGTTGATGTGAGGAACTATGTTTCGATAGGCAAGCTTCTTCTCGACCGTGTGCTGGGTCCAAACGGAGCCATTGTGGCCGCAATGGATATGCTAGCAGCCGACCTCAAACCCTTAATGGATGAGTTAAGCGCAGTCGAAGCCGACTACCTACTCGTTGATACACCCGGCCAGCTAGAGCTGTTCGCGTTCAGGGAGATAGGCCCACTCTTATTGGACAGCATCCTCGATGTGGACAGGGCTGCCGTGTTTCTTCTGGATCCAGCGGTAGCCCAAGAGCCGCGCGGCCTTGCATCCCTCCTACTCCTCTCTGCGAGCTCATCCCTCAGGCTCGGTGTGCCAACCATAAACGTGATCAGTAAAGCCGATACGCTAAGCGAGGGGGAGCTTGAGCGCATAATGGGGTACTTCGAACATCCTGAAGACTTTGTGAATGTGTTGAGCAGGGGGCGCAGCCTTGTGAGTTCACTCTCCGCGAGACTCGTGGAAGATGTTTTCGAGGTTGCAGGCCCCTCTCATCCTATTCCTGTTTCCTCTCAGGAGTTCAGCGGTCTCCCAGAGCTCCACGCTGAAGTCCAGCGGGTTTTTCTTGGAGGAGAAGTTGAGGACCCAGGCAGCAGCGCGGTTGATGACACAGACTAAACCCGCTTTCACCACACCAGCTTCCCCGCTTTGTGCTTCCTCCGGTGTTGGGTTACGACTCCGCTTGTTTTGAGCTTCGTCTTCACGTGATTTGTATTTTAGCTCAGGTGCATCTTATCAACTCTGTAAACCTCGAAAATCTTATATTACAACTGGTTGAGCTATGTTTACCTGCGAAGAAGGCGATGCTACCAGTTGCTTAGCGGACTAGATGAGCTTGAAGAAAAGGCGAGAAAGCTTCAGGAATTGATAAAACAAGAGAGGGATTTGGCTTCAGCCGAAGCCAATAAGAGGGATGAGTTGAACGCCGCTTTTAAAAGGCTTATAACAGAGTATAAGCAGCTCAAAAACAGAAGGGATGACCTTATTAAGACGCTCAGGGATGTGAGAGCAAAAAAGGATGTGGTGTTCAAGGAGCTCCAACAGCTACACGAAAAACTGAAAGGTAGGGAGACAGAGGTAGCCGCCATCGATAAGATAGATAAGCAGGTGCAGCGGCTCGAAGCCGCGCTACAGAAGGCGGAGTGGGAGTATCAGACGCGTTCCATGTCCACTCTTGCTGCTAAGAACTTGGAGAAGGAGATAGAAGAGCTCGAAGCGAAGCTTGAGGCTGCAAAGAAGAAGCAGGAAGTGTACAAAGAGACGTTGGAATTAAAAAGGCAGTATGATGAAAAGCTAAACGAGTTCAGGAGTCTTAAGGATAAGTTTAGGAGCACTGTTAGTGAGTTGGATGAGGTAAGAAGCAGGGCTGCATCGCTTTTAGCCGAGGCCAAAAAGGTTAAGGCCGAAGCAGATGAATGCCACCAACGCTATATTCAACACGCCAACGAAGTTATAAAGTATCAGGCGGAGCTCAACGCAGTGAGACTCCAGATAAGAGAGGATAGAAGGGAGATGCGTCAGCGCTCGCAGTTCGAGCAGAGGGCTAAAGTGAATAAGGTGCTTGTCGAGAAAGCTGCGAAGGCCAAGGAGAAGCTCGATAAGGGTGAGAAGCTCAACTTTGAAGAGTTGCAGGCATTACTCTTAGCCGATGAGCTGGGGCAGCAGGATTCACCCAAAAAGCTGGGTGAGTGATACACCAATTTTAAATCTATATGAACCCTAATTTAAGTGGGGCTGATGCAAGAGAAGATTGTTGTCCTCGCGGTGGACATTGATGACGATGTCTCCAAGAGTGGGGTTAAGACACCCATCTTTGGAAGGGAGAACGTTTTGGATGTGGCTACCAAGCTCGCGCTCATTACTCCCGAGGACACCGATGTGAACGCCCTTTTCGGTGCAATAAAGCAGCTTGATCTTCTAAAGTCACAGGGTGTTGAGAATGCCGAGATCGCGGTTGTCTCAGGAAGCGTTAAGGGAGGTGTTGAAGCCGACCTGAACATTAGACGTGAGGTGCTTGAAGTCAAAGAGAGGCTCAACCCTTCAGGGGTGGTCTTCGTGAGTGATGGGGGTGATGATGAAAGAGTCATACCCATAATCCAGTCCCTCCTACCTTTATTCTCAGTCCAGCGAGTAACAGTACAGTACTCTAAGGGGATAGAGGAGAACTACCGTGTACTCGCATCGTATATAAGGAAGGGGCTTACCGAGCCAAGGTTTATTAAGTACACATTGGGTATACCCGGCCTCCTAATAATAGCTTCGACTGCACTCGCTATCGCGGGTCTATCCGCCTATGTCTACTATGCCTTCTACGCGATCGGCTTGGTGATCGGTATTATAATGACCATAAGAGGGTTCAATGTGCCTGAGGTTATAGAAGAGGAATGGGAAAAGCAGCCTATCTACTTCATAGGCAGGGTTGTAAGCCTAATAGTGCTCGTTGTAGCCGTGTTCACCGATGTGGAGATAGTTTTGAGTCACGTAAACCCCGCTGAGAGCGTCTCACTCGTCATTAAAGGCACATTCGACTACTACGTGTTAGCATTGATAGTTTACTTTTCCTCCATAGTTGCCACAACCTACCTCGAAGGAGCGCCACGCTTCTGGAAGGAGGTGACTGGCGCCACACTGCTTTTGAGTTTACGGCCAGCCGTGTTCTATATTCTCACCAATCTGATCGGGGGGACAGTAACAATTGGGGCGGTCGAAGGCTTCCTAATACTTATGTTCTCAGCTACGCTGCTCACAATACTTATGGCCGTATTATCCTTAAGGCTTGAAAAGTGGGTTAACACCAAGTTTTTCTCGGGTCAGACTCAGTCATCGAGCCCAGAGGCCAGTACGGGTAACCAAGTGGAGTGAGGAATCAATAATAATGGTGATACACTCAGAATGTCCTTAGTCTTTGCAGATGCTCTCTCAAACCGATTTACTGAATGCCAAATTAGTACTAACAACCACGCTTAGTGGTGGATGCAAACAGATCAGAGCGCTTTAGTCATGGTAAAACTATGGGTGGGAGCTTATGACCCATGTATGGTGATCCACGTATGGCCGGGGTTTAGCTGCCTTGGAACCCTAATCCGCTACGCACCAAGCCTTCTCTGTTTGGATTGATACGTTCTTATAGCCCTTAAAAAGTCTATCTTCCTTAGGTCTGGCCATGGTACGTCCATGAAAACGAATTCAGAGTATATTGCTTGCCATGGTAAAAAATCGCTTAGCCTTGTCTCGCCGCCCGTTCTTAGTATAAGGTCTGGGTCGTCTGCACCAGCCGTGTACAGATATTTTGAGAACACACTCTCGTCTATTCCCTCATAGCTGAGGGCACCGGAGGTGGCGTCCTTGACAATTTTCCTGACTGCATCTATTATTTCCGCCCTACCACTGTAGCCCACCGCGAGGAAAAGGTTGTGTTTGGTGTTGTGTGAGGTATCCTGTTCCAAGCTGTTTATTTTCTCAAGTAGTTTAGGTGGTAACAGCTCCCTCCGCCCTATGACTTTAACCCGCACAGCGTTATTCTTAATCCGTGGATCCACACTCAGCTCTTCAACCGCGTGCTCAACCAAATCTATCAAGTTACTCACTTCCTCAGGGTTGCGTTTCTTCATATTATCCAATGAGAGTGCGTATACGGTGACCGTCTGTATTCCCAGCTCCCAACACCACTCTAAAACCTGCTTAGCTTTATCATAGCCCACCCTGTGACCATATGTGGGAGGCATACTACGCTCCCGAGCCCACCTTCTGTTCCCATCTAGGATTATACCTATATGCTTAGGCCTTGGGTGCATCATAACCCTACTTTCTAATCTCCACGCGTAGAACCTGTAAACCCAACCCAGTGTATAGTTTAACACGCGGTGTTTTATGTGTGCAGCAATGGTGCGGATTGTCGAGCCCAACTCTCCCACCTCAGAATGTAGGGTTGCAGCCAAATTTGGAGGCTACCCCCGAATAGTGGGGTTTTGAATTAGCCGTCACTCTGCGCTTACAGGTTTTGTTCCTGCATGTTGCAAGTGTTCGTAGTGTTCTAAAACCACGGCTTATGATTTTCAGAGGCATGGGTACAGCCGGTGATACGGCAGTGTTCGTGTTCAAAGCATTATTCATACGCCGTGTATTGCTTAAACCTTTACCTCGAACTCTTCCTACCAGCTCTTAGGGGAGCTTTCTTTGACCACTCACGTTTTTTCACCTTCTGCTCTGAGTATGGCACTAAGAACACCTCCTCCCCGACGTATTTGGTTGGCTCTATCTTCGAGTATGGTTTTACAGCAAAGTATGGCTCGTTTGTGGGTCCGAAGACCTCATCTACTTTCCCTATTATGTACCCCGTTTTATCAGCCACGTACCCCCTAACTGGTTCGGCTTCTTTGGACTTAACAATAAGTCTTTTTGAGACCTTTGAATAATGAAGCACCTTACCCAGCTTCCTCAACTCCTGCTCACTTCCTTGGCACCACGAATCTTTAGCAGTTCACGCGCTAAGCTCTTCAAGACCTGCGTCTTTTTCACACCGGAGATTTCAACAGCTCCTCCATCCATCCACCACACTGCACTGTGCTTCACTGATAGAGAAGTAAATTTGTAACCCAACGCCTTACATGCCTCCTCCAACTCCCTCATGGTGGGTGCCTGGACAGCTAAGGTAAGGGGGATCCTACGCACACGCCTGCTCAGGTTCCGGTCAAAGTAGGCTGCATATACCCTGACTCCTTCCCTCGGTATCAACTCTTACTTTCCTCTACTAGTACACCGTTAACGGCGCCATCCCTACCCGGTCGCGAGGTGATCCTAACTAATCCCAGCTGGGTTTTCACGATAGCCCCCCTAATAACGATTCCGCGCCTAGCGTACTCCAGATTCGCAGGTGTCCTTTCTACACCCAAAATCTTGGTTTTAGTGACTTTTCCAGCAGAGTCAACCACATTCACATGGTCAGCCTTAACAACCCTGAGTTTCAGCCTTCCGCCGCGAACCCTTTCAACCCTGATGAGGGTCTGCTCCCCTATAGTTGGAGCAGTGAACGGCCCACCCAGCTCATACTTTCTCTTACCTCTGTGGGGACTCTTTAACCCCCCGCTTATCAATCTAAGATCGTTACCCTGATAATAACTCATATATTCCGACACCCACATGCTGGAATCATAATTAAGCTTAATGCCAACTAACAGAAGCGCCCAACAAAGTAGAGAACACCGCCTTAGGCTCAAAGGATTTAGAGTGATGTAATGGCTTTGCAGCAGATAATCCCTGATTTTTCTAATTTTGAACATTGGAGCGGCCCGCTAAGGGCGTGTGGTCCTTACGTCCCTATATATTAACTCTGGACCTATGTATATGGTTCATCGATAATCTTAGCTAAACTTAAAGCGATCTGCGACGTATTATATACGTTCTACTGTGTCGAATTTGGATGTTGACTTGTTGGCTTCGACTTTTCCGCTTGAAGACGTTAAGGTGGACTGGGAGGAGGTTGACAGGCAGTGGAGGGGTCTCGTATCGGTTTATCCCGAGTTTGCTACGCCATGCTTTACGTGTCAATTCTTTGATGAATGTAAGACCGGTGCCAAGCATAATCCACTTACATGTGACTTCCTTTTAGAATGGTTCTTAAAAGCCGACGAGCAGCAACCAGAACAACAGGAAAAAAGATCTAAAAGGTAGACCTTTGAACGGTGGGCTCGGTGGACTGGATAGCTTTAAGGGGGAGGGATAGGTACTATAGGCTTGCTAAGCGACTTGGAGTTCCAAGTCGAGCCTACTTTAAGCTTGCACAGCTGAACAACAAGTACGGATTCTTGGCAAGTGGGGCTAGGGTGATTGACTTAGGCTCTTCTCCGGGTGGGTGGTTAAGTTACGAGTTGGAACAAGTGGGTCAGATGGGTAGGATTGTTGCGGTTGACATAGATAACATCAAGGTGAAGTCACCTGAGAATCTTGTCTTTATCCAGAAGGATATATTCAACCTCGACCCAAATGAGTTATTGGGAGCCTTGGGTGGGAGAGCCAATGTTTTCCTCAGTGACCTTGCGCCACGCTTCACGGGTATTAGGAGTGTCGACATAGCAAGACACTACGACTTGGCATTAAGGGCTTTAGAGCTCTCCTCTCAAACCCTTGACAGCAGGGGCTGGCTTGTTATCAAACTCTACATGTCGCCAGAGGTGAAAGAGTTTGTAAGCATGTTAAGGCAGAGGTTCGAGAGGGTTAAGCTCGAAAAACCGTCCTCTTCGAGACCCAGTAGTAGCGAGGTATATGCTGTTTGCCACAAAGTCTGTGATAAGGTTACGTTTGTTCAGGGATAAGATATCCATTTTTAGCTGGGTTGCGCGCGGATTGCCGAAGGCAGAGTGAAGCCTGAGCTATGACTTCCGCGAGTGGCTTAGTGGTAAAAAGCTATGAATAGAACTTAAGTTTTTGCTATCTCTTGGCGTGCATACGAACTCACGCGGATTACAAAGCGTTTTACCCGTCAAAATCTTGAGTATGCATAGAAGAGATGAAGATAGGTATGGTTCCTTTTGTTACTTGGCATAGATATTCCAGATTGGTCAATCTAGATTTGTATCTTTGACGGTGTCCAGTTAAGCCTAAGTGGTGGGTGCCACGGTGGATCGCAAAACCCAATTCCGTGGCGTCCACCACCCGTGGATATCTTTGCACTCTTTAGGAGTTTAAATGTTTTCGTGAGGAACAAGAAGAGGTTCGAGCTCAAGGTTTTGGCTGTTCTACTCAACGCCTTTGAGCTAAGCCTCAGGAAGACCTCAGGCTTCTTCGGGGTGTTCTCTGAACCAGTCTCGAAGTCGAGCATCGAAGGGTGGACGAAGAAGGTCGAGGCGAAGCTGAGCTTCAACCCGAAGCCACGTGAGTATTCGGTCATCGCGGTTGATGAGGCTGTGATTAAGTGTGGTGGACAACCGCTCTACGTTTGAGTCGTGGTTGACGCGTATACGAGGCAGCCAATCTGGCTCGGCGTCTCACTCACAAGGACCACACAGAACGCGCTCAGGTTTCTACGTAGACTAAGAAAGAGGTGCCTGGGTGACCCTGTGATCCCCACGGAACGGATAGGTATGGTATCATAGTATAACGTGTGTGAGGGCGAGGGCTAGAAGGTCAATTAAAATATAGTTGTGTGAAACAGTAAAGGAAGAGAGAAATGTGATTGAGTGCTATATCTGGGTTCATATATATACACCATAGAACCCGGTGATTCCTAATACCACTATGAGGGTCACGGAGAGCCAGTGTGACGCCCTCTGTATGTATGTCGCGAAAAGCAATGATGGGTTGTCCGAGGCTTAGCTCGACGTATTCGTGGGGTCTCTCGTGCTTTGTACCAGTTATAACTTTTCTCTCAAGAAGTGTGTTATATAGAACAGTGCAAAGGTACTCAGAAGTGTGTACACCAAATAGTAAAAGGCAGCATCATGCAGTGAAGTGAGTAGGAAGAATCCCTATAAACTTAGCACCAGTTGAGTAATATCGTCCACAATAATGGGAAACGAGAGTAGTATCCAAGCGTAAAGGCCCCTTATCTGGACAAAGTCAGTTGAGTGGCGGTGTACTGATAGAGAGCTTCCGCGCTTAGATCTTGGGTTCGCCACCCATATATTCTTATTGCGCAAGCTGATTAATGAAATCTTGGATAAACGTTAGTCAAGTGCCCACGTCTGGTAAACCGTTATTCGTATATTCCCGTCTGATTGCTCCCTCTGAACTAGTCGAGTAGTTTGCACCAGGACATGCTAACCCTTTTACCCGAGCATCCGAAGTGAAAAGTGGTGGATAGGCGTCTCATCCAATTTCATCTACCGGTTGGCCTTCATGAACTTAGAAAACTCTATAGCACTGTTTGAGGCTATTCACTCGATTGGCTTTTGATTGTTGTGGCTGTGAGTGATGTGCATGCGCCGAGATATTTAGAGTCCTTTGTGAGTAAACTAACCCCTTGCCATGCAGATATAGTACTTCTAGCTGGTGATATGATTGATAAGAATAGTCCAGCCGCCTTTTGGGAGGTGTTTAAACACCTGCGCGAAGTTTTTGACGCCCCAATTATCTCGTGTTTTGGTAATTCTGAGTGGTTTAGCTACAGGGAATTCCTTAAGCGGAGGTTTCCCGAAGTTGTTTGGCTGGACGATGAAGGTATGGTGTACAATTCTAGTGATGGTGAAAGGGTTGCGATATTCGGGTCTCTAGGAGTTTTGCATACCCCAACCAAGTGGCAACTTAGGAATTACCCGAGCATCATGCAGATCTACCAGAACAGGATTCGTAAGATCACAAGATACTTTGAAACTGTTGAAAGTGAAAGAAAAGTTCTGCTCACACACTACGCCACTTGTAGGGAGACGTTAGTCGGCGAAGGCGAAGAGTACCTGGATGAGTTGGGCCGTGACCTCAGCGAACTGTTCTGGTCGTGTAGCATCGATATCTCTATCCATGGTCACGCTCATCTGTCCAATGTGCGCTCAACCAAAATCGGTAAAACAAGGGTTTATAACGTGGCTTTCCCCGTAACATCTGGGTGCACGCGTATTGAGTTATAAAAGGTATTTCTATCCACCAGCTATGGGTTTACTATTCTACTTGCTCGTCTTATTACTACTAATCATACTGATCCCCCTCTTAATACTTGGGGTGACTCAAGTATTCAAACAACTCGGCTTCACACCGTTTGCGGCTTTCGCTATAATAGTACTAAGCTTGGCGGGTAGCGCGATCAACATACCTGTCTTTAAGATCGCGAATAACCAACCAATTGTGCGGGTTGAGTATTATACGCTCTACGGTGTAACCTACCCTGTACCCTCCATAGTAACAACCCAGCAGAAAACCGTGATAGCGGTGAATGTGGGGGGCGCGCTGATTCCTGCTTCAATATCAGCCTACCTCTGGTACCGTGAATACACCCATACGCCGCAGATACTGCTCTGCATACTTTTGGTAACACTGGTTTGCTACAAGCTTGCAAAGCCTGTTGAAGGAGTTGGCATAGTTATGCCCGCATTCATACCACCAATAGTGGCAGCCGTCTCAGCGCTCGTGGTATCGCTTGGAAGCTCCCCGCTGCTATTTAGTTTGGCCTACATAAGTGGCTCTCTAGGCACCCTCGTTGGAGCCGACCTACTAAACCTGAGAAGAATTTCTAGGCTACGCGCCCAAATAGTGAGTATTGGGGGAGCGGGTACTTTTGATGGAATATTCATATCGGGTATTCTCGCGGTGGTAATAGCGTTTCTCCTATGATTTTTCTCCTATGATAATGTGTAGGAAGTGTTTCGAAACCCCGCTAGATGGTGTATTTGGCCCACGGTTTCTGTTGGGAGTCGATCACAAATTCTACTTCGTCAGCCCTCAGGGTGCTTTTGATTGTGCCCTTCTCCGAGGCAACCTCCTGATAATCCTTTGGAATACCTATAATGACCTTGGGCACTCTCTGACCTAATGGGATATTGCTTGACGCCTTAGCTTTTCTTGCCTCCTTTATGACGTAGATGATTTTGGAGCCAAGCTCAGCGAGTTTCTCGTCTGTGACTATTTCTTGGGGTAATGGCCACTCCGCGGCATGGATACTGGGTTTACCCTTGTTTTGGAACAAACGCTGGTAGATTTCCTCGGCTAGATGGGGCATTATAGGTGCTAGCAGACGTAGAGAAGTCCACATGACTTGTGACAAAGTGTTCTTCGCATCCTCGTCATAGCTGACCCTGTGCTTTATGGCTTCAAGGTACTCGTCGCACAGTTCATGCCAGAAGAAGTTGTGAAAAACCTCTAGCCCATCGTTGAGTTCGTAGGAGTCAAAGTATTTTGTCATTCGGGTAACAGTATCCTTTAATCTTTGAAGTATCCAGTTGTCAACCGGAGACTTGGAGGTGTGCTTATGGACGCTACCTATGTATGGCGTTGAGAACCTGTAGGCTGACCAAACCTTCTGCATGAATAGCTTACCCCTCCTTACGAAATCCGGGGTGAACTCGAAATCCGCTCCGATGGAGAACGTCATGAGTGAGTAGCGCAGTGAGTCGGCGCCGTACTCTTCGACTATACGTTTTAGTGGCAGCGACTCCCTTGACTTAGACATTTTCTTGCCCTGTGCATCAAGGATCCAACCGTGGATTAGAGCCTCTTTGAAGGGTGGCTTGGATGTGAGCACGCTACACCTGAAAATTGTGTAGAAGAGCCAGGTACGTATGATGTCCTGCCCCTGAATCCTAAGGTCCACAGGGTACGCTTCGCCAAGGGGTTTGCGCTCAGAGTATTGACCCGTGACAAAGAGGGGAGTGATGCTTGAGTCTATCCAACCATCGCACACATCTAGAATCGGGTCCACACTGTTCGAAGCGCATTTTGGACAGGTTTTAAAAAGTTTCTCACTTTTACGTGGGTCAAACGGAAGCTTATCCTCGGGGACAGGTATAAGCGAGCCGCAGTCTACGCAGTGATAGAATGGGAAGGGTGTACCGAAAACCCTTTGCCTCGTAGCTATCCAGTCCCATTCAACACTCGCAATCCAATCATTTAACTTCTCCTTCATAAAGCGGGGATGGAACACTATATGTGACGCTGCCTCAGAGACTTTATCGAGAAGGGCTTTTGTTTTGATCATCACTTGCTCCTTCTCCAGGAACTCTATGGGCGCCCTGCAATCAGACCTCTCAGAGTGTATGAGAACATTGTGCCTGATCTTTTTCTCCTCTAGGATAGACCCAGTGGTCCTTAGGAGGTTCACGATTTCCCTTCTAGCTTCACTCACGCTTTTACCCTTGATTTGTTCTGGGGCGGTCAAACGACCCTTTTCATCAATTATCTGTGATGTGGGTAATGAGTATCGCTTAATCCACTTAATGTCCGTTTCGTCCCCATAGCTACACACCATGACCGCACCCGTCCCGAAGTGGATGTCAACGTCTTGGTCTTGGAGCACGTTCACATAGCGCTCAGTAAATGGTACCTTAACACGCTTACCCATAAGGTGAGTGTACCTCTGATCTTGAGGGTTGACCATTATTGCTTGGCATGCGGGAATAAGTTCGGGTCTGGTGGTTGCTATACTTAGATAACCCCCACCCTCAACCTCGAATCTCACAGTGTAGAGAACGCCGTCACGCTCCTCGTATCCCGTCTCTGCTTGAGCTATGGCAGTGGAGCAGTTAGGGCACCAAAGAACGGGGAACCTATCTATGTAGAGTAATCCCTGTTTGTACATCTGTATTAAAGATAGTTGAACCGCCCTCAGATATTCGGGGGAGTGTGTTGTGTACTCGAAATCCTCCCACTGCGGCCTGTAGCCCAGGCGTATCATATCCGTCCTCATGAGTTCTATCATCCGCTGCGTCCACTCAACGCATTTCCGTTCGAACTCGTCCCTATCCACTCTGGAGACACCCAGCTGCTTCTCCACTTTGAGTTCTGTGGGTAGACCGTGTGTGTCCCACCCCTGTGGGAGGATGACGTCGAACCCCCGCATCCTCTTGTACCTGGCGAGGGTGTCCGCTATCGAAATCCAATAGCCCTGACCCACGTGTAGATTTCCACTCGTGAAGGGGGGTGGTGTATCAAACACGTAGAGCGGTCTCCCATCTCCTTTCATAGCGTAGACGGCGCGATAAACATCTTCTCTGAGCCAGTGGTTTTCCCACGTTGGCTCCGCCTGTCTCGGGTCATACACCTTAGGTATGTTTGAGTGCTCCATAAACTCGAACAAAATCCACAGCTTAAAACATAAACCTTGCGTTGAACCTAGGTGGTGCGCAGATAATGCACTCAAGCGTGAGTGTTTAAGCGAAGGTCGCTTATCTTAGCGCCATATAAATCCTTAAAATCATGTTGTTCAACGAGTTCTACAGTCAGTTGGTTTTGGAAGCCGGCATAAACATAACCTAAAAATTGCTCCTGAACGTATGTTCCACTGTTGCGGTGTGTAAGTTTGAAGTATGTGTTCGTGACGGGCGGGGTTCTGAGCAGTGTGGGTAAGGGTATAATAACCTCATCTATAGGCAGAATACTTCAGTTTAGGGGTTTCAGCGTCTCCGCGGTTAAAATGGATCCCTATGTTAACGTTGATGCTGGCACGATGAATCCGTATCAACATGGAGAGGTTTTTGTCACCGAGGACGGGGGGGAAACCGACCTTGATCTTGGCCATTATGAGAGATTTCTGAATATTGAGCTCAGTAGGTCGGCTAATATCACGACGGGCCTCGTCTACAGGGAGGTGATTGAGAAAGAGAGGAGAGGCGACTACCTTGGCCAAACAGTCCAAATTATTCCCCACGTTGTTGAAGAAATAAAGAGGCTGCTCAGACTAAACGCTTCTATGTCGAAGTGTGATGTACTCATAGTCGAGACAGGTGGAACCGTAGGGGACATTGAAAGTCTTCCGTTTCTTGAAGCTATACGTCAGCTAAGAATCGAGGAGGGCTATGATAACACAATATTTGTGCACGTCCCGCTCGTACCCACTCTTAAGGCGACGGGTGAAACTAAGACCAAGCCTGCACAGCACAGTGTTCAGGAACTAAGGAGGATAGGAATTCAGCCGGATGTGATAGTTGCGAGAGCAGAAAAACCATTGGATCAGGCTTCGAAGGATAAGCTAGCGCTCTTTACAAGTGTGCCTGAGCGCGCTATATTTACGTCGTATGATGTGCAGTCAATATATAGTGTCCCGATAATCCTCGAGGAGCAGGGTATGGGTGAATACCTGCAGAGGAGACTCGGCTTGCTTAACGCTTCGGTTGAGACCAACTACAATGCAGAGTTTGATAGATGGAAGAAGCTGGTTGATAACATTCTCTACGCCAAAAAGAGTGTTAATATAGGCATGGTTGGTAAGTACACAACCCTACCAGATGCGTACCTTAGTATAACTGAAGCGCTTATTCATGCTGGGGCTAACATCGGAGTTAAGCCCAGACTTGTGTGGATTCAGTCCGAGCGTCTTGAGCGGGAAGCGGAGCTCGATGATGTTTTTGCTGGCGTGGACGGCATAGTGGTTTTACCGGGCTTCGGGAAACGTGGAACCGAGGGGAAGATACGCGCCATAAACTATGCTAGGACGCGCGGTTTGCCCTTTCTCGGTGTGTGCTTCGGTATGCAGCTAGCGGTTGTTGAGTTTGCGAGGAATGTTGTAGGGCTCCAGGGCGCTAATTCTACGGAGAATGACCCCAACACGCCTCACCCTGTGGTTGACCTGCTACCTGAACAGGCCTCGGTTGAAAAGAAGGGTGGGACGATGCGTCTTGGGGGCTACAAGGTTGTGCTCACGAAGGGTTCGAGGGTCCATTCGCTCTACTCCTCTGAGGTCATCCAAGAAAGACATAGGCATAGGTATGAAGTGAACCCGAAGTATATTGCTCGCCTTGTTGAGAGTGGTTTGAGTATAACTGGATTAAGCCTTGAGGGTGGTAGGGTGGAGGTGATAGAGTTGAGAAACCACCCCTACTTCTTGGCCACACAGTTCCACCCCGAATTCAAGTCTAGGCCGCTGAGACCAAGCCCACCCTATTTAGGGTTACTCAAAGCCGCCGTTGCTCACACCGAAGGAATCGTTGAGAGGGTTAAAGAGAGGTGATCGATTAGTCGCATGCCGGTTTACGCTGGACTGGATGTGAACCCGTACGAGGCACACTCTAAAAGCTCAACCTTCAGCGTTACCATAATACGAGAAGATAACACCAGAAGGGTTTTTCAGGCTGTGAGGTCAACGGCGTTGGCAAACCTGATCAAACAGAACCACGTGGATGTGTTGGCATTCGACAATCTCGCTGAGCTTGCACCTATTCTGAACAAGTTCACATTTGAGCTCTCTGGGTTAGAGAGGAGTGTGGAATTTGTTGAGGTCGCCCACGACGAACCCTTGGAGGTTAAGTCTCAAAGACTGGGCCTCTTCGGCGGCGGTAAATTGTCTCCCCAGCTCGCGTCTGAGGTAGTCGCTGTACTTGCACGAATGGGGCACGGTAAAAGGGTGGATCTCTTTTCACCTAAAACGGTGATAAGGGTTGTTAGAAGGCGTGTACCGGGGTCGGGTGGGTCGAGTACACTACGATTTAAGCGGAACGTTGAGACGCAGATAAAGTATTTAAAGAGTAGGATTGAAGACAAGCTTAGGGCAGCCAAGCTTGACTATGATGTTTACGCCCGCGAGTCGACTGGTGGTTACTCTTCTGTGAGTTTTATTGTGTACTCTGACCCAAAATCCCTGAGGGGGGTAGTGTACCCTTTCGTAGGTCGAGACTACGCGGTTAAGCTTGAACGCGTTCAAACTAGGTTTAGATACAGAGAGCCACGGTCGGTTTCTAGGCCGATTATAGTTGGCTATGACCCTGGAATAACCACGGGTATAGCTGTGCTTGATGTTTCAGGCAGCCTTTTGGGGGTTATGAGTGCGAGGAATTTTGATAGAACCGAGGTTGTATCGTTCTGCTCGAGGTATGGTTCACCGGTGGTGGTGGCAACAGACGTGTCGGATCCTCCCGATGCGGTGAAGAGGTTGTGTAGCACGTTTGGCGCCAAGCTCTTTCTCCCCCCTGAGGACATGGGTGTTGAAGAAAAGAGGGAGCTTGTAAGGAGATTTGGGGTGCACGTCAAAACTACCCATGAAAGGGATGCTGTCGCCGCCGCGATAAAGGCCTATACCTTCTACTCCAAGCTTCTTGACTCGATAAAGCAGAGGGCTGTGAGCGACGGCCTCTCCTCACACCTGCTTGAGCTTATAAGGTCAGTCTTAAACGGTAAAAATATTGATGTAGCGCTGAGCGAAATCAGGTCTAAATATGAGTTACAGGAGACCACTCAACCGAGGGTTCAGTCATCCCCAACCGAGCCTCAGCCAGCCTATATAAAGCAACTTGAAACTGAGCTAAGCCTTCTGCGGGCTAGGCTTATAGACGCGGAGAGCAGGGCGGCAAAGGCCGAGGAACGCTCATTGGCTCTTGAGGGGAAAATTAAATCAGTTTTAAATGAGAAAGAGGCTGCCCTGAGACGGGATAGGGAGCTGGTGAATTTGGAGTTTAGGGTTAGTGAGCTCACAAAGATGCTGGATGAGTCCCAGGTCAGGCTTAGGTCACTCGAAGCGGTGATTTCTGGGCTCGCGCAGGCTTTTAGAAGTGTTGCCGAAGGGAAAGTCGTGGCTGTGAGGATCATAGATGACCTCTCAAGGTCAACCGTTGAGAAGTGTTTAGACGACCCAAACGTAAAAGTTGAACTAGTGTTCGTGCGTAACCCAAACCACTGGGAGCCTGAGGGTATCACGCTACTCAAGAGGCGTGGCGTTTTGGGTATAATAGTGGAAGGGGCGAGACCACTCGCACCACCCGTGTTCGAGGAGTATGAGCTTCCATTAGTGGGTGGTGTTGAAGCGGGTTTCCAAGAGGTTCACCCAGCTGGGGTAGGGCTTGTTAGTGCAGACGCCATAAAGATGATTCGCGACAGACTTAGAGAACTACAGCAGAAAAACAAGGAGAAGAAGCTGGAGGCACTCAGGAAGCTCTTAGACAGTTCAAAAGAGTTGGGTGGGGCGCCCGTATAGCTCCAGTCTAGCACACGTCGAGTTCGCCGCGAACAAGCATCTCAGTGAGTTTGGGTAAACCCTCTATTTCCTCCCTCACTATCGATTCTAGGCTTTTTGACACAATGGTAGACCTCTCGTTGTCCCCTAGGAATTCCAAATCAACTTGAAGAGGATTGTCTATTGGTCTACCTATCTGGCTAAGCATCTTGACGTAAACCTCCGTTATCCCGAACTCCTTCACGACTCTATCGGCGATCCTTTGAGAGACTAGATTATATATTTTGCCCACATGGCTCACGGGGTTCTTGCCTGCAACAGCCTCGAGTGACATGGGCCTATTAGGTGTTATGAGTCCATTGGATCGGTTTCCTCGGCCGACTGCACCATCATCTCCGTGCTCCGCGCTTGAACCTGTGACTGTAAGGTAGGCACTATCCGCGTCTCTATCCGCAGTGTTGACGTGAACCTTGATTTTGGGCGACCCAATTATGCTGGTCGCCACCTTTAAAGCTTCCTCCGAGATCTTGGCCTTCACGTCAAGATAGTGTTCATAGTTTTTCACGAGGGGTGCTATAATTGCGGCGGCAATGGTGAGCACATACTCATCGCCTCGCCTTAGCCCCATCACCTTGATGTCTTCGCCGCTCTCCGGAACCCTGCGTTTGAATGTCTCTGAGTTCAGTGTTCTCTCAACAGTCAAGACGGTTTTCTCCAATGGTGTAAGCGGTGCAAATCCAACCCCGAATGAGGTGTCATTGGATAGGGGTGTTTTCTTTGTGCCCGCGTTGAAGAGAGAAACAAGGTCGACCGAGCTAGGATTAATCTTATGGTCCACCACGATGTGTCGTTCTGGGTCCATGTACCTTAAATTCTTCGAGATCCAACGCTTCGCCGACTCCACCGCGAGTCTACCGACGGGGACATCCCTTAGCTTGCCGTCATACAGAACCTGCTTTGTGGCTCTGCCCGCCTGTACGATTAGAATTGGAGTTATAACCTCCCCCCCACCATACACCGGGCGGGCCTGACCACCCACTAAGAGTGTCTTGTCAACGTTGTGGTGAAGTATCGTCCCGAACTCCTCTAGATAGTACGCTGAAAGACACCTAGAGAACTCTTCAGCAACTGAGTCAGCAATATAATCCGGGTGGCCTAATCCCTTTCTTTCCACGAACTCAACATGCTGTTCGGTGACCCTTGAGCCCTTTAATAGTCGGACACTAATACCTGTAGCATCCATCTCTTATTCACACGCTAAAAGCAGGAACACTTTTAAATGTTTGCCTAACTTTAACCGTGTGCACAGTGTGTAAACCAAAAAACGTAATCAAGCGTTTTGCTCGTTACTATGGTTGAGGCGCGACCCGCACAAAGATTATTTGGCTTCCTCTTATCATGACTTTACCTAGGTTAATGCGCGGGTTACCGTCTCTGTCAACTTCTTTCGAATCCTCCAGTATAAGGTTCATCACCGAGTCGTAGTCAACCAACTTGCCAACGAATTCGCTTCCATCCTTCAGCCTTACGAGTACCTCTGTGTTCAAGGCGTTTCTTATATATTTGGGCGGTGGGTCCACTCTCAGCCTCTCCGACCTCGTATCGGTTTTCTGCGTTTGATAGACCAATTTTATCCTCCGTAAAAACTATTAGTGTGAAGGGTGTTTATAAACTGATTGTAACCCTCTCATACCTACGCGCTCAATCTCTAAACTTTACATAGTTAGATCTTTGACTAGCGGATTAGTTATTGGTGCTACACCTTGACCACGCTATCCGTATAGTGTAGTTTAAGCAGGATGTTTGGTGGTTTAAGACTCCTTATGTCCAAGGGATTAAGCTGAGCGTTTTGGGGGGTCGACGGAAAAATTTTCGTAGCGAATGACTTATTGGGTATATGTCTTGTAGCTGCCTCTAGGAGGGCACTCGATGAGTGCGGCAAACAGAGCGAAAGAAGATCCTTTTGCATAAGCTCACAAAAAGCGTAACCGAGAGCTTAAACGAAGAGTTGGGATTAAACTTGATGGGCTAAATGATATCAGCTATAGGTTCTCAATGCATGGCTCACCGTGTTATGGTAAGCTGTTTAAGCACTATACATATAGTTCGGTATCCAGATTTATGATATTGTGGTTGACGTATTGGTTCTCCGGTGCTGGTAGGCTGCGCTCCCGAAATCTCTCCATAGGCATAGCTAAATGGGAAAGGTCATGCGCTCCTATATAGTGTGGTGGCTCAAGCTAAATCCTAGGTTGTTGCTTAAATGAATCAGATGAGTAAACATTATCTCTATGCGTTGTTTTTATGTGTATAGATGAGTGAAAATCTAGCTATTAGTAAGGAAGTTCTGTCTAGGCTTGGTGATGTGAAGAAGGCTATGGAGTCCTTGCTGGGACGAGAGGTTAGCTTTGATCAGGTGCTTGTGGCGTTGATAGATGTTTACACTAAGGGAGGCAGTATTGAGGCTGGTAGGATAGACATGTTAATAGACATGTGGGAAAAGCTTCAAAGCCTAGAGAAAAGGGTGGGTGTGCTCGAAAGGCTTCAAACGCAGGGTGTCGAACACCAAGAAGTCCAGCCTAAGGCTGTGGAGGCTGCAGCTAAGCCGCTTGATAAGCCGCGCCAACTATCCCAAAGGGAGGTCAGGTCAACGCCGCAGGTGATAACACCCAAACCGGTTCAACCGGCTACATCTATATCTGAAAAGCAACCTCAGTCGCAGCAGGACAGCTTTCTCAGATTCCTTGAAGACGTTGTTGTTTATCCATTGGATAAAATCAGAAAGCCTCGCGAGCAGATAGAGAAGCTCATGAAGGAAAACATAGTGAGCATAATGAGTGTTGGAGGCGAAGAGTTGCTTGTTCACACGCCAAGCTATCAGGCTTTCCTAAAAAAGCTACCTATACCCATATCCGAAAAACAAAAACTCAGTCAGCGTGAGAGGAAGCTGTTGGAGACGCTTAGCGAAGCGGGACTGATATATGAGGATGCAACAACAGGTCTAATTAGGTCAGTCTAATTAGCTAGGGAAATTATCCCCAACCGTGTTTAACTTTCGGAAAAAGCTGGGGGTGATGCCCCAACTACTTTGATAGAACGATCTCTACTGTTGAAACATTCTTAGTTTGGTTGTCGATTGTTATTGTCTCTGACCCTATCTCCACCTTCTTCACTTTGACATCCTTCAGGAATCTGTTTCTCAAGATTTCAGCTGTATCCACTGCCCTGGTTATTGCCTTGCCTCTGGCCTTCAAAATCACTTCACTTGACCCACCGTTGAATTGGACTAGTGCGGCTGTAACGTAGTTCATCACTGGCTTCTGGCCTATGAGTACCACGTTTTCCTGCGTTTTAATACTTTTTCTTTCCTCGTTGGTGCTCATGTCGATCAAAAACTAAGCCCTTATCGATTAATTAAGTGTTGCGTACCTTTCTCACAAAGTGTGGCGAACCGCTAATCTATGTTGTCAACTCGGTGTGTGCATTCTTGGTGTTCGGTGTATGAGGATAGGTGTTAGCTTCGTAGCTTAAAAATCTTGTTAATGCGTAGCTTAGTGTAACTTTCTGTTTATAAAGAATGGTGTCAGAAAAAGTATAATTGCCACAATGGTTAGGATTATCGCTAACTCAGATAGCTGGGGCGCGAGCCTCCCGTAACCGAATACTATGGGTATTGGTCCTATTAGGAGCACACCTCCGACACTAGTGGTGTTTTGTGTGTTTGATGTTAAAGCTATAAGTGTGGTTGCTGTAAAGATCAGTAGGAATCCCACGAATATGAGTACAAGAAAAACTCTGAACACATTAGACCACCCCCAATGCGAATAGCGTTTCAAACACTAGCGCTATTGTTATCAGGATAGCTGCTATAACCATCCACTTGGCTATTCTCTTGTTTGAACCAAAAACTATTGGGATGGGCCCAATAAATATTACCCCACCCCCCTCAACTTGGCCTTTGCCCGACTTATCCTCCGTCTTCTCCTCGCCGTGGTCGTCGCGTTGGCCCCTCCTAGAGGCTAGTATAAGTGTATAACCTACTATCCCGATTATACCTATAAAGACTAGCAGAACGCCAGCATAGAAAAGGATCGGTGCGATAAGCATCTTCATCACCTAGGCAGGGGGTGAGCCTTTATACCCACCCTATTCTCTATTTCCTTGGCCAACACTTTAGCGTAACTGCTTCTCCAGCCGTCGGTGTATACAACCTTTGGCCTGGCTTCCTCGACATAACTCAATAGTTGGTCATAGTCTGCGTGATCACTTAGCCTAATCATGTACCCACCCTCCACCCTAGTGACTAGGCTGGGAGCCCATCCGGTTAGTACTATTTTTGTGCCTTGGAACCTCTCTCTTGCTTTGCTCAGAGACTTAAACACCACGCTTCTTCCATCGACCTTCTCTTGGTCTAAGAGGTTGTACTTGGGTAGTTTAAAGCCATGTTTGAGGTATATTTTGGCCACCTTATCACATGCACTATCTAGGAGGAATTCGGCGTCAATAAACCCCCTTAAAATGGCTAATGCCTCCTGCACCTTGGAGGTGTACCCGTAAATACATATCGGTCCATCGCGGAGATGTTCTTCGACCGTCTCTACTAGAGCTACTTCCGCATCCCCCACCTCACGTCTGTAAATTGGAGCTCCATAGGTCGCTTCCATGATAAGCACGTCGGCGCCAAGTATTGGTGTGCCTGGCTGTTTAAAGTCACCCGTATAGGCGATGCTTCCGAATCTGGTCTCAACAAGGGCCTGAGCTGAGCCAAGTATGTGGGTTGCGGGGTATAGGGTTAGCGTTTCCTCACCGTATGTGACTGGCTTGTTATACCCTACTGTACGCACCCCGCTTGGCCTGTAACCTAGTGTATAGCATGCTAAGTCGTATGTAGCTGGTGTGCACAGCGTCTCCCTGCCACCACCCTTTCTTCTCAAACCACCGATGTGGTCGCTGTGAGCATGACTCACAAATAGGGTTCTCTCAGTGCATGGGCCATCAGCTGCAAACTCTGAGGCGATGAGTATGGCGCCCTTAGAGTTGATAGACACATCCTCGAGGGGTGGGTGCATGCTATCGTCTTATCACGTTTGGGTGCTAATAAAACGTTTTCTTCGATTGGCAGTGTTAACAGTGGTCGTCGTTAATGTTAAGTAGGGGTGAGGTGAGAGTGATGTGTGTTGAGTGTAGAAATACGCCCAGCGGATGTCTCGGAGATCGATGATGTAATTGCGCTCAACAGAATGAACCTTCCAGAGAACTACCCACCACAGTTTTTTTATGAGATACTATCCCAGTTTCCAAAGACATTCATAGTTGCTAAGCACGGTCTACAAACCGTCGGATACATAATGGTTAGGGTGGAGAAAACCCTCTCCGTTCTAAAGTGGGTCAACCGCGCCCATGTTATCTCCGTGACTGTACACAAGGCGTTTAGAAGACAGGGGATCGGTCGGCGCCTAATGCTCATTGCGTGTAACAATGCATATTCGGAGTATAGAGCCACAGAGGTCTACTTGGAGGTTCGGGTTACGAACGTCCCCGCTATATCGCTTTACAAAAAACTTGGGTTTGAAATAAAAGAAGTAAGCAGGGGTTATTACTCTGATGGAGAAGACGCATACGTCATGCAGGCCCAACTACCTCTGAAAGAGGGTAGCTAAAGCGGAGCGCCCGCTTCCTCTGTGGCTTAGTGTGTTGCCTCTCGTCATAACGAGGGATATAACACGGTTTGGCTGGACCTTAGTGTGTTGGATTAGAGCGTGGTTCACCGATTCTACCATATTTTAATTGGTTGTTGGGGGGTGATTTCGTGTGAGGTTTTACATTAGAATTTAAATAACCGCTTGGCCGCCACTTTACATAGGGTGTGAAACATGGCTTTAGCAACAACGCCACAGGGTCTACCTGTGTTAATACTCAAAGAAGGCTCTAAGAGGACGACGGGTCGTGAGGCTCTTAGGACGAATATTTTGGCTGCGTATGCGGTTGCAGAGGTCCTGAAGAGCTCGCTCGGTCCTAGGGGCCTTGATAAAATGCTGATTGACAGCTTCGGCGATGTGACAATAACCAATGACGGTGCGACCATTGTGAAGGATATGGAGGTTGAGCATCCTGCCGCGAAAATGCTTGTAGAGGTCTCGAAGGCGCAGGACGCCGAAGTTGGCGATGGTACCACGACTGCAGTGGTTTTGGCTGGTGAATTACTTAACAGGGCGAACGTTCTTCTCGACGACAACGTTCACCCATCCATAATCATCGATGGTTACAGGAAGGCTTACACCAAGTCTATAGAGCTTTTAAACAGCCTCGCTAAGACGGTTGAGGGGAACAACTTCGAAGTTTTAAAGGAGATAGCCAAGACTGCGTTGGCGAGCAAGATTGTCTCTGGCGGCGCTTCACTAGACGCTCTATCTGAAATATCTGTGAAGGCGGTGCTCCAAGTGAAAGAGCAGCTTGATGGCGAAGTGAAGATAGATTTGGATAATGTCAAGATCGAGAAGAGGAAGGGCGAAAGCACAGTCAAGGCAGAAATAATAAACGGTATAGTCATCGATAAGGAGGTTGTGCACGCAGGTATGCCCAAGCGTGTTGAGAAAGCCAAGATCGCACTGCTTAATGCTCCTCTTGAGATCGAGAAGACAGAGATCACTGCAAAGATATCCATTACTTCCCCCGATCAGATGAAGGCGTTTATTGATCAGGAGACGAATATTTTGAGGGATATGGTTGAGAAGTTGGCGTCTGTTGGTGCGAATGTTGTGATTTGCCAGAAGGGTATTGATGATGTTGCGCAGCAC
>Ga0209012_1000736_pt1 | contig 41319 bp, 33 predicted proteins | sample RS3BMetagenome_FD_184735 | JGI IMG/M metagenome (GOLD analysis project Ga0209012, IMG submission 184735) | Ferric oxide microbial mat and aquatic microbial communities from Rainbow Spring, Yellowstone National Park, USA - RS3B (SPAdes) (version 3) ...
TGCGTGCCCTGAATGTCGTACCCTGCATACTTTGGTTTATGTTCCTTGACAGACGCCTGAACCTGTGGTATATTCACCATAGCTCCGAAGAAGTGTACCACTTCACACTATAGTTCCACAGGTGTTTTGTGTATACTCCTGTTGCGTATATCAAATTCCCATCATCCTGAACCAAGAAAGGAGAATGGGCGTATTCTTCCCCAAGAATACTTGTTGCCCTAGACAACGTGAATATTGCTGAGTTAGAAACGAAAACATTAGCAGAATTACGCGACATCGCTCGCGACCTCGATCTCTCCGGCTTTACTACCCTCAAGAAACAGGACCTCGTGTTCCGTCTCCTGCAAAACCACACGGAACAGCAGGGAAATATCTTCAGTGCCGGTGTATTGGAGATTGTCGAGGATGGTTTCGGCTTCCTGCGCCAGGAGCGCTTTTTGCCTGGCAACATGGATGTGTATGTGTCTCAATCCCAGATTCGCCGTTTTGGCATGCGCAATGGCGATATGATTTCTGGGCAGATCCGTCCTCCTAAGGACAATGAAAAGTACTATGGCCTGCTGCGCGTGGAGGCTATCAACGGCATGGACCCGGAGGTTGCCAAACGCCGCCCTCACTTTGATGTGCTGACGCCGATCTTCCCACGCGAGATGTTCAACCTGGAAACCGATGCCTCGAACATCTCCGGGCGTATCATCAACCTGGTGGCACCTATCGGGCGCGGACAGCGTGGCCTGATCGTTTCCCCACCAAAAGCTGGTAAAACCATGCTCCTCAAGGCCATTGCCAACTCCATCACCACCAACTACAGCGATGTCCATCTCATGATTGCCCTCATCGGCGAGCGCCCAGAAGAAGTCACCGATATGAAACGCTCCGTCAAAGCCGAGGTCATCAGTTCGACCTTCGATGAGCCAACCGAGGCTCATACCCGCGTCGCCGAGATGGTGCTGGATCGCGCCAAGCGCCTGGTGGAGTGCGGACGCGACGTGGTGGTGTTGCTCGATAGTATTACACGCCTGAGCCGCGCCTATAATCTGGCAGTGCAGCCGAGCGGGCGCACACTCTCTGGTGGTCTCGATCCGAGCGCGCTCTTCCCTCCTAAACGCTTCTTCGGTGCCGCGCGTAAGATTGAAGAAGGCGGCAGCCTGACCATCATTGCCACCGCCCTCGTCGATACCGGTAGCCGCATGGACGATGTGATCTACGAAGAGTTTAAGGGTACCGGCAACATGGAACTGGTACTGAACCGCAAGCTGGCCGAGCGCCGCGTTTTCCCCGCCATCGACATCTCCCTTTCCAGCACGCGCCGCGAGGAATTGCTGCTTGACGAAAAGACTCTGCGTGCCGTCGTCGTGATGCGACGCATGTTCTCAACGCTGGCCGATCAACGCGGTCTGGAAGCGATGGAGGCGTTGCTGCAACACATGTCCAAAACCAGTAACAACATGGAGTTCCTGGCCACACTCAACAAGAGCATCCTCTAAAGGAGCTACTATGACCATCTCAGCACCAACCTACCAGAACTTTATCGGCGGAAAGTGGCGGGACGCACACAGCGGGCAGACCTTCCCCAACTATAATCCCGCCACCGGCGAACTGCTCGGCTATTTTCCACTGTCAGACCATCATGATGTCGATGCGGCAGTGACGGCGGCACGAACGGCTTTCGCCTCGTGGCGGCTGGTTCCGGCCCCGCAGCGCGGCAAGATACTCTTTCGCGTGGGCGAGTTGCTGACGCGCCATAAAGAGGAGCTGGCGCGTACCATGACGCAAGAGATGGGCAAGATTCTCAAGGAGACGCGCGGCGACGTGCAAGAGGGCATCGATATGGCTTACTATATGGGCGGCGAGGGCCGACGGCTCTTCGGCTATAGTGTGCCCGTCGAATTACCTGATAAGAGCGGCCTCGCTATGCGCGACCCGGTTGGCGTGGTGGCTTGTATTACGCCCTGGAATTTTCCGATAGCCATCCCCACCTGGAAGATGTTTCCAGCCCTGGTTGCAGGCAATACTATCGTCTTGAAGCCTGCCGAGGATACGCCATTGAGCGCACTGCGGCTCGTTGAACTGCTCTACGAGGCCGGGTTGCCAGAGGGCGTGGTCAATATCGTCTTTGGCCCCGGTCAGCCGACCGGTGAGGCGCTTATTCATCATCCCGACGTGGCCGTTATCTCCTTCACCGGTTCCACTGAGACGGGGCGACATGTGGCGGTAGAGGCGGCGCAAGCGCTTAAGCGCGTCTCACTGGAGATGGGCGGCAAGAACGCCGTGATCGTCATGGACGATGCCGACCTGGAACTGGCGGTCGAGGGCATTGTATGGAGCGCCTATGGTACTACGGGCCAGCGCTGCACTGCCTGTAGCCGCTTAATCGTCCACGAGGCAGTGCAGGAACGCTTATTAGAGTTGCTCTTGCCACGCATCCAGGCCTTGCGTCTCGGCAACGGCCTCGACGAGCAGACCGATGTCGGGCCGATTATTAATGCGAAACAGCTTGAGAAGGTACATCGCTACACGGAGATCGGCAAGGCCGAGGGGGCTACACTGGTGACGGGCGGCGAGATCGCGCGTGAAGGTGAACTGGCGCGTGGCTTTTTCTATCGTCCTACCCTCTTTAAAGATGTACTGCCTGGCATGCGCATCGCTCAGGAAGAGATTTTTGGCCCCACGCTCTCCGTCATCACCGTACGCTCGCTGGACGAAGCGATTGCCGTCAATAACAACACGAAGTATGGCCTCTCCAGTGCTATCTACACGCGCGACGTGAACCGCGTGCAGCGTGCCATGCGTGACCTGACCACCGGCATCGTCTATATCAACTCCGGCACAACCGGGGCGGAGATTCAATTCCCCTTCGGTGGCACACGCGGCACCGGCAACGGGCACCGCGAGGCGGGCCTGGCCGGTCTGGATGTTTTTACCGAGTGGAAGGTAGTCTACACCGATTATAGTGGTCGGTTGCAAAAAGCGCAGATTGATAATAATTAAAGCAGAGCGAGCGCGAGATATCGCCTCTACCCTACGGCGATGCCTTGCGCTCGCCTTGCCGTTCCCACCCTGTACGAGCAGCAGAAAGGCAATCTGTCCATGTATGAGGCACCGACGGAAGCGGCAGCGCAGACGCAGCAGGTGCCCCCGGAGGTCTATCGGCTTGCTATCGCGTCGAACCTGGGGCCACTACAGCATATATACTACGGGCGACGAGCGACGCTATGGTATCGCGCGACAGGGATTATCTGTCTCCTGGTGGGGGCGCTGCTCACCGCGCTCTTCTCCGATATCTCCGCCACGCTTTTTGTGGGCTGGTCGCTGGGTCAATCCATCTTTGTGCTGGTGCTGGGACTAGCCTGGATCAGTATTGGCATCTGGCTCATGATCACCTCATTTCTCAAGAGGCGACGCATCATTTTTGTCTATGTACATGGACTGATCGTGCAGCAGCGTGGAGTAGAAGCGCTGCGTTGGGAGCATATCACGAGGCTGTGGAAGAAGGTGCAGGTACAGGATACCCAGAGCAACGAGTCGGCGCACTATACCTATACTGTGCAGCGCGCGGATGGAACCCGTTTTGTCTTTGGGAACGATATACCTGCTGTGGAGGTGTTGGGGCAGCAGTTAGAGGAGCAGGTAGTGCGCCACCTGTTGCCGCTGGCGCTGACCTCGTTTCAAACTGGGGCCGCTATCTCCTTCGGCTCTTTGACGGTCAATCGGCAAGGCATTGAGACACGCAGGCAGACGCTGACGTGGCCACAGGTGAAGCACGTGTACATCGACGATGTGACGACACATTTCTATAAAAAAGGTGAGACGGCCCCGGCCATCACGCTGGCCAGTGCGCGCATTGCTAACCTGGCGGTTCTCAAGGGCCTGCTTGACTATGTGCGTCTGTCGCGTGCCAGTGCGCCGGAGGCGGCTATCGAACGCATGTATCTACTTTTTCAGGCCGGTCTGCCGCTCAAATTTGGTGTGCTTGGCATCAGCAGCGTCGGCGTGACGGTGCGTGACGAGATTCGTTTGCCCTGGACTAGCATTGCCAGTATCGCATTGGAAGGCAATGAAGTGGTGATCGAGGGCAAGGACGGTGTCCACCTGCAAAGCATCCCCCTGGAAATGATCGGCGACATCAGCGGCCTGAAGGCTCTGCTGAGCGCGCTGGCCGATTGAGCCGCGTTTGAGTAGCAGCATGGCATATACGCGGTGGCACGTCACCTATCGCATATGCCACGTACATCGGGTACACGAACGACTGTTCCGCATGGTTAAACGAACACGTATCCTCGCGTGGCAACGGGGAGCAGGCTAGCAGGAAATTTACCGCTGCCTGTGTAGCCAGGACAGCCAACTTTTAGCAAGTTTCAGGAAGCAGGCCGGGGCGCACGACGGGCAACTGGCGGTAGAGGTCTGCTCCACTATAGGGTGTGCGCCAGCTTTTCGCTTGAGCCAGGTCGCGGACAAACTCGCGCTGGAGATCGATGCCCAGCGCCTGCCATGTCAGGCTGATGGCGCGACGTGCGAAGGCGATGTTGTTGCGTGGCTCAATGCGATCCAGGTCTTCAAAGAAGAAGCCACAACTGGTAAAGCTGTACTGGTGATAATATTGGGCTTCCAGCAGGAGCAGAGTGCGCCGTTCGAGCGTGGGATCGCTGGGAGGGCCTGCATGCAGGCCGTGACGTGCCCAGAAGCTTTCTGCCGACTCCCAACCGTTGCGCAGCGTCAGGTAGTCGTCGCGCGCCGCCCAGGGGTCGCTGAGCGTCTCACCGGCGTACTGCTCAAAAAGCGCGTCGCCGCGTGTGGCCAGTTGTGTCAGAGCGTGGCGCAGCGCGGGTTTCCAACTGCAACTGCCCTCGGTACACTCGCAGCCATCACCCCAGCGCGCCACGCCATGCCCGCAACTCCATGCGCTGGGAGTGTGGACGCGCACGGTTTTCCTGGCCGGATGTTGTTGCAGGTAGCGTCCCAACGTGCAGATTTCAAAGCCGTTGGCCGGGGCGCTATGTCGCATTAAATGGGTCAGAAACTTATCGCGCCAGGGTTTGTGATGGCCGTAGAGTTCGCCATCAGTGGCCACAATAATCAGTTGTGGTTCGCCAAGTATGTGTTTCTTCTCAACCACGTGCATGCGCAGGTAGTGGGCCGCGAAGTCTTCCGCATTATTGGTGGTGTTCCAGTCAAAGGAGACGCCGCCGGAGAGCGGAGCATTGTAGAAGAAGACGGTAATGCTGCGTCCGTTGTGCAGCGATACCAGGTATGGTTCCGTCGGGTCAATTGCTTCGGCGGCCTGCCAGGGCGCGAGAACGGTATAGGTCACGCCGCATTGCGCCATGATGTCCAGTGTTTCAATGTCAATTGCTGTCTCGGCCAGCCACATGCCCTGCGCTTCGTGCCCGTAGCGGTGGCGAAAATCCTGGAGACCCCAGAGAATCTGCGTGCGTTTATCGCGCGCCGTTGCCAGGGGCAGGATCGTATGGTTGTATGCCTGAGCGAGCGCGTTGCCAACGCCATAGCGCTGCCAGTGGGCCTGGTCGGCGGCAATGATACGCTGATAGACGTTTGGGTGGGCCTGTTCCAGCCACTCGGCCAGCGTTGGTCCCAGGTCGAAGCTGAGCGCGTCAAAATTGCCCGCCTCGGCATTGGGTCGATAGCATTCAGCCGTGATCTTCTCATTAAAGTTGGCGAAAGGGGTAGCGCCGGGTTCGTGTGGAATCTGCCCACTGAAAGGGTCTTCGCGTGGCGGTTGATAGAAATGTCCATGCAGACAGAGGTACATAGGGCCAACAGGGTTGGATAAGACATCGTGTGAAATTTCTGGCTCAATCATCTAATCATCCTCGCCGGTATACAGTAGAATCAGCACTGTTTCTACCTGGTCGAAGCTCTTCCTTTTTCAGCATAGCTCGTCATTAAGCTACAGAAATGATAGCCCCCATCTCACGAGGAAGCGAAAGGTACAGGGACATTTCCTGGTAGTTGTACTTATTATAACGCATAATTAGATCAATTTATAGGGGTACTACAGCTTATATATCTCTGCTACGTGGCAAGGCTGGGAAGGGATGCTGCACTATGGTGGACATGAGAACAAATCGTCTCCATCAAAGCTACCGCACAAGCGCCCTCGACCAAGCGCCGCTCGATATCAAGCGACTGGAATTTGCCCGCTGGCTGGGTATACGTGTTCCGCCGCATGCGGTAGTTTGCATGCGGCGGAACACGTATACATGGAGTGATACCCCTAGATATCAAGACGTATATCAGGCGCTTATACCGGAAGAATGGCCGCTCTGAGCGCTGAGCAAAAATTCCTCGTAGGCTTCGCGTAGCTTGGGGTAGCGCAGCAGGAAGAAGCTGGCATACTCCTGCGAGAGCGGGCGCGGCTGACGCAGCAGATGCATATTGGCCTCTTTCAGCAGGCGGTTGCCCTTTTTGCCGTTGCAGGCTTTGCACGAGGCGACCAGATTCTCCCACGTACTCTGTCCGCCACGCGAGCGCGGGATGATGTGGTCGAGTGTCAGGTCGCGGGTGCGTTTGCCGCAGTACTGGCAGGTTTCTTCGTCGCGCAGCAGGATATTTGAGCGTGTCGGCTGCAAGGCCACGCGCGGGACGCGCACGTTGGCAAGCAGTTGCACGATCACCGGGCGCTCCACCTCAAGGCGGCGCGAGCGGATGTTCTCTTCGATCAACTGACGCACGTTCTCATCGACGAAGGTCACTTTGTTTTTGGAGAGCAGCACGATGAGACGGCGTTCTGGAATTACCGAGAGAGGCTGAAATGAGGAGTTCAAGACAAGAACAGCCATGAATAACTTCCCTTCCTCTCTGTCAGAGCCAACAACAGGTGCAGACAGCGAGGAAGAAGAGGACGGCACGCAGCGTGCCATCTCAGCTTCTATCGCCACCTGCGGTGACTGAACAGATTAGCGTCTTTCCAATAGAAGCGAGAGTATCGAGCATGTCTTGCATGTCCAGGAGAAGCAGGCGCAACAGAGCCTCCTCCACTCGTACATAGGGGGCTGGTATATGGAAGTGTGCCTATGAAGAATGGAGGCACCAGCAGGCAACGTTCAGAGTTCATTGTCTGTTGGTGACGCCTCTGCATTTCCGATAACTCCTCTTGAAAATTTCCCTGTGGATGAAACTGACACGCCTGGGAATGATGTGCCATCCTGGTCGGGGTGAGAGGACTTGAACCTCCGACCTCAGCGTCCCGAACGCTGCGCGCTAGCCGACTGCGCCACACCCCGAAGTGACAACCATGCAAGTAACTCGACGCTCAAACGACGACCTACATGTGACGATTGACCATCTGCAAGCTATGTTCTGCTTTCAAAAGCATCTAACCTGCTCACCCGTAGTATAGCATACCTCTTTGTGATTTGACAAGAGCCAGTTTCCCGGTATTATTAGGTCTCTCGGTGTAGGGGCGTCATTCATGACGCCCCTACACTCATTTCCCCTGCAAGGATAGAGAGCCGTATTATTTTGTCTCTTGCGGTACTTTATCAGCCATGCTATACTGTATCCAACAAAAAAAGTGATATTGACCGATTGTTCAAAAGCAATGAAGGGGAGAGTACGTGGGGCAGGCAGGCTTCAGGGAGAGACGGTCGCCGACTGCAAGCCGCCTCGCCGAGCGCTCCACCGAAGTTCACCCCAGAGCTGGCTGCTGAATATGTAACTCGTAGGCAGCCCCGGTAGTCCCCGTTACAGGACAACATAAGCGGAATATTGCACTATTTTGTGGCTATATTCAATAAGGGTGGTACCACGGAGTTGACCGATACCTTCGTCCCTGCACCTGTTGCGTGCTTAACGCTGCGCGATGGGGAAGGCGCGAATGTGATCGGTTTTTTTGATTCGTAGGGGCGTGATGAATCACGCTCATCGACAACGGCAATCGCGTAGGGGCGTCATTCATGACGGCCTGTGAGCGGAGAGACGGTCGAGCGTGATGTGATGGATGAGGCTCATCGACAACGGCAATCGCGTAGGGGCGTCATTCATGACGCCCTGCGAGCAGAGCGATGGTCGAGCGTGATGTGATGGATGAGGCTCATCGACAACGGCAATCGCGTAGGGGCGTCATTCATGACGGCCTGCGAGCGGAGAGACGGTCGAGCGGGGCGTGATGGATGAGGTTCATCGACAACGGCAATCGCGTAGGGGCGTCATTCATGACGCCCTGCGAGCAGAGCGACGGTCGAGCGGGGCGTGATGGATCACGCCCCTACGGGATGATACCATTGCTGGTTTCGGGTGGAAAAATTCATAATTACGCCCCTACGGGCGGAGGTGCAGCAATTATGATTGGACAACTTGAAGATGTACTGGGTCAGCTTGATTCCCTGCTGGCGCGGGCCATTGCCGAACTGGAACAGATCACCACGACGGCGGCCCTGGATGAGTGGGATGTGCGCTACCTGGGGCGCAATCGCGGCGAAATGAAGAATATCTCGGCCCTGATGCCCAGGTTGACAAAGGAAGAGCGGCCCATCGTTGGCGCGAAGATGAATGCGGTCAAGAGTGAACTGGAGCAGCGCTTGGCCGCCAAACGCGAGAGCTTGCGTCAGCGCGAACTACTGCAAACGCTAGAGAGCGAGCGCATCGACGTTACGCTGTCGGGACGCGCTCAGCCAATGGGTCATATGCACCCTATCTCGCGCACCATGTTGGAGATCGCGCAGATTTTTGTGCGCATGGGTTTCCAGATTGTGCAGGGCAGAGAGGTGGAAACTGACTACTACAACTTCCAGGCCCTGAACATTCCAGCGGATCACCCGGCGCGCGATATGCAGGATACCCTCTGGGTTGTTCCAGGCGAAATCTTGCTGCGCACACAGACTTCGCCCATGCAGATTCACGTAATGGAGCATCACAGGCCGCCGGTGCGTGTGATTGTGCCCGGCAAGGTCTTCCGCTACGAGGCCGTTGATGCCTCACACGAGGCCATGTTCCACCAGGTCGAGGGCCTGCTGGTCGATGAATACTGCACGATGGCCGATCTCAAGGGGTGCCTGCAACGCTTCGCGCAGGAGATGTTCGGTGAGGGCCGCCGCGTGCGCTTCCGAGGCAGCTACTTCCCGTTCACCGAACCGAGCGCCGAGGTGGATATCGATTGTCCATTCTGTGGCGGCAAGGGTTGTCGCACCTGCAAATATACCGGCTGGGTAGAGGTTCTCGGCTCTGGTATGGTAGACCCACGTGTGTTGCGCCAGGTTGGCTATGACCCGGCGAAATATCGCGGTTTCGCTTTCGGCATCGGTGTAGAACGTATTGCGATGTTGAAATATGACGTCAATGAAATCCGTCTCTTCTCCGGCAATGATCTGCGTTTCCTGCGTCAATTCTAATATGAAAAATGAATGCACCCATAGGGTGTGATTGATCATGCCCTCATAGGGAAGGATGTGATAGATTTATGCGAGTGCCATTAAGCTGGCTGAAAGATTATGTTGAGATCACGATGTCGCCGGAAGAACTGGCGCATACGTTGACAATGGCCGGATTAGAAGTCGAGGCCATCGAATATATCGGCAAGGAATGGGGCGACAGGATTATTACCGCGCAGATCATCCATTTAGAGAAGGTTGAGAAGTCTGATCATCTCAGCTACACGCGCGTGATTACTGGCAGCGGCGAGTTAGGCGTGATCTGCGGTGCCCCTAATATTAAGGAAGGGGATAAGGTGCCACTGGCGCTCCCCGGCGCGAAGATTGGCGACATCACTATTGGCGAGACGAGGAAGATGGGTTATGTCTCGCGGGGCATGCTCTGCTCGCCGCGCGAGCTTGGGCTGGGCAGCGACCATAGCGGCATTTACATTCTCGACCCTGATGTGCCAATCGGGCAACGCCTGGTCGATCTCCTGGGCGATGTCGTGCTGGAGTTCTCGATCAAAGCGAATCGGGGCGACCTTTCCTCAATGATCGGCATCGCGCGCGAGGTGGCGGCCCTGACCGGCAAACCTCTGCATCTGCCAGAGATCAAGCTGCATGAACAGGGCCGACCGGCAAGTGAGATGGTGCAGGTTACGATTGAGGATAGTGACCTTTGCCCGCGTTACGCGGCGCGCGTTATCAGCGGCGTGAAACTCGGTCCGTCGCCGGGCTGGATGGGGCATCGTCTGCTGCTGGCTGGTATGCGCCCCATCAACAATATCGTCGATATTACCAACTATGTCATGCTCGAATACGGTCAGCCTCTGCACGGCTTCGATTACGACCTGGTGCGTCAACAGCATATCATTGTCCGTCGCGCTCATCCTGGTGAGACGCTAACCACGCTGGACGACGTGAAGCGTAATCTGACACCCGACATGCTGCTCATCACCGACCCGGAGGGGCCGACGGCGATTGCCGGCGTGATGGGCGGCGCAGTCAGCGAGGTCAACGACCGCACTACGCGCATCCTGCTGGAGGCGGCGAACTTCAAGGCCAGCAACGTGCGCCGCACCTCTGTCGCGCTTGGCCTGCGCACCGATGCTTCCAGCCGCTTCGAGAAAGGGCTTGATCCCGAACTCGTGCCGGTGGGTGCCAACCGCGCGGCACAGTTGATGGAGCAACTGGCAGGTGGAGTTGTCAACCCCGGCATCGTCGATGTCTACCCGCATCCGGTCAGGCCGCGTGTATTGCCCTTCTCGATAGCAGAGGTGGAGTGGCTGACGGGCATGCAAGTCACGCAGCAGGAAGCTATAGATGCGCTGCAAGCGCTCGGCTTCGGTGTAGAAGCCGACGAGGATGGTCAGAGCATGACCGTGACGGTGCCAACCTATCGCACCGATATCGAAGAGAGCGCCGATCTGGTAGAAGAGGTAATTCGTGTTATCGGCTACGATCACCTGCCCAGCACGATCCCCGATGGGCCGTTGCCAGAAGGTCAGAGCGACGGCTGGTTCGAGCGCGAGCAGGAGGTGCGCGACCTGCTGGTCGGCTCAGGACTGAACGAGATTATCACCTATGCCATGACCAGTCGTGCGCGCATGGTCAATCTGCTGGCACAACAGGACGCTGCGTCTGCCCAGGTATTGCTGCTGCCCGCCGGAACTGCCCCTGCCGCGAATAGTCAGAACGGCAACGGTTCTGAACCGGCCAGGATGGCTGCGACGGCAACAGCGCTGACTCCATTGGATGTGCGTAGCATTCCGGCGGTCGTGCTGACCAATCCACTCAGCAGCGATATGGAGGCCATGCGCCTGACGCTGATGGCGGGCCTGATGGAGACGATGCAGGAGAACAGCAAGCGTAGCCGTGTGGGCCTGCGCTTCTTCGAGATCGGGCGGCGCTACCTGCCAGCAGAGGATATACACAGCCTGCCGGATGAGCGGCGTAGCGTGGGCATTGCTATCAGCGGCCCGGCGGAGATTTCGTGGGTCGGCGAATTGGCGCGTCCGGTGGATTTCTACGATCTCAAGGGCATCATCGAGCGATTGCTGACCGGTCTGCACATCAAAAACTATCGCTTCACGCCGACGCAGCACCCGACTTTCCATCCCGGACGCTGTGCCTTGCTGGAACTGCCGCGCCACCTGCCCGATGGCACTGAGGTTCTGAGTCCGGTAGGCGTGCTGGGCGAGGTCCATCCTATCGTGCAGCAACGCTACGACCTGCCGCAGCGCGTCTATCTGTGCGAGCTGGATCTGGAGTTGCTCTACGCCGCCGTGCCAGCGCGCGTCGTCTATCAGCCCATTTCGCGTCACCAGGAGCTAACACGCGATCTGGCGATTGTCGTTGATCAGCAGGTACCCGCTCAGGATATCGAGGATGCGATCCTGGCCAGCGCCGGTGAATTGTTGCGCTCGGCGACCCTCTTCGACATCTATACCGGTGAGCAAGTGCCGGTTGGCAAGAAGAGCCTGACCTATTCGCTGGTCTTCCAGGCCCAGGATCGCACGCTCACCGATGCCGAGGCCAATGTCCTGCAAGAGAAGGTCTTACAGGCACTGAAGGAACGTTTTAACGCGGTATTGCGTTAAAAGAATCAAGATGAACACGAATGGGGTGCTATGCCGGATATCCGTATATACGGTAGCCGCGAAGCGCACCCCTACAATGAAAGACGATCATAAAACGTATCGTATCATAGTAGGGGCAATGCCTCGCGCTTGCCCTGCCTTCCCTGCTGATCGTATGTTGCCTGCCTGCCTGGCAGTCTGTTGGTCGGCTGACCATGTGCTGTTGTCGCATAGGAACTTCGTCGAAAGTGCTAGTAAAATAGTGCGAATTTGGGTACAATAGTCATAACATCTTTTTTGATTTCTATTTTATGCAGATAATCGAGGCTATGTATCATGTGGAGTAATTTAAAAATGCAACCTCTATCACAAATCAAGCCAGAGGAGCTAAAACGGCTACGCGCAGAATTGCTCCCCCCTTATAAGGTCATCTTGCATAATGACGATTATAACGAAATGGACTACGTGATCTTTGCCCTGCTTCAGGCTGTCAATTTTCTAACCGCGCGGGAGGCTACGCGCATCATGTACATCGCGCATTTTACCGGCAAGGCTATCGTGACGATCTGTCCCAAAGAAATCGCTGAGTACTACCAGGAACGCCTGATAAGCTACAATCTCACGGCAACGATTGAACCGGCATAGAGTCCGACGCTCTGGTGCAAACCCGGTGAACTTCTATTTTCTCCATACGTATATAATTAGGAGCTAAGCAAAGGTATTCATTCCATGAAACATAAAATGTTTGTTGACTGGTTACTGTATACATAGCTTGCTGGTGGTCGTAAAAGAGATAATAACCGCTGAACGAGGGGGTAGCATGCCTGGTGTGGGTGGTAGGAAGTTGCCACTATCAGGTATAGTATTTAGAGAGAGGGAATGGATGACCTTTCCCACTTTAAGCTGATGCGTTGTATATTTCCCACATTGACGTTGGGAATTTTCGACGATAGAATCAAAAGGAAACCTGAATGGAAGGTGTGAAGTTTCGGGAATGTTCTTTTTTTTTAGAAGCAAAAGCGAGCTTCACTCAAGCAACATGATGCTGTTTTATCATACTCCATCAGGAGGAGAAAGTTATGATGCATTTATGGGGGCCTAAGACCAAAGAAGGCGCAGAAATGGGTAAGTCGGCTCTTGGTGATGTCCCCCCTGGCGATATCGCCGTCGTTGTCTGTGGTGAACAACTCGATTCGAACCTGGTTTCCATTGGCTGTTTGATGGCAAAAGGGCTTAAACGTAGAGTTCACCTTTTACACGTGATAGAAGTACCACGTTCTTTACCGCTTAACGCAACCCTTGAGAAAGAAACGAATCGTGCCGATAAAATACTGAAGTCGGCGATGGATATTGCCACCCGTATAGGGTGTGAAGCCATCCCGGAGGTGGTGCAGGCGCGCGAAGCCGGTTCGGCGATTGTCGAGGAGGCGAAAGATCATCACTGTGCGCTGATCCTCATTGGGCAACGGCGTCTGGCGTCAAAGCAACCAGATAGGAGCAAAGCCATCACCTATGTACTGGCGAATGCGCCTTGTCGGGTCTGGCTTATGCAAGACCCTAATCCGACGGCGACACCTGCGACAGCGCCGGTGTCTGCACACACAAGCGCGTAGCGGGGCTGTTTACCCGCTTTATCGCTAGCTGCGCTGGCTACAGGGCAAGACAATTGAATATTGCTGTCTTCGTTGTGCTCCCTGATACGGATGATAGGTTTCATTCGTATTGTAATGCGTACTTTATGTCTTCTTAATGCACAGGTATACAGCGCTTGATCAGGAAGAACGAGAGAATGACAATGGATGGCCCACCAGCAGCAACAGAGCAACGACAACAACGTCCTCACAGAGATTATTATACTGCTCTCTATCAGGCAGCCCTCACCATTTCATCCAGCCTTGAACTGTCACAGGTGTTGCAAAGTGTAGTAAAGAGTACTACCGAGGCCATGCAGGTCAAAGCTTGCGCCTTGCGCCTGCTCGATCCCGCCAGTGGCCAGTTGTATCTGAGCGCGGTTTATGGTTTGAGCGAGGACTACCTGGCAAAAGGGGTTGTCAGTATTACCCAGAGTGCCATCGATAGCGAGGCGTTACGAGGCCAGCCGGTGTATATCGCTGATGCCCGTACAGACCCGCGTTTCCAGTATCAGGAGGCGGCCAGAGCCGAGGGACTGGTTTCGATCTTGTGTGTTCCCTTACAGGTTCATGGTGTTGCGATTGGCGTCATGCGCGTCTATACTGACCGGCCCACAGCCTTTCTGGATGAGGATGTCAAGTTTCTTTCCATCCTTGCTCGCCTGGCCGCGCTCGCCATCGAGAATGCGCGCCTGTACGAGAACGTGAAGAATTCGTATGAGGGGCTGATGGCAGCGCTCTTAGGTACACCCGGCTCGCTCTAGCAGCTTTACGCTTTTCGTACATCGACCAGCATAAACAGGGTTTCCAGCAACTGGTAGTCTTCACTGTTGCTCAGCTGCAGATCGGTTTCGCCGAGCGGTATGATGAGCGAGCCGTCGTCCGCCACTGGTGTGGGACTGAGAATGGCGTGCGGATCACGCCCATACCAGCGTACCGGTTCGATCAGCGAGCCGAGCAGCACAGAGACACGCACGTGATGCCCACGCATGGCGACATCCAGGTCTTTCAAGTGCAGTTCAAGCTGGTTGCCATGCTGGACAATGGTGCCATTGAGGTTATGTGATTGCAACGGAATGGTAAACGTCGCTTGCGCGCCATGTTGCGGAGGCTGTAACATATCAGCGCGGCGGAAGACCTTGCCGCGTGTTTTCGTCGTGCCCGCCAGAGCAGGTGTGTAGGAACGCGCCTCCGGGTCATTGGGTTGCACTGGCTGCCAGCCTTCAGCGATGCTGGCTACGCGCACCAGATCCTGGAGTGCCTGCCTGCGTACATTTTGCTGGATGATATGCGCTCCCATTCGCAGCGCCAGCCGGAGGAGAACACGCGCCTCTTCTTCCTTATTCTGGTTATCCCAGTCTGAGGGGATAACGTGTTCATGACGCTCCTGAAGCAGCACCGCTTCGGCCTGGCTGATGAGTGTACGGCAGAGATGATTGAGCATGCGTGGTGGCGTGGCGTTGAGTGTGCGTGTGCCCTGGCCTAGAAACGGACGTGGCCCGCTGGGGCGTAGTGCTTCTTTTAAAGAAGAGTAGATGTCGATGTAGGCATGGCGGCATACGTCACAACCAGCCAGGTGGTAGAGCAGGGCGGCATAGTGCAGCGTGGCCTGTGGTTCGTTGTTGAGCAGGGCCAGCGCGAAATTCGGTAATTGTTGATAGTAGCGCAGGTGATACTGGCTATCAAACTGTAGGTCAAGCAATTCCTCAGCGTTGTCCTGTGTTGTGGCGAGTGAAGATGGCGCTGCGTCGGGCTGTTGCATGACCTGCTGAATCCAGTGAGCAAGCCTGGCGTACTGATTGGGTTGTGCGTCGGGCATGCCCTCAATGTCTCTCTCTTCGTTCATGTTTGCCTCCTTTAGAGCATGCTAGCGCGCCTACTCTTGACGATAATACCGGCTTAGCTGCTTCATCTGGGCTGTAGTCAAGGTGATGTGTTCCTCTCCGTGCCAGGTGAGCAGGCCCTCAGCGACTAATGCCTGCAAGCCAGCGCGCACTGCTTCCGGCGAGAGATTGGGCTGCGCCAGAGCTTGCACTGTTGTACTATACTCCTGTGTCTCGCCAGAAAGTTTTCCATACTCAGTCAGACGTAAGGCAATGAGAACACTCAAATTGGAACTGCGTTGTTGCAAGCAATGACGCAATTTCTTGTGAGCGTGATCCTTGTGCTGGCTCTGATGTGGGTCGGCCTCGGTCGGCAGCGGAAGCTGGTACTCACTGAGCAAGCTTTGCAGGAGGTCATCGGCCCCCAGTGCGCGCAATTCTTGCAGCAGAGCCTGTAATTGATGGGGCGCGGAGCGCAACGCGAGGATGCAATGTTTCAAGATAGCGCGTAACTCCTGCTGTTGCGCCAGGTGGAGTGTAATCTCTTCGGGCGTAGAAAAGGGTGCTGTACCCCATATCGACTCAATGGCCTCATTGAGGGGGTCTTCATCGTTGTCTGCCCCTTCCGACGTCTCCAGTTCGGCGCTGGTGCTGATCGGCGGGCGGCGTTTGCGCAAGCGATCAATAGCCTTATTACGCACACTATGGCTCAGGAACGCATAAAACTGAGCGTCGGAGAGCCGGTCAAGCGCGGTCGGTGGCGTGGTGTCGCCACAGCCGAGCAAGCCAAGCCGCACCAGTTGCTCGACGACATGGCCGATTACCAGATCAACTTCAAAGGCATCATATTTGAGTGCGCCTAGAAAGCGTTGTGCATTGCGATGGAGATAGGCGTAGAGCAGGGGATAGCTCTGCTCCGCGTGATATCTCAAGTCGTATGCTGTAAGGGGCATGCGAAAAAGCCCTCCGTTGGGTGTTTGATGTTATTGTACAAGACACGTAGAGCGAGCGCAAGGCACGACATCTATAAGAGATACCGTGCCTTGCGCTCGCTCTACGGTTGAAACCGTACATGTTTTACAAGGCTTATTCGAGATCGCCTCTTTTGCCCTGACGTTGATGTTCGTAGGCTTTCTTGATGGCGGTCAAGCTGCGCTGCACTTCGCCGCGTTCCTCAAGCTGATTGGCGTAGCGGAAGTAGGCGGAGGCGGCCATTTCGTGCGCGTTTGAGGCGTCGAGCAGTTCAAGCGCCTGCGTGAAGTACTGATCGGCAATAGCATAGTCACCCGCCTGGTGGCGAATTTGCGCCAGGGCGATGAGAGCCTGGCTCTGTGCCTGCGCGTCGTTGCTGGAGCGCGCGAAGGTCAGGGCTTCCTGTGCCTGTTGCTCGGCCAGGTCAAGCATGTTGCGCCTGAGCGATAGCTCGGCCAGGGAGGTGAGGCAGACGGAAGCGGCAGCTTCATCGTTCAGATCACGCTCAATGCTGATGGCTTCCTGATATTCCTGCTCGGCAGCATCCAGGTCATTCATCTTCTCCAGCGTTTTGCCCAGGCGCTGATGCGTCATCCCGACCAGACGCTGTTCCTCGCGCATCTCGTAGATGGCCAGGCTGCGCATGGCGTAGTCGCGTGCCATCGAGAGCTTGCCAACGGACTTGTAGTGCTGGCTGATCTCCATGTACTTGCGCGCGAAGTTGCGGCTATCGCGCCCCATCTGGTCGAGTGTTGCCAGCGCGCGATGGTAGAAGGGAATAGCCTTCTCAAAATCGCCGAGACGGAAGTAGTCATTGGCGAGGTTGCTGAAAACATCCAGCGAGAAGAACGGGTCATTGATCTGGTTGCTCTCGATGGCCTGATAGCAGCGCTGATGATGTTCAAGCGCCAGCGTATAGTTGTACAGGGCATAATAGGCTTTGCCGAGGAGGTTGCGAGCGCGCTCGATATACTCGATATCGTTGAGTCCCTCGCCCTGAGAGAGCGCGGCGCGCAGGTCTACGACAGCTTCCTGATATTCGCCCGCGCCAAGATGGATTTCACCCCGTAGCAGGTAAAGTCGATAGACCTGATCGGTTGTGATGCGTTCGGGCTGGATGGGAGCTAGCAGAGCTGAAGCTTGCTCGTATGCCTTCTGCTCAATCAGAATATTAGCTTGCAGCAGGTCTACATCGATGCGTTGGTCCGGGCCGGCATCGGCAGGGGAATAGCCAACGGCGCGGGCCTCAGCAGCCCCGGCGGGGCTACCTTCAAGCAAAAAGGTCAAAGGCACATCTAAGCGGCGTGCAAGGATCGAAAGTGCTTTTAATGATGGACGTATCTTGCCGCGTTCAATAGCTGAAATGTACGAAATCGAGAATTCGGGGGCGGCTAACTGTGCTTGAGTCATGCCCAATTTCGTTCTGACTTCACGAATATTGGTGCCGACTCGTGCTGCAACTGCCTTACCCACATTAGCAGTTTCTAGGGATGGCATGGAACGGCTTCCTTTCATAGCTTGGCTTCTTGCTTATGAGATGCAACGCCATACTCAATCTTGTTATTCATACTACGTCTAGCAAGTCGCTGAACTCACATAGTAATACCTACATATCTGTCATCGTAAGCAAGATTTATGGCGCGAACAACTCCTTTTTCATAGTATAAAATATCATGTCAATAGCTGCTATAGGCATAGTACAATTGGTGTGGTATACAGGTGAGAACAAGAAAATGTATCCAAACTAGAGCTTTTGTTTTGCAAAATAAAGCCTTTTCTGAGAGGAGGATAGGCACATTCTATTCTATCTCTTCGCAATACTTTGTACAAGAGTGTGCGAGGAATGAGCGAAAAAAAGGCTATGCACTTCTACACAGTCTCGTTCCATGTTCAAACGGGGGGGATTATCCAGCTTTGTTATGAGTCTGTTATGAGCAGAGGTAGTGGCGTCTGCAAAAAAGAGGACGTATAAGAGTATACGTCCTCTTTTAGTAGAAGGTAGTTATGCAACTATCGCTATTATGAACCGATACGAAAGTTGTCTCAGTCGATGCACTATCCCGCAGGGCGTAGTTACCGGTAGGGGATGGCGGGGCACCCTCTGGTCAGATCACTGTTCTTGCACTATACTTATTCTCGTACTGACCGTCTCCACCCACTGAAGGGTCTACAGGAGGGCCATATGCCGACGTTATTGCAAGTTCTCAGACACACAGTAGAACAATTTGGTACACAGGTGGCGTTGATTGAGCCGATTGGGGATGATGCATTCTCGACTCTCACGTATCAAGCATTTCAGGAACGCATTCATGGGTTCGCCGGCTTCCTGCAGCGACAGCGGGTCACAAAGGGAATGCAATTGATGATCTGGAGTGGTAGTCGCATTGACTGGCTCGTGGCTTACTTCGCGGCTTTGCAACTGGGCATGGTCGTGGTGCCACTGGATGTCAATAGTCGAGAGGACTTTATTGAGCGCATTATGGCCCAGACTGACATTAAATTCATCGTGACGACACGCAAGCAATATCAAACACTCCGGCGCACCTCACTTCCGTTCATTGATATCGATGCATTGCCAATGGAGGAACTCGATCAGGCTGCGCTACCAGAAATAACCGAGCATGATCTGGCACAAATCGTCTTTACTTCGGGCACAACCGGCACGCCAAAGGGTGTCATGCTGAGTCATAACAATATTGCCTCTAATGCTCTGGCAGCGCTTAAAGTTGTTCCTATTCATCGTCAAGATCGCGCCTTGTCTATTCTGCCATTATCGCACATGTTTGAATTGACTATTGAAATAGCCATCATCTGCAAAGGCGCAAGCCTTGTCTATGCTCGTTCGCTGGTGCCTGAGACTCTCCTGAAGCTTTTCGTCAGCCAGCGTATAACCTGTATGGTGCTGGTGCCGCAGGCGTTACAACTCTTCATGCATAGTATCGAACGCGAAGTGCGTCGCCAGGGCCGCGAACGACAATGGGCCTTGTTGCATCGCGTCGCAGCGTGGTTGCCTTTCCCGCTACGTCGTTATCTCTTCTTGCCGGTGCATCGACGTTTCGGGGGCCACTTCCGCTTCTTTGTGAGCGGGGGAGCCTACTTGCCGCCGGAACTGGCGCGCCGCTGGGAGGAGATGGGTTTTCGCGTCATGCAGGGCTATGGTACTACCGAATGCTCGCCCGTCGTCAGCGTCAATCGCCCGCACGAGCATCACTTCGACTCCGTCGGCAAGCCGCTGCCGGGCGTGAGCGTCAGGATTGCCGAAGATGGCGAAATTCTGGTGCGCGGGCCAAACGTGGCGCTCGGCTATTGGAAGAATGCGAAAGCCACCGAGGAGGCTTTCAAAGACGGCTGGTACCACACGGGCGATCTCGGCTATTTCGACCGGCACGGCGATTTACATATCAAGGGCCGCAAAAAAAATATGATCGTTTTGCCCAACGGGTTTAATGTCTATGCAGAAGACGTAGAGAATGTGCTGGCGACTATTGAAGGCGTCAAATCCGCCGTCGTGCTGGGGCTGCCGACTAAAGATCAGGGGCAGGAGGTTCATGCAGTTTTGATCCTGCAAGACCCGGCCCGCGCCAGGACGGTTGTGCAGCAAGCGAATCGGCAACTGGCCCCGCACCAGCAGATTCGCAGCTTTACGGTCTGGCCCGATGAGGATTTTCCCCGCACCCACACACTCAAGGTCAAGAAACCGGAGGTGCAGGAACGCCTGCCCGCGCTTCAGGCCAGAACGCGCTAGTATGGAAGGAAACATATGCTCTACCTGGTTGCTACCCCGATTGGAAATCTGGGCGATATTACTCTGCGCGCACTGGAAACGCTGCGCCAGGTAGATATTATCGCCAGCGAAGATACGAGAAAGACTGGTCTACTTTTAAAGCATTTCGATATTCAGAAGCCACAGATAGCTTTTCACGAACATAACGAGCAGCAGGCTGGCGAGCGTATTGAGCAGATGCTGCGCCAGGGCCTCTCGGTGGCGGTCGTTACCAATGCTGGCACGCCCGGCATTTCCGACCCCGGTTTCACGCTGGTGCGTCGCGCCATCCAGGCCCAGATTCCGGTTACGCTGATTCCTGGCCCCACTGCGCTCATCATGGCCCTGGTTCTCTCCGGTTTGCCCGTGCATAGTTTCACCTTTCGCGGCTTCCCACCGCGTAAGACGGTAGGACGGCGCAAATTCATGGAGATCGATAAAAACTCCCCCCATACCCTCATCTTCTATGAAAGCCCTTATCGCCTCGAAGGCTTCTTGCGCGATGCTCTGGCTGTCTACGGCGACCGCCCCGCCGCCATTTCCAATGACCTGACCAAGCTGTTTGAAAAGGTCGAGCGCGGCACCCTCTCCTCGCTTCTGACTACCATCTCTCAAAGTACACCCAGAGGCGAATATATCATCGTCATCGCCGGGGCCGAACAATAGGGTGCTCAGATACCTACCTGCTTAATTTATCTAACAATCGAGCCGCTTTTTCTAGTAAATGTAGGTTGCTAGTTTAGAGATTTTGTATGTTCAGCTTGATTTTTAATAGTTTTTAGGGTATAGTCTCTCTTGGAACAGAGATAAGAGCTAAATACTCTGTTCTATATGTGTGGAACACAGTAAAAGTTGACCAGTTTAGAAAGGAGAATTGCGACTGTGAGCTTTATCGACATTCCATCTGTGAGCGTTGAATTGGCAGACGAAGAATTGTCTCGCGTGGTTGGTGGCGAATTTCCCTTCTTCGGTGCCTACCCATTCCTGGGTGCCTACCCGTTCTTCGGTTTGCCATTCTTCGGTTTGCCGTTCTACTGGTAGTCGTTGCGGTAAAGCTTATGCATACTGGCGTCATTTCCGCTGAGCCAGTATGCGTGGGGCCAGGACGAAACACCGTCCTGGAAGCGATTGACGGCTTATCCCTTCCAGGGCGGCATTGTTATCGTGAGAGTTACCGATCAGAATCGGCAATCTTCTGCTATCACGATTCAAGTCACAGGCGAGGAATAACCAATCATTCCTTGCCTGCTCATCTCGTGAAAGACGCTGTTACGATTTTAGATACCCATTACTTTGACCAGTTCTTGCACGGCATCTGCCGATTTCCGCAGTAGCGCGCGCTCTTCGTCGGTCAGTTCAATTTCGACGATTTGCTCGATCCCTTTCGCGCCGAGTTTGACGGGCACACCGACAAACAGGCCGTTGATGCCGTACTCGTCCTGTAGATAGGCAGCGCAAGGCATCGTCATCTTCTTATCGAGCAGTATCGAATCAACCATCTGCAATACGGAAGCTGAGGGAGCAAAGTAGGCGCTACCGGTGCCCAGCAGTTTCACGATCTCCGCACCGCCATCGCGTGTGCGCTGCACAATCTGCTCGATGCGCTCGGCGGGGATCAACTGTGAGATCGGAATACCGGCGACGGTGCAGAGGCGCGCCAGTGGTACCATCGTATCGCCGTGACCACCCAGCACATAAGCCTGCACATCGCGTACCGAGGCACCCACCTCCTGCGCGATAAAGGTGCGGAAGCGCGCCGTATCCAGCACGCCTGCCATGCCGATGACGCGCTCACGTGGGAACTTGCTGACATGCAGAGCCAACTGTGCCATTGCATCCAGCGGATTCGTGACCATGATAATAATGCAGTTGGGCGACGTTCTGACCACCTGCTCCGTAACCTGCGCCACGATCTCCTGGTTCTTCTTCACCAGGTCATCGCGTGTCATCCCTGGTTTGCGCGGGAAACCAGAGGTAATGACGACAATATCTGAATTGGCCGTGTCAGCGTAGTCATTGGTGCCCGTCACCTGAGAGTCATAGCCGAGAATGGGGCCGGCCTGCAACATATCCAGCGCCTTGCCCTGTGGCATGTTGGGGATAATGTCATACATCACAACATCGGCATAGTCGCGTTCCGCCAGCCGTTGAACGAGGGTGCTGCCGACAAAACCCGCCCCCACGACTGTAATCTTGCTACGCATCTCTGTATGTATCCTTTCGATCATTCATCGTTGAAAAATAGATGGCCCACGTCAAGGCCCTATCCTTTTTTATTGTAGGCGTGGTAACCCGCAAACCGCAAGGGCAGCGAACACGCAAAAAAGACGCTCGTTCTGGTTGGACTGCCTCTCTTGACAACCCTTCCTTGCATCCCCTACAATCAAGCCACTTCTACTGCAATACAACCTGGCTTTTCTGATAGAAGGGGCATGATATGGCAGACCTCATTGGGCAGCAGATAGGCAATTACACCATTACACGCTTATTGGGTGAGGGGGGCTTTGCCAGTGTTTATCTTGGGCAACACGTGCGCATCGCCGCTCAGCAGGCTGCGATCAAACATCTGAAGACGCATGTGACGGGGGCCGATATACAACTCTTCCAGCACGAGGCCGAGTTGATTGCTACACTGGCCCATCCCCATATTGTGCGCCTGCTCGACTTTGAGGTCAAAGATGGCGACCCTTTTCTGATCATGGAATATGCCCCCAATGGCTCTTTGCGCCAGCATCACCCGCGTGGGCAGCGCGTTCCACTGTCAACTATATTGAGTTATCTCCGGCAACTGGCAGAGGCGCTGAGCTATGCCCACAGTCAGAAGTTGGTACACCGCGACATCAAGCCGGAGAACATGCTGGTGGGACGGCGCGGTGAACTGCTGCTGAGCGATTTCGGCATTGCTATCATTGCGCAAAGCACCTACGCCACGCAGTATGTTGGTGGCACTGCGGCTTATATGGCCCCGGAGCAGTTTCGTGGCCACGCTACGCCACTTAGCGACCAGTATAGCCTGGCCATTGTCGTCTATGAGTGGCTGTGCGGCGAGCCGCCTTTCACGCAAGGCGATTTCATCCAGCTTGGCTATCAGCATAACTATAGCGCGCCACCCCCGCTCAGCGCGAAGGAGCCGACGGTCCCGCCGGAAGTAGAGCAGGTCGTCATGAAGGCGTTGGAGAAAGACCCACAAGCCAGATTTCCGAGCGTCCAGGCTTTTGTCGAGGCGCTAACGGCGGTGACGCAACCAGCATTCTCCGGTACCGGTACCCTCTTGCTGGCATATAAAGAGCATAACAACTGGCTACATAGCGTGGCCTGGTCGCCCGACGGCACACGCATCGCTTCAGCTTCCGCCGATGGTACTGTGCAACTCTGGGAAGCAGAAACGGGGAAGGCACAGCATTTCTTCTATGGGCATCGTGAGGCCGTCTGGTCGGTAGCCTGGTCGCCCGACGGCACGGCTATCGTCTCCGGCGCGAGTGACAAAACGATGCAGGTCTGGGAAGTCACCACCGGACGTCGCCAGCTTCTACTTACACGTAATGCCGATGTGCAGGGCGTCTGCTGGTCGCCCGATAGCACGCGGGTGGCGGGTGGCGCGGCGGACGGCACGATACAGATATACGATGTACGGCAGAGTCGGCTTCTGCACACCCTGAAGGGCCATAGTGCGGGTGTCTGGTCAGTAGCCTGGTCGCAGGATGGCTTTCGGCTGGCCTCCGCCTCGGACGATAAGACGGTGCAGGTCTGGCACGCTGTCACCGGTCAGCAGTTGCTGGTTCTGCGTGGTCACAGCAAGGCGGTGATCGCCGTCGCGTGGTCGCCGGATGGTACCCGTCTTGCCTCCGCTTCGGATGATAAGACCGTGCGTCTCTGGCATGCCATCACAGGTCAACTCTTAGCCACCTACACGGGCCACAGCGACGAGGTCTGGTCGGTGGCCTGGTCGCCCGATGGTACCCATCTTGCCTCCGCCTCGCGCGACAAAACAGTGCATATCTGGGACAGTACCGGTACACGCACACGATATATCTATCGCGCTCACGCAAGCGAGGTCAATGCGGTCGCGTGGTCGCCGGATGGTACCCGTCTTGCCTCCGCTGCCTGGGATAACAGCGTACATATCTGGCAGGTATCAACGCGATAACCGACCGTAGGGGCGTGATGGAGCACGCCCAGGGAATGCAAGAACCATTGAAGAGAGAGCAGGGCGTGATGAATCACGCCCAGGGAACGCAAGAACCATCGAAGAGAGAGCAGGGCGTGATGAATCACGCCCAGGGAATGCAAGAACCATTGAAGAGAGAGCAGGGCGTGATGGAGCACGCCCAGGGAACGCAAGAACCATCGAAGAGAGAGCAGGGCGTGATGGAGCACGCCCAGGGAATGCAAGAACCATCGAAGAGAGAGCAGGGCGTGATGGAGCACGCCCAGGGAACGCAAGAACCATCGAAGAGAGAGCAGGGCGTGATGGGCACGCCCAGGGAACGCAAGAACCATCGAAGAGAGAGCAGGGCGTGATGAATCACGCCCCTACGGACTTCTGTTCAAATGCCTCGCGGGGTGGGGCCAGACGGCGGAAGAGGGCATAGCCTGCGTAGAACATCACTACCCACAACACGGCATCCAGTGGCCAGGCAAGCCAGCTATCCGGCACGCTATAGGCCGAGTTTGTTAGCCAGCCGGACAGGTCGCGCACGATACCGAAAAGCGGAATGCCGATCAGAAACAGTAGTGCCAGCCAGTGTTTGTCCCTTCGTTGAGAAGGGCCAGGCATCGTGGATGCGGTTGAGGCACGCCAGAAGCGCCAGATCAGCAGGTAGCCCAGGCTGCCGTAGATCAAGAATGGTGTAATATAAAATGGGATAGGCAGGTGCAAGATCAGCCCGTTCAGGCTATAATGCCACCAGTGGAAGTAATAAGCGACCAGGTCGCCCAGCATGTTGATGAGTGCCATCACCAGCCCTCCCAGCAGCGAGGCTTGCAGCACCTGGCGCGGGGCATGGATGAACAAGATGACGGCAAGATAGAAAACAATGATAAATGGCACGACCAGTGTCAGAAAGCCCGTTATCTCCATGTCTTTTATTTAGTCCTTTTATTCTTTTCTTATCTTATCTTTTAATCTCTTACGAGATAAGGTTACTGCCCTGTACAGAAATAGGAGAGGCTAACTACCATGAATATCATACCGCTTCGTGTCGCCCTGGCGCAAATCAATGTTACCGTCGGCGACCTGGAAGGCAATACCAGCAAGATACTCACCTTCATGCAGCAGGCGCATGAAGCGGGGGCGCATATCGTGTGTTTCCCCGAACTGGCCCTGACCGGCTATCCGCCCGAAGACCTGCTGCTCAAACCCGGTTTCATTGCTGCTAACCTGCGGCGACTCGACGAACTGGTGGCCGCCAGCCGTGACCTGCCCGGTTTGATGAGCGTGGTCGGCTTTGTAGACCGCGAGGATGATATTTTCAACGCCGCTGCCCTCATCTACGAAGGGCGTCTCGTGGGTGTCTATCATAAACATTACCTGCCTAACTACGGAGTCTTTGATGAGAAGCGCTATTTCCAGGCCGGTCAGCAGGCTCCACTCTTCTTGCTGCACGATGTTCATATTGGCGTCAATATCTGTGAAGATATCTGGTACCCGACCGGCCCGCTAACGCAGCAGGCGCAGGCGGGGGCCGAGGTTATTATCAATATCAACAGTTCACCCTATCACGCCGGTAAAAGGCATGCGCGTGAGCAGATGATTGCCACCCGCGCCGCCGACAACGCCGTGATTGTGGTCTATGTCAACCTGGTTGGCGGGCAGGACGAACTGGTCTTTGACGGTGCTAGCATGGTCTTTAACGAGCAAGGCACGCTCATTGCACGCGCCAGGCAGTTTGAGGAAGAGCTGCTGATCGTAGACCTGGATACCGCCTCGGTCTTTCGCTCACGCCTGCACGACCCACGCCGCCGCCTGGAACGCTGGCAGCTGCGCCACGAAGAGGTGCCGCTCATCAGTGTGGACTTGCGCCCGCTCACGCCGCCGCGTTCCAACAATCACGTGCGCCTCGGCGCGCCGCAACACATCGAAGCGAGCATGGATCGCTTGCAGGAGATCTATGCCGCTCTCGTTTTGGGCACGCGCGACTATGTGCGCAAGTGTGGTTTTAAAAAGGTCATTATCGGTCTCTCCGGCGGCATCGACTCCTCGCTGGTAGCCACCATCGCCGTCGATGCACTCGGAGCCGAGAACGTACTGGGCGTCTCCATGCCCTCCAGTTACTCATCTGAGGGCAGCAAGACCGACGCGCAGCAACTGGCCGAGAATCTCGGCATCCAGTACCTGACCATTCCTATCGAGGATGTCTTCCGTCTTTCGCTCAAGGCCATGCGCCCCGCACTCGGCGACGAATATCCCGGTCTGGCGGCGGAGAACCTGCAAGCGCGCATTCGCGGCAATATTCTCATGACTATCTCCAACTGGTCCGGTGCGCTGGTGCTGACTACCGGCAACAAGTCCGAGACAGCAACAGGCTATTGCACGCTCTATGGCGACATGGCCGGTGGTTTCGCTGTCCTCAAGGATGTGCTAAAGACGCTGGTCTATGACCTGTGCCGCTATCGTAACAGCCTCGGCCCCAAGCCGGTCATTCCGCAGGCCGTCATCGACAAGCCGCCCTCCGCCGAACTGCGCCCCAACCAGAAGGATACCGATAGCCTGCCGCCCTATGAAATTCTCGACCCCATTCTCAAAGCCTATGTCGAGGATGATCGCAGCTTCGAGGAATTGCTGGCCATGGGCTTCGACCGCGCCGTCGTCGAGCGCGTCATGCGGCTGGTGGACATCAACGAGTATAAGCGACGGCAGGCTGCGCCTGGCATCAAGATCACGCCGCGTGCCTTCGGGCGTGATCGCCGCTTGCCTATCGTCAATCGTTACCGTGATATGTGATATGGCCTGTATTCTTTTGCTGCGGCACAACGGCGTACCCAATATCATGCGCGTCATCAGTCGGCGTTTTATCAACCCGCCGGTGCTGCGCTGGGCCGGAAAACGCTGTAGTCCCCACGCGGTCATTTATCACGTGGGACGCCGCTCCGGTCGGCTGTATCGCACGCCCGTCGTGGCGCTACCGACTGCCGGTGGCTTCATCATTACACTGACTTATGGTACCAAAACCGACTGGTATCGCAATATGCAAGCCATGCCGCAGACTCGCCTACGCTGGCATGGTCGGGACTACATGGTGACGGCACCGGAAATCGTTGATGCACAAAGGGCGGCGACAGTCTTGCCGCCCCTGATGCGCTTTTTAACGTGGTTGATTGGCATACGAACATATATTGAAGTTAAGAGGTTAAACGTTTATAGATGATCTTGAAGGAGAAAACATGTGGTAGAAAAGCAACAAAAAAGAAAGATACGGGTGGGACTTATTTTTGGCGGGCGTTCCGGCGAACACGATGTCTCGCTGGCCTCCGCACAATCTGTGATGGCGAATCTGGACAAGGAAAAATATGAGGTGGTGCCCATCGGCATCACGCAGCAGGGCACATGGCTGCTCGGCACCGAACCGACAAAACTGATTGAGGTACGTCAACGGGGGGATAGTGAGGAAGTGGTGCAGAGCGAGGAAGCAAGGCGACCGCAAGGGTCGCCCCTACCATCTACGGGTAGTATAGAGGCGACCACAAAGGGCCTCTCTGTTCCCGTGCCCGTAACGCTGACCGGCGATCCCACCTTGCGCCGCCTTGTGTCGTTGCATAGCGATGAAGCACTGGGCGAGAATGCCATCATCGACGTTATTTTTCCGGTGCTGCACGGCACTTACGGAGAGGATGGCACGCTCCAGGGCCTGTTGGAGATGGCGAATGTGCCCTATGTCGGTTGCGGCGTGCTGGGCGCGGCCCTCGGCATGGACAAAGAGAAGATGAAGATGATCTTTCAAGCCGTCGGTCTGCCCATCTGTGACTATCTGGTCTATCGCCGCAGCGAGTGGGAGCGTGCGCAGGAAAGTATTCTGGACGCTATCGAGCAACGCCTGGGCTACCCGAACTTTGTCAAACCGGCCAACCTCGGTTCCAGCGTGGGCATTAACAAGGCGCACGACCGCACCGAACTTGTGCAGGCCATGAATGTTGCCGCCGGGTATGATCGCAAAATTGTGATCGAAAAGGGCCTCAACTGCCGCGAATTGGAATGCGCCGTGCTGGGCAACGATGAACCCATCGCCTCGGTGGTCGGCGAGGTTATCGCCAGCAACGAATTCTACGACTATGATGCCAAGTACCTTAATAATAAGTCGCAGACCATCATTCCTGCCGATCTGCCACGTGAGACCGCTGAGGAGATTCGTCGTCAGGCCGTCAAAGCTTTTCTCGCCCTCGATCTGAGTGGCCTCGCGCGCGTCGATTTCTTCCTGGAACGCGCGACGGGCCAGGTCTATATTAACGAGGTCAATACCATGCCCGGCTTCACGCAGATCAGCATGTACCCCAAGCTCTGGGAAGCCAGCGGTATTCCTTATAAAGAGTTGCTGGACCGTCTAATCGAACTCGGCATCGAGCGTTACGAGGATAAGCAGCGCAATCGCACCGCGCGCTAACCAATGTAAAACCGGTAATCCCGCAGAGACATGATTGATCGAATTTCTATGAGATTACCGGTTTCTTCGGAAAATTATCAATCTGCTGTAGTCTATGAAGCTTGTCAAATGTGTTGTAGATCAATGTAGTATCGAAATCACTTTTTTTACGTAAAGATCATGATTCACGAGGTCGGTTGGGATCAATCTCTGCTCCTATACCGGCCTGCAATTGCTATTTGTACTGAGCGGATAATCAGAGTATAATACTGAAAGGCTATGTTTGTGTCTTTTTATAACGAGGCCAATCTCTTCTGCCGATCCGTTTATGCAAAAATCTGGTATGCTAAAGCGGCCTTAATGCTATTGTAGTGTTGCAATTAGAACAGAAAAAGAGGGTTCTTTGAAGGACTACATCCCAGGCCAGCGATTCGAGGAAGCGCCAGCCCCTCCCCAGGGCTATCTAGGCCCGACACCTCCCCAGGGCCAATTGCCGCCAAAAGGTGAACGGCACTGGGTTGATCACCCGGATCAATTACTGAAAGCCGTCGCGGCCCTCAAACAGTCCTCTGTTGTCGCGGTTGATGCTGAATTTACGCAGATACGCTCAAGGACACAACAGGAGCAATTATCGACGGTACCACGTCTCGCGCTGCTGCAACTAGCCATCGAGGGGCAGTGCTTTGTAATTGATGCGCTACGCCTTAATAGTCTTACACCATTAATGAGCGTCTTTGGCGATCCTACCATTGTGACGCTGTTGCATGGCGCGGGGGCCGACCTGCGCGTGATGGCTGAGCGCGGTCTGTATGTGCCGCACTATTACGATCTGGAAGCCACCAGCCGTTCGATTTTTGGGCAACACGAGTCTTCGCTGGCGGCAATGTTGCAGCGCGCCTTCGGTATTCATCTCGACAAGAGCCTGCAACGCACCGATTGGACGCGCCGCCCACTGCCGCAAGCCATGATCGCTTATGCTGCCCGTGATGCTGAGGTCACGCTGGCTCTCTATCACTGGTTGGCGCGTTACTATCCCGATATTCTCGCTCTACACGAATACACCGACCAGGATGAGGAGGTCGCGGACTGGATTGAGCCGTTTCTCTATGGCGCGGTGACGGTGCCCCCGGAGGTTGCCATCGCAGAAGCGCGCACAAAAGGCATGATTCGTAATAAGGAGCAGATGTATGAGGATTGCCGCGCGGCATTACGCACGCTAGTACGCCCTATGCATCGGAGCCGATTGCTGCGCCTCATCGCCGATCTTTCGCTCAATGGCCTGATCCCTGACATCTTGCCCTCGTTGCAGGCTCTGACCTCGGATGAACGCGCCGCCGCCGCGCGCGCGTTGGGGCGCTTGAATGTGAAAGAGGCACAGGAGGCTATCGAAGCGTTGCTGCAAGACCCCGTGCAGGATGTCCGCAAGGCGGCGCAGACCGCCTTGCGCAATCTGAATGCAAAAGAGCCACGTCAGTCCCGAATGCCAGCTACACGCGGCGATGACGGCACGCGGAGCTGGGTCGTTGAGACAGCAGAAAGCATCGGTGCTGCCGATGCCGCCGATTGGAAGGCGCGTCTGCGCTCTATGATGGAATAATGGATGTTCACTTTCAAAATCGGCAATGCCTCATCCGTAGGGGCGTGATTGATCACGCCCTGAGAGTGCCAAGACCTCGTAGGGGCGTGATTGATCACGCCCTGAGAGTGCCAAGACCTCGTAGGGGCGTGATTGATCACGCCCCTACGAGGTACGCCAAATAGTATTGTCCACCTTGTTCTATTTTTCAGAGTAGAGTATACTACTTTCGCAATTGCCAAAAAGAAGATGGTATTGTATTCGTTCTATTTGTTGTGGCTCTTCTCCGCGCAGGGGTGTGATGAATCACACCCCTGCGCGGGAGAGATATGTTTGTCAGGGTCTTGGAGGAAACGCCAGTGAAAATTACCTGTAAACAGCAGGACTTGAGCCGGGGTCTTTCTGTGGTGAGTCATGCCGTCTCAAGCCGCAGCACACTTCCTATTCTCGCCAATATTTTACTGGCGACCGATAATGGACGTTTAAAACTCTACGCGACCAATCTGGAAATCGGCATTAACTGCTGGATCGAGGCGCAAATTCATGAAGAGGGGTCAACGACCGTACCGGCGCGCCTGATCTCAGACCTGGTGAACAGCCTGCCGCAAGCGCCCATTGATCTTATCGCCGATGAAGATGCCTATACATTGAACGTCAAAAGTCTGCGCACCAGCGCCACCATCAAAGGCATGGACCCTTCGGAATTTCCTCTCAGCCCGACGACCGAGGGGAGCGAGCCGCCGGTGCAGATTGATTCCGCCACGCTCAAAGAGATGATTGCCCAGGTGGCTTTTGCCGCTGCCGACGACGACTCGCGTCCGGTGCTGACTAGCGTGCTGGTGCAGGTGCAGAACGAGAAGATGACCTTCGCCGCCGCCGACGCCTTCCGTCTGGCCGTGCGCACCGTGCCGCTCCCCGGCGATAGCCTCTCGCGCGGTGACATTCTCATTCCCGCACGCACACTGAGCGAACTGGCGCGCATCCTGCCGTCCGAGGGCATGGTGCAGATGATCGTCACGCCCAACCGCAGTCAGGTTCTCTTCCACACGGAAAACGTTGACCTGCTGTCGCGCCTGATCGAAGGTACCTTCCCTAATTTCCGCCAGATCATCCCAAAGGACTATACCACGCGCGTCACCGTAGAAACGAAGGAGTTTGCCGCCGCCGTCAAATCGGTGACGCCCTTCGCACGTGATAGCTCAAACATCACGCGCATCAAAATCAGCGGAGGCGAAAGCGATGGTATCGGTGCGGGCACACTGACCGTCGAGGCGACCGCCGAGGACATCGGCAGCAACGTCAGCACGATCAACGCCGCCGTCGATGGGCCGGATCAGCAGATCATCTTTAACGTCAAGTATCTCTCAGACGTGCTGGGCGTGCTGGATACGCCCGAACTGGCCCTTGAGGTCACATCTGCCTCTCGCCCCGGCGTCATTCGCCCGGTCGGTGCCGCCGACTACACCTACGTCATTATGCCTATGAGCAGCAACCGCTAACTTGAGCAAAACACGGGCCTGATAGCCAGCTTTATCCACTGTGGACAAAGCTGGTCTTATTTTTCTTCCTGCTCAACCTGGTTGTTTACAGTTGCAATCTCATGGTGTATGATTGGGTAACTGCTACCAGGACTGTGTAAGCAATAGCTCGTCAAATGGCAATCTGCTTTTGACAGAGCTTTTGCTATTTTGATAGGAAATCATGCATCTCTCGCACTTGACACTGAGCGAGTTTCGCAATTATCATCATTTAGAACTGGCGCTACAACCGGGCCTCTTCCTGCTCTACGGGGAGAACGCGCAGGGTAAAACGAACCTGCTCGAAGCTGTGGGAATGCTGGCTACCGGCGGCTCTTTTCACGCCGCCAGCGACCGCGAGGTGGTCAACTGGGGGGCACCCGAACATATCGCGCGTCTGGAGGGTACGGTACAGCGGCACGATGGCGAAGTGCAGCTTGAAATAGCGCTCTTCGATCCCACCCCGCCAACGTTCGTGACGCCGGTCAGTTCGCCCACCGGCATTGAGCTACCGGCCAGCACGCCGCGTAAGCGCATCAAGGTCAACAGTGTGCCCAGACGCACGCTCGAACTGATCGGGCAGATGAAAGTAGTGCTATTCATTCCCTCTGACCTGCATCTCGTGGATGGCACCCCTGACGAGCGGCGGCGTTTCCTCGACCGCGCGCTCTGCCAGGTGCAGCCACGCTACTGCCAGGCACTGGTCAAGTATCGTAAGATCGTCATGCAGCGTGCCGCATTGCTCAAACGTGTGCGCGACAATCTGGAAGACCCCAATATGCTCGACTATCTGGATGAGCAACTGACCATGCTTGCCCATCACCTGATGCACGAGCGGCAGACCATGATCGCCACACTCAACCGCTCCGCTGCCTCTCTGCAAGCATCCATCACCAACGGGCGTGAGCAGCTTCAGGTAGTTTATAAACCCTCGTTCACTATCGATGCCGCCTGGAGCGCACTTGAGGCTCCCCAGCAGTATCTGAACCAGTTGCGTGCCATCCGCAGACGCGAGATCGCACAAGGGGTCTGCCTGCTCGGCCCGCACCGAGACGACCTGGAGTTTTTAGTCAATGGCATCAACATGTTGACCTATGGCTCACGGGGCCAGCAGCGTACCGCCGCCCTGGCTACCAAGCTAGCCGAGCTGGACTTCATGCGCACGACCACCAGCGAGGAGCCGGTGCTGCTGCTGGACGACGTGTTCAGCGAGCTAGATCAGCAGCGCCGTGCCTATCTGCTGCAACAGATCATCAAACACGAGCAAGTGTTCCTGACCACCACCGAACTCACCGGCATCCCCGATACGCTGCTACGACATGCCTATCGCTACGAAGTGATAGAGGGAGAACTGGTACGACGATAAATAAAAACCAGATGGGCCAACAACCGCGCATGGTTGTTAGCCCATCTGGTTCCCATTATTGTAGATAGTTTCTACTTTGAGCGTAACTCCTGTAGCGTTGCCAGGCGCTCGCGCGCTATGGGGCTGTCGGGGTTGATCTTCGCCAGATTGCGATAGACGCGGCTGGCCTGCTCGTATTCGCCGACCGATTGGTAGGTCTGACCGAGCATATCATAGGCTTCAAAGTTGTTGCGGTCGATGGCAATCAGTTGTTGCAGTGCTGCGACGGCCTCTTTGACCTGCTGTGTCTCATAGTAATGACGCGCGATAATGGACTGATAGCTGATAGCCTCCTGCTGTCGCCCCAGGCGGTAGCAATAGCTAACCACCTCACGCAACAGGTCCATCGAGCGCGGGTTGAGTTCGGCGGCGCGTTTCAAACTGGTGATGGCGTCCTCCTCATTGCCCGCGTCGGCGTAGATATTGCCGATGCGCTGCAAGGCCTCGGCGGCCTCCTCCAGGCGATTCTGGCGCAAGTAGAGGTCTGCGGCCAGACGCAGTTCCGTGATGCCCTCATTGAGCAAGCCACGTCCGATATAGATGTCGGCTAGTTCGCTATGTGGGCGCGGGTCCTGTGGAGCGAGCCGCACCACTTCGTTCAGCACGTTGATGGCGTTATCGTTCTGGCGTTTGCTGCGATAGTGGCGCACCAGTTCCATATATTCGCGCAGAGCCGTCTCCGGGTCAGATTGACGCGAGGAGATTTCGGCCAGCGCCGAGGCCACCTCGTCTTCGCTGGTATGAGTCTGCTTGAGCTGGCGCAGAATGGCCTGCTTCTGCTCGAAGCGCCCGGTGCGCTCGTAGGCTTTGGCCAGCGTCAAGGAAATCTCTATTTCGGGGGCCTGATGTTCTTCGCCTTCCTCGCGTGGGCGCGCCGCCCAGACAGATGGCTCGATGGCGGAGGGCGAGCGACGCACGGCTTGCAGGGCCTGTTCCAACTGGCTGATGGCTGCCTCCGGCTTGCCCTGGCTCAAGAAGCACTGTGCTTCGCTCATGCGCGCCAGCACCTCGAAGTTGCGGTCACGCAGGGCCTGGTCGTATTCCTGAATGGCTTTATCGTACAGCGCGGCCTGCTGATGGAACTGACCGAGCGAGAAATGCACATCCGCGTTATTGGGATAGTTTTCGGCGGCGTGACTGTACTCGCGCACTACCGCGTCATAATGTTTCAACCCCTCGCCACGCAACTGCCAGCGAATGCGCGTCAGCACTTCAAGCATGGTGGCACGGGGCGCGCCGATGCGCGTAATCATAGCGATATGCCAGCGTACCAGCGCCGTCAGGTTACGCGGGTCTACCTGCAAGACGCGCTGATATTCGGCCACCGCTTGCTGGGTGCGCCCCAGCTTTTGCAGAGCCAGGGCATAGTTCAGGCGCGTCGGCACGCTGGTCGGACTCTCTTGCAGTGCTTGCTCCAGTTCGGTGAGGGCACGATCCATGTAGCCCAGACGCAGGTAGGACTCGGCGGCCAGCGTGCGCTCGCGCAGCAGGTCTTCCTTATTGCCCTGGGAGGAGAGCAGATTGATGAGCCGTTCGCGGTAGGTCAGATTGTTCGGTTCCAGTTGCAGGATACGCCGGTAGATGGCGATAGCATCATCGATGCGCCCATTGACAATATAGGTATCGACCAGGATGCTATATTTGCTGACCGCCTGCGCAATCTGGCCCTGGCGCACGTAGATTTCGCACAGAACCTGGTGGACATCCAGGTACTGCGGAGCCATGTCGATGACGCGCAAGCACTCCTCGGTGGCCGAATTGAGCAAGCCATGATTGATATAGTTTTGAACGTCCTGCATGGCGCGCACGACCTGCGGGCGCACGTTTTCGGGTAGTCCGACGGTACTGAGCAGAATGGCGTCGGCTCCCGGCTGTAAACTGCCTTCTATGCCGCTTTTCCCGGCCATCTGTGCCAGCAAATCTTCCGCACGCGGCTGCTGGCGAGCGGTGCTGGCATTAGATGGTGCCGGTATCGTGAAGGAGTCGATCGGCAACGGCGACGCGGGAGGCGCTGCCTGTGCCGCCTGTGCCGTCGGTGCGACAGGGGGTGCTGCCGGTACCTTTGGCTCCGTTCTGCTGGCTGCTGGAGTCTCCACCTGTGCAGCAGGCGGAGCCATGCGAACAGTTGGCTCAGGTGCAACAACGGGCTGCGCCGGTGGCGCTGGTGGTGCCGCAGGCGGTACGCTCTGAGCCTGCTGCGGCGGTGCGGCGGGCGGCAGCGGTTGGGGGGGCGAAGCAGTCTGGGCCTGCGTCGGTGGTGCGGCGGGTGGTGCAACCGTTGCTGGATCAACCGGCTGCGCGGGTGCCGGGCTGGCGGGCTTCGCATCTCCAACAAGCCAGGATGGGGCAGCTGGAGCCGAGATTGCATCCATCGGTATCTGTTGCTGCACCGTCGGCTGATCGACGACCGGTGAAGAGACGGGAAGAACCGGTGGTTGCGGCTGTGCGGGTTTGGCGATCTGCGTCTTGTCCGCGTCACTTAAAATGCCGGTCAGCCAGTCGGGCAATTCGCCTGTTATCGAGGTGCTGCTGGACGGTTGCGGCGGTGCCACTGGCGGGATAGATTGCTGGGTGGCCGGTGTGACATTGGCGTTCGTTGGCCCCATGTTAGCAATATTAATAGCCATTGTGGGGGCCTCCGGGATCGCGGGCGCGCCAGGGGGCATCACCTGTTGATTTGCATAAGGGGTCTGTGGGTTGGGCGGAGGTGTGGCAGGGCGGACTGGAGGCGGCGTGTTCTGAGCCTGCTGGAGCATAAACTCAACCTGGGCCACCTTGTCATTCCAGCCACGACTGCGCAGGAAACCGAGCAGGGCATTATAGACGGTGAGAGCCTGCTCCTGTTCGCCCAGCATGCGATGTGCCTCCGCCGCCTCCTGGCAGAGTTGCACCAACTGGTCGGACTCCTCAAGCGTGAGCGCGTCCAGATTGACGCGGTCCACTGCCTCGTCGAAATGCACAGTGGCGGTGCGCAGGTCGCCGCGCGCCCGATAGCACTGACCGAGCGCGTAGTAGCAGGAAAGCGCATAATCCGGGTCGTTCAGAAGTTTCTGGAAACGCTGAATGGCGTCATCCCAGCGACGCTGCTCCTGGTAGAGCCAACCAAGAAAGTACTGCGCGTCAGGCCGGTCGAAACCACTGTCGAGAATCTGCTCACATAGGTCAATGGCCTCGTTGAAGCGTCCCTGCGCCTGAAACGCCTGGGCCTGCTTGAGTATATTCGTGACCTGGCTTGCTGAAATACGTTTGTGAGGACCGTTGCTGGGGCCACTGCCGTTTGCCAGGGGCGTGCCCGGTGTACCCGGCCCACCGTAGTTGCCCGCGCTACCCATGTTACCCATGATGCCAGAATTCCCTCCACTTGTATTGCTCGCCGACATCGCTGCCTGCGAACCACCTGTGATTGCCTGTGGGCCGGAGTATCCCGCTCGCTGGCCCGTTTGTCTTATAGAATGCGCGTCGTTTCCGGCAGGCGCTGCCCCGCCGGGATGGGGCGAGGCAGGGTCGTCTGCCAGAATGCGCGCGAGTAACTGCTGTGCTTCACTATTCGATGCATCAATGCGCAGAACCTCTTCACATTGCATCCGCGCATGATTTAACTCGTTACGCAGAAAATAGCCTTGCGCCGCGGCCAGGCGCTCCTGCACCATAGAGGCAAAGTCTTTTTTCTCAAAGTAGTATCCGGCCAGCCTTTCATGCGGCTCCGGGTTCTCCGGTGCAAGCTGTACGGCCTTTTGCCATGCAGCTTCGGCACGTGCCCCCTGACCCGCTTGCGAATACAGCTCGGCCAGGTGCAGATAGGCTCGGTAGGCATCCTCACGGCGGCGCAGAATGCCATAGAGTTCAGCCGTTTTGCTGAGCGCGATCACGTTGCTGGGGTCGCGTTTCAGAGTGTATTCGTATTGCTCAAGCGCCTGTTGCCATTGTTTGGTCTGCATGTAACAGAAGCCAAGCCCGCTGCGTGCTGTCGCGTCGTCTGGGAACTCAGCCAATGCGCGCTGATACTCACGGGCTGCCTCCGCCCACTGGCTATCCCAGCGGTATCGGTCGGCTGCATTGATGGCTGCATTAAAAACTTGTCTGTCACCAGGCATGAACGATTCGCTTTCTCGAACGATAGCACAGGGTTTGTCTGCCGCCAGGCTGATTTGCTGAGCAGGGCAACCGCTTTTGAACAGGGCGACCAACGGGGTCACCCCTACTATACACGAATAGCCCTGTTTGTGGTATCGCTGCTGAGACTACTTGCGACCCTTTTACCAGTAGAAACTACCAGTCAGAAGCTAGGGTACTACAAATCCATGAGACGGACACTTGTTTTGGTACTAAAGTACCGAGACCCGTCTCTAGCCCCGGTAGTTAATGAACTGCAACGGAACCGGGTAGTCCTTCTGCTTCAGTGACGCAATCACTGCCTGTAGCTCATCGCGGCTCTTAGCCGTGACCCGAATGGCGTCACCCTGAATTTGTGGTTTCACTTTTGGATGACTGTCTCGAATAAACTTACTAATGTCTTTCGCCAGTTCCTGTGAGATGCCCTGCTGCAACTGGATGATCTGGCGCACACGCCCGCCGGAGGCTTCTTCCTCCTTGCCCGGCTTGAAAATCTTTAGCGAGAGGCCGCGCCGCAGCGCCTTCGACTCCAGAATGTCGCGCACGCTTTTCAGCGCCATCGTACTCGCGGTCACAATCGTAATGCTGTCCTTGCTATGTGTAATCTCCGTCTTCGTATCCTTCAGATCGAAGCGCGTCTGCACCTCACGCCGCGTCTGATCAAGAGCATTGACCAGTTCTTGTTCATCAAACTGCGATACTATATCGAAAGAACAGTCTCCTGCCATAAAAATCCTCCCTTTACCTGCTGGATAGTACAGAATGGCTATATGTCGGGCCAATCATGGCTCTTACTATCAACATATCGTACCACGCGAGCATGGTAACGTATTTTTTCAGTATCTGCTACCTGTTCCCGCCGTTTCCTCGCCCCTCTGGTTCGCTGCATGGTTCTCATTTCTGTATAACGAGCAATCTCAGGCGATGCATCATGATAAGAATTATGGCTTTTTCTCAACACACTATCCACCGATTCTCAACCATATCATCACATCCGCCTGGTAGAATGCTTAGTAACAAATGGTAATACGCTCCCTTATCCGAAAGGTCGCCCATGTATATGCAAAATCACAATGATGATCGTTTCATAGATGATAGCGGCTTCAATGTCGTGCCGCTCACCATAACGCCCCCGCTACGCAGTAAGCTGGTCACGGCGACGCAGATACGCCGTTTTGAATTATTACGTCTGGCCTTCTTCGTGCTAAAGTTGCGCAGGCTGGAACAGAATCGTGCTGTCGCGGGCGTAATAGAAGAGGCGGTGGATGAAAAGCTGGCTTTTTATCGTAATCTCCTGTATCATGCTATTTTCCAGCAGGTTGTGACTCTGATCAAGCTGGGGGCGCGTGAACAGGCTATGCAGCTTATAGAGACGTGTCGAAAGTAAAGACCTCCGCCGGGCCGTAACTCTTTTGGGCTGTAGTTGACCCGCCGAAGGAAACCGCGACACCGATTTTGTCCAGCGCATTACGCACCGTATTAATATCCTTGGATGTCACCAGCGCGCGTGGCCCAAGACGACGCAGGCCGAGCGATTTGAGCGCGGTTGAGCCGACCAGTTCGTCGGCAATGGCTTCGCTGGAAACCTCTATCAATACGGGGGTTGAAATGCGTGCGCCTTTATAGGCTCTGGCCCAATCGTGCAGGGTATAATCGACGTTTTGGGGTAGCTCTTTCTGGCTATGCCTGTTGAGTATCGCCAGGATGGTTTCAAGGTCCAGACCGTTGCTCATGCCGCGCAAGAGGGAGTTGCGCGTCAACGTCAAACGGCTAACTTGCTTGACCTGCTCAACTTGCGCAAACGGCAATACACTATAGAGCGTGGGCATATCGGGTTCGAGGATCAATAGCTCGAAATTGGGCTGCACGATCAGCGTGCGCTTCGTCTCCGCGCCATGATCATTCTGCTCGGTAAGCAGTTGCTCTGCCGATTTCGTTGCCAGCAGCACTTGACTACCAAATTCGTTGAGCATGAAGGCGTCGGGATGGTAGTGATGCTCCGCCACCTCCTCCGGCGTCTCATAGCTGTAGCCCAGATCAACGATGCCGAACTCAAAGAGCGAAGAGGCGAGCATGCCGATATACACTTCTCCCTGCTGGCGCATCCACTTTTCGCGTTCGCGCTCCGTGACTCTGGTCTTTGGGCGACCATAGACCGGCTGCGGATAGGGAGCCTCTTGCCAGATAGTTTCCAGCAGGGAGGGAATACTATACCACTGTTCCGGCATGCAACGCTGTAAGTAGGTCACAAGCGTTTTGCGCAGGTGGAAAGGCGACCAGGTGAAGTAGTCGAGAAAGTTGTAGTCGCGGGCAAAGAGTTCGCCCACGATGTCGAGCCAGCCATTGTGCGGAAACTCCGACCAGTAACGCACAAGCAGTCGGCCCTGCTCGACCAGCGTCATCTGCGACCATTGTTCCAACTGGTTGGCCGGTTCGTAGGTCGGCTTCATATCCGACAAGGGCGGAGGAGGACAATGGATAAGACCCAGGGTCGTCGCGGTGCTAAAGAGAATGGTGAGATAATTGTCCTCGTCGCGGTAGCCAGAGAAGCGCGACTGACCACTGGTGAGTGGGCGCAGCTTGTTGGTGATACGCTTGGGAAGCGTGCCTGCCTGAGTCGGCTGAATGGTTTGCTGGTAGACAGCATTCACAACGATGGCCAGATCAAAAAGTGTGAGTGGTAGACCTTGCGCTTGCTGTCGTGGCGGCTCCGCCAGGATATGTAGACCGGCTTGCGGATACGGCTGACCGGCGCGTGACAGCGCATTCAGCAAGGCATCCTTGATTTCCTCCGGCACAAAAACGACGCGCCGACCTTCATAAAAGGTATCGAAAGCGAGTGCGTGATCGGTGAAACTATGCAGGAGACGATAGACGGCATCAGAATCGGCTTCATTCACGCCTGCCTGCTCGCAAAAGGTCTTCAAATCGAGTGGATGCACGCTTTTACAGAGCGTTTTCAGCGTTTTGCGCTGCTCTGCGCTTAGCTGCTGAAGGGCTGGGAAATCACCATCGAGCAAGGTACGTTCGATGGTGGAGCGCAACTGGTAGATGCTCTGCTGATTCGCGTATTGGATAGCGAGATTACGCGCAATGCGGCGCAAATCGCTCTCGGTAAGCCGACCGATAACGGCATTAAGTTCTAGCAGCGGAGCGCCGGTTTCCGCCATTAGTTCCTGACCCGTGCGGTACAACGCTGTCACCACTTCACCATATGGCGCTAACACGTTTCCCTTCTTGCTGGAGGTGGAAGGCCGCTCATAAACGAGGCACAGTTCGTCTAGCGCTTGCAGCACTGCTGGCAATGCAGCGCCCAGGAGCAGGCGCTGCTGGAGGGTGGTCATAGCGAGTCCGTTGCGCACTCCTGGTGTCAGCAGATAGAACAGTACCCGGTGCTGCTCGTCGGTAAGGGCTGTCCAGACAAAACGAGCTGCGATGGGGTCGTTGACGCGCTCCAAAAAGTTGTTGATCGCGCTATGAGCCGGTACAGATGCATCACGGGCCTGTTTGCTCATGCCCCACAGGAGATAGATGCGCCTCAACTGTGCGTCCGTACATGCTTTTACTGCTTCACGTAAAGTAATCATGATTTGAATTTGTCCGTAGGGGCGTGATTCATCACGCCCTGTTCACCCATCGAGCCACGCGCAGGGGGTGATGAATCACGCCCCTACGAGATCGTTGCTCGGTTTGGAGGGGGTGATGAATCACGCCCCTACGAGATCGTTGCTCGGTTTGGAGGGGGTGATAAATCACGCCCCTACGAGATCGTTGCTCGGTTTGGAGGGGGTGATGAATCACGCCCCTACCGTTTCCTTTGCACGTTGAGCCACGCGCAGGGGGTGATAAATCACGCCCCTACGAGATCGTTGCTCGGTTTGGAGGGGGTGATAAATCACGCCCCTACGAGATCGTTGCTCGGTTTGGAGGGGGTGATAAATCACGCCCCTACGAGATCGTTGCTCGGTTTGGAGGGGGTGATGAATCACGCCC